>Ga0137431_1000537_pt1 | contig 13402 bp, 10 predicted proteins | sample EasRivERMZT800_2_FD_104646 | JGI IMG/M metagenome (GOLD analysis project Ga0137431, IMG submission 104646) | Soil microbial communities from meander-bound floodplain in the East River, Colorado, USA - East River MetaG ERMZT800_2 | ecosystem: Environmental > Terrestrial > Soil > Floodplain ... | reverse complement strand
TATACATCAGGGAAATTTTAGCCGAAAGCGCCGAGCGATTTTTGACTGAACGAGACGCCTGGGAAAAAGACGGCGTGCAGAAATTTATCTGCGTTTCGCAATCGGAGGATGCTTTTCATACTTATTTAAGAAAGAATGATTGTTGTTATTCGTTTTATGTGGCATGTGGAAAGGGGCTGGTATATCATCCCTGCAAATATGATACCCCTAAAAAAAGAGATGCAGCTCTGCTAATGCTTTATCAGCAGTTAAAGGATTTTATTCAGAAAAAATCATATCAGGTACAAGACAACGACAATACAATCCTTTTATCAGATGAAAAAGGAGAATCGTTCGCCCTTATTGACAGGGCCAGCCGTCAATCCGGTTGCATCAGTGATTTGATTGCGGAGCTGGAAGAAAACCTGAATAATGATAAAAATTATAAAGAGGAGAATGGCAGAATAATTTTTAGAAATGATAAAAATGAAATTCTTGCCATTTCCAGCAAATCTGGCTTTGCACTTGCGGAGTGGAAGAATATTCTCAAATCCTTTGTATGCTATTACCCGGTTGCAAAAACAAAAGGCACAGCTTCCCGCAATGGAAATACTGACCGCGATAAATATTGCATAGAAATAAAACTACCCGGATTTAATACCTGCAAAAAAGATGCAGCGGAAGAAAAGCCCTGTGGTTGCGGAAATGAAATGGTGGACGACACGGATATTTGTTATATAGCATGGAAAGGCCGTTGTTGCTATACCACCTGTGCAGAAGCCGAGCAGGCATTGCAGGTGGTGATAAAATTACTATTGAACTTTAATTATTATCAGCCGGTATTTGATTGCGTATGCGCCGGCTATGGTATTACACTTCAGTTCAGTAAAATAGATGCCATACTGGATCAAAACTTAACTTACTATTGGCATGGAGCAAATATCACCCGCTGGCATAACAGTGAGATATTAGCGATCAATCCGCAGTGTTATAGCGGCCCGGAAATGGCCTGTGAGGCGGTGTGCCGTGCAAAAAAACTGATCAATAGTGAAGGCTTGCATTTGGTGGAACATATTTTATTGCGGCCACGCTGCAATCCGGAAGATTGTCAATGCCCGCAATACAGTGAACGTTGTGATGATAAAACAGATTGCAGTTTTGAATGGAAAGATCCCGATGATGATCCCTGTACTGCCGATAAATCTGTTTGTTTCGTCCCCGGAGCTGACCCTTATTCTTTTATTGCAACTGCAGTACTGCCTGCCTGGCCCGAGCGGTTTAGAAAAAAAGAAAACCGGCAACTGCTTGAAAATATTTTATATCGCGAAGCCCCGGCCCATGTACTGCTTCGCATACTCTGGATGGCGCCGCATGATTTCTGTTGTTTCGAAAAAAAATATAAAAACTGGAATCGCTGGCTGGCGCAGAAAAAAACCTGCATTGACGAATTTTCTGTTTGTGATTTTCTTGCCTTTTTATTTAACCGGAACTATGAGTGCTTGCTTGATTGTAATGTATGCATGCCATGCGATGATGATACGCCACAACCGCACCCCTGTTTTACCAATACTAATAATGAACAAAAGGAAAATGATTATTTGTGCCAGATCAATGATTTGTATTGCTGGCAGGAACAGGACTGCAAAAAATACACGTTTATTGACTGCGAAAGGCATGAACAGTCGCCGGAAGGTGAAGATCCCATTTTGCTTTTGAGACATAAGGAGGAAGCAACAGCCGCCGGCGAAACAAAGGAAACAGATGATGCAGCCCGTAGAGAAGAAACTTTGGAAAAGAAAAAGGAGGAGACAGTAAGGAGGTCTGTCCAAAAGGTTAAACCCAAACAAGAAATTGCTGCGGTTAAGGAAACAGGTATGGTGCCATCCAGGCCAAAACGACAGGTTGTGAACAGCCGCACGGCTGCATACAGGGCCAGTGCGGCAGATATATTTGAGTTATCAAAACAAAACCCGATTGTCGCCAAGGCACAAAGTTTTTTAAGCGACCCCGAACCTTCGGCCGGCAGGTTATCAGGTCTTGCAAAAGAAATTTTACAAAATAAGGTTTTCAAAACAAAAGGCGGGAAGTCGCTGACCAAAAACCAGGTACAGGACCTTTTGCAAAGCATTATTTGTTATTGCCTGGATAAAATATGTTTTAACGGAAAAGACATGAAAAAACTTTCTGAGCTTAAAAAAATTTTAGCAAAACTCAGAAAAGAAAAGATAAACATTGCCGGAATATATGATTACTGGAATATGAACGAAGTAAAACAATATGAACCGGCACTGGATGAAAAGGAAATCAAAAAACTGTTTAGCATCAGCGTAAAGTAAATAAGGGAACATGCAACACCTGATTAAAAAACAAACAATTAATCTTACGCTGTCAAAACAGGCCGATGCTTTTCGCCTGCAGCAATTAGTAAGCGGGCATTACCGGCAGGAAGTGCTGCCCTTGCTGGAAGATGTTTTTAATGAACTTTCTGACGAGGAAGAGGTGATCCGGATTGAGCAGTTGGAAATTGACCTGGGTATTCTTTCTGAAAAAGAAATCAGCCAGGGACAATGGGACAAGGATATACTTTCAGGAATAAAAAGTCAATTGCAGGAGAAAATTGGCAGGAGGGAAAATAAAAGACTTATCAGGCATGAAATAACATCGCTTGGTATTTGCAAACAGTGGCTTTTTTATATGCAAAAGGGTTATTTGCCCTGGAACACATTGTACGTAGATGAAGCATGGTATGCCCGGGTACTGGAAGCGCTGGCTGTTGATTTTGCAAATGTTGCTGAATTAAGAAAGATTATTAAAGAAATCCGGGTTGTCAGCAGAAGAATTATACTACAGCATGATGAAAACTTTTTAATAAAGCTGATGGAAATATTAACAGCCTCCAGGCAAAAAGGATTGCCATCGGCAATTGACGCAGCAGTGCAATTGATTACTTCACCGATCAGCGCCGGAGTAAGCCCAATAGAATTAAAAAGAAAGATCTGGGAACAGGTGCTTCAATTGGCTGCTTCGCGACAGGCACAACAAAGCGCCGGGCCATTAACGGAAACAATTTTGATACAAAACATTTTGCCCGTAGTAAGAAAGCTCTATGAAAAGCCGGAACTGTTCTTAGAAACTAAGCCGTCAATCGGTATAAACAGACAAAAAGAAAAAGATAACAAAGAAACAAAGCAGGAGCATGAAATTGATGAAGAAGGAATCTTTGTGCAGCATGCCGGGATGGTGTTAATACATCCTTTTCTGCCTTCCCTGTTTAAACGCCTTCAATTAGCAACAGAAGGAAAATTTGTTACCACAGCATCACAGCAAAAAGCAATCCTGCTGCTGCATTATATTGCTGCTGGCACAACTGCGGGGCAGGAATATGAACTGGTAGTGCCAAAAATTCTATGTGAATGGCCGCTGCAAATGCCGGTTGAAATAGATAGGGAGCTAAGTGCAGACGAATTAAATGAAACGGATAATATGCTGCAGGCGGCGATTGAACAATGGGCGGTATTAAAAAACACTTCCATGGCAGGATTGAGGGAGGGCTTTCTGCAGCGTAAGGGAAAATTGTTTACAAAAAATGATAACATGCACCTGCAGGTAGTAACAAACTCTATTGATGTATTGCTTGATCAGCTTCCCTGGAACCTGAGTATGATAAAACTGTCGTGGATGAAGGGAATACTGAGGGTGGAATGGAGATAAAAATTGTTTGAATTAATAACACGCTTATGCTAAAATCAGAAAACAATATTCGAAAATCCAAGCCAATGAATCCCTGTAAGGAAGATAAAGAAATAGTATATAAAAAGAACAGGGAAATTGGAGAATATATCACTGACCGGGTGCAATATAAGCTCAATCGTTATTCTTGCAAGGCAAGGCGGTTCAGACGATGGTACTATGGGATTTCTATTGTTGTTGCGGTAAGTTCGGCATTAGTTCCTGTTCTTGTAAATATCAATGGTAATGATGTTAATGAGACTTTGAAGTTGACGGCAACTGGATTTAGCATTTGGTAACCATAGGAGTGGCCTGCCAGGAAATATTTCGTTTCAGGGAACAATGGAGAAATTTTGATTTGATAGCCGCCAACTTGCGGAATGAGGAAATGTTGTATTCGATGGCTGCCGGTTCTTATCAGGAAGCCTCACTCCCGGAAGGAGATCCGTTCCCGGCCGAATCCGGAAAAGAAGAAAAAGGGAAACATGAACCGAAGCCAATCACCGAAAGGAACCGGGACAAATTATTTGTTGAGCGCATTGAAGAACTGATAAAAAATGAACGCTGGGATACCATCCATATGAGAACAGAAAAAACAACTATGGAAGAAAAATAAAAGGACTTGATTGAATTAAAGGGAGTATGAAATCACCGGAATCAAAAACAGCTTCTGTTGCTTGTTCCCAAAAGGCAAACCAGTCTTTCTTTTCAAAGAAGGCGGAAAGACTTTTTTTTGGGGATAGCCGTGTGGGTGAGTTTACTTTTTTCAAACCAGCGGTTGGTTTTGGTGTTGCAGGCGGCGATATGATACAAAGAAAATGTGCGGAATGTGAACGAAATGAAACTTCGATTCAGCGCCAGGAGCAACCGGAGCCGCCTGAAACGAAACCTGTATCGCCTGAAAATACACAGCCCGCCGCTCCAATTCCATTGGGCAGAAAACCCCGTGCCGCTAACTGCAGCTCGGATCCGAAGTTTCCAAACTTAGGGTGTTATGGCCAACAATTGAAGTTGGATATAGATGAGAACCTTTTTAACAATGCACACCAGTTTAACCGTGTAGCCACGTTGTTCCCGGGCGATAATCAATTAATGTTAGATACTTTTTTGAGGTACGGAATCGGAAAGAACCTTTTGGAGACGAGTTTTGGATTCGCTGGTGCAAATAAGAAATGGAGCAGTATTCTTTCTTACGGAACCGGGGCAGCACTGAAAACTTACGAACTGCTTCAAAATGGCAAGTTGAAACTGGATGTACAGCTGCCATTAGGGAAAGGAGTAAACCTGGATATAAAATTTGATTATAATGCAAACCCCGGTAAGCCGGGTGAGGAAAAGGGAATAAATACAGTGATCGGTGTATCCGGTAGTTTTTAAGAACTGTTGCAGCATGAAAACCGCTGAAGCAAAAACAACATCTGTTGCCACGGCTAAAAAGGCCAACCAGCCTTTCTTTTCAAAGAAGGCAGAAGGAAGTTTTTTTGGTGAAAGCGTCAATAAAGAATCTTCTTTTTTCAAACCCGCATCTGCTTACAGTGTCAATGGCAATGGTGTATTGCAAACCAAAATCACCATCGGCCAGCCCAATGATAAATATGAACAGGAAGCCGATGCGATGGCGGATAAAGTAGTGCAGCGTTTGGCAACACCGGAACCAATAGCAAAGAAAGAAACCGCGGTGCAAACAAAACCATTGGCGGCGGGCACTACTCCATTGATACAAACAAAATGTGCGGCATGCGAAAAGGAAGAAAAGTTGCAAAAGAAAGAATGGGAAGATCAGAAAAGACTAACGGGAAATAAAGATCAAAAGCGTTCCATTTCTGGTACACTTCAAATGCAGTCAATAGGGGGTCCGGCTTTGGCTTCCACATCATTTGCCCCTTCTTCCGCTCTGCCTGCTTCGGTTATTCAGCAATGGCAAAGCAGTATCTCATCTAACCTGTTATCGGCCACCAATATCATTGTCCAGGAAATGATCCGTAGAGGGGAAATTGATCCTTCAATCTATCGGGTACAACAAGTTGCCACAGGAGCATCGCAATGCAGGACCCCTAATCCGCAACTAATAGAAATTAATAGTAGCGTCAATGGAGCGAATACAACGAAATGCAGCTGTGTAACTGTTGGTACGTTTAAATATGCCAATCCCAGAATAAGTATTCACCCTGACCTGGTTCAGTTCAGGAACCTCGGCTCTACTATGCCTCAAACTGACGCTTCGAAACTACATTCGACATTGCTGCACGAGTTTCGCCATGTTCGACAAGATTATGAAGAATGTAATACCCCTGGCTCTGTCACAAGCAGCGGTGTTTGTACCGATTGCAATAATCCTGAAGAAATGGATGCTTACCTGACAGAGATAGAAGCTGGGTATAACAAATGGGTAATTATGGATGCCTGGATAAGAGTGCATGTTAACTGGGATTTTTTATCACCAGCTCAACAAAATGTCTTTTTAACTAGAAAGCGATCAGCTGAACAAAAAGTTAATCGTTTATTTCAAGGCGTAACCTGGAATACGAATAATAAAGTGAACCTGTATAGACAATGGTGTCAGAGTCTTCAAGGTGGTTCAGTTGGTATGTGCAATTCTTTTATGGCTCCTGTTGGACAGACCGGTTCTTCGCAAGCTGTTCCGGCTCAATCGCGACCAAGTTCCGGCAACAATACTATTCTAGGCAAGGAATCCAATTATTAACTCAGCGGTTAATTTTTATTAAGGAATTATATGAGTTTAAATTTTAGAAATAAAGAAAATGAAGGTAGCTGAAACCAAAACAGTGGCATTACATTCTAGCTTACCTCGTTCTTTTTTTACAAAAGGAAATAGTCAGGATTTTTTTTCTCGCAAGACAAGTGAAACTCCATTCTTTTCTAAGAATTACAACAGCCAGACGATAATTCAAACCAAACTCACTATCGGGCAACCCAATGATAAATATGAGCAGGAAGCTGATGCCATGGCAGATAAAGTAGTACATCAATTGGCTGCACCTGAGTCTTTAACAAAAAAAGAAACAGCGGTGCAGGCAAAACCTTTAGCTGCCGGCATTACTCCATTGATACAAACAAAATGTACTGCCTGTGAACAGGAAGAGAAATTGCAAAAGAAGGAAGAAGAGGATTTGGTACAAGAATCTCCATTAGAGCAACGCAAACCGATTTTTGAAAGCAATGCGGAGAAGCCGGATGATGAAAAAAATCTTCAACGGAAATATGCGGAATGTGAAAAAGAAGATGACCTAATGAAGCAAAAGAAAATTGAAAATAATTCCACTCAAACAGCTTCAACATCGATTGAAAGTAATCTGAATTCTTCAAAAGGAAATGGAAGTCCTTTACCTGAAGGTATCCGCGCACAAATAGAATCTTCATTTGATGCGGACTTCTCCAATGTTCGCATACATAACGACAGTTCAGCAGTACAGATGAGTAAGAATTTAAATGCGCAGGCCTTCACACATGACAAGGATATTTATTTCAATGCAGGTAAGTATGATGCAAACAGTACAGAAGGAAAGCACCTGTTGGCGCATGAGTTAACGCATGTGATTCAGCAGAATTCAGACGAAAACGTCATCCGGCGCGATGAGCTTAAACCAGCAGCTAAGGCAGCACCTCCAACATTAAAATACAAGAATGCTGAAAAGGAAAATAAAAAATATTCACAGCCGGATTCCTTAGGATGGGAAAGTAAACTTGGAAGAGCAGCCGGAGGAAAATATAAAGCTTGGCTGGACTTATGGAAGGCAGGCAAATTCGATGAATTTGCGGACGCTGTAGCTCAATTTCAGATAGAACAGGGATTCAAAAGAAAAAGTATCGATGGTATCCTGGGATTGGGTACCTGGGCCAGAGTGGGAGGGTACGGGGAAGCTATTGCGGGAATAACGGATGTACTATGGGAAAAATCAGAAACTACCTGCACGATCGCGACAGAGGAAAGAATCAAAAGAGGCTATAAGCTTGCTACCGGAAAAGAATTTCAATTACCAAAAGATAAGTCAGCGAAGATATTTAATGTCATTCTACAGACCATTGAATCCCGTATGGGCGATGTTGATGAAGTTTACCGGGGTACCGGAGCTCCTGGGGCGATGGTGTATGCCGGTTTTGCAACATTTGTGAATGAAGCTGATATATGGACAGGCGGGTTGCTGCCAGGCGCACCCATGCAGGTATGGCGGTATAGAGATTCGTATAATCTTTTGCGTAAAGGTGTTATTGAATATAAAAAGAAAGGTGTAACAAGAACCCGCCCCCTAAGAAGTGATGATGCTGACTTTTATGGCACATCATTCGTTTTTGCGAGATATGATAATCCTGCCAGTCCGACTAAGATGTTGGTTCGTCATTTCGGCTCGCCGGAATGGCATAGCAAAGCTGAATTTGAGGTTTGGGTAGGCGCAAATATTATTTGAATAAAGTAGCAGAATAATTTCCTGCCTTTGTTTATGTTTCATCAGAAAAAACTTTCGTAAATAACATAAAACAAAATGAGAACCGTTCACTCCAAAAAAAATACACCGGCCAATTCAAATCAATCTTCCTTTTTCCAAAAAAGAAATGGTAATAATTCTTCTAAGAAAAGAAGTAGACCATTTTTTAACCCCAATCAAGTTGCATTTTCCGCAAACGGATACGACCATGAACATATTCAAAAGCAACCTCAGCCAACCACTGCTCCTCTGCTTACTGATGAGCAAATCCGTTTAGCTATCCGCTACAATCGCTTTATGTATCCGCCTGCACATATGCTGATGTTGCAAAAGGGACTTCAGATTACTGAAACAGGACGCTCCGACAGGGAAACGGCTTTGGCAGTAGCGCAATATCAAGACCAGAATAGTTTAACCGTAGATGGTATGGCTGGCCCCAATACTTTTGCAACTATCCATGCTGATACAGCAATTACTAATAAAGATGACCTGATGCTTTTCAGCATAAATGTGAGAGAGGGCATAGCTCTTACTACAGGCGGAGGTACTACTGATATGCTGGGTCACTTCAATGTAGAAGTCCGGTTACCTCCCGGTAATTGTGAAGATTATGAATATCGCCAATACATCTGCGGTGAAGTGGAATTTCTTCCCGCGGGTGCAACTGCAGCCACGCCTTTTATCTCGCTGAATAATCTTTTTACAACACAGCCTGGTGGAAGTCTGCCCCATATACCCAATTTTCGTCAGGACGGTAATACCACTTTTAATTCACGATACGGACATCGCAACAGACCTGCAAGACCCGAAAATAAATATGTAGATGTAAGCGGCACTACTGACCAGGCGCATGGTTGCACTTTTCTTGCAGAAGATTTTCCGGGTATTAATGGCAGGATCACCAACCCGGGTGAAACCTATGATTTCGATTTGCGCTTTCTCGGCGAAGTACGCCATAAAACAAGGGGAAGGGTAGCCGAACGATGGTGGAATGTGCAAAGCACTTTTGTAATCTGAATATTAAAACCTGAACTGGCTAGTGAAAATAAAAATATCAAAACGTATAAACCATGTCCAGTAACTCACCCCAACCCCTCACCCTCCAATGGAACCAGCTTACACTGGATGCCATAAAATATACCAAAACCTCACCGCCACTTGCTGCACGGGTACTGGCAATGGTGCATACCGCTATGTATGATGCATGGAGTGTATATCAGGAAAAAGCCATCAGCACCAGCACGGCCCTGTATATTAAAATAGGGGATGAAGAAAATTGTACCAAAGACAATAAGCGAAAAGCTTTCAGTTATGCTGCTTACAGGGTGCTGACAGATTGTTTCTGGCTGATGCTGCCGGCTCAATACAAAAATATTTTCCGCGATTTTGTGTGCCAGTTGGATTATAATCCGGATGATACATCATTGGATATTACCACGCCGCAGGGTATCGGCAACCTGGCTGCCAAACTGGTGTTGGAGTGCAGGTATGGCGATGGCTCCAATCCGCATGGTAGTTTGCAAATGCCGGCATGGTCCGATTATACAGGATATAAACCTGTGAATGCATGGGATAAAGTAAATGATCTCGACCACTGGCAACCTTTACGTTCAGAAGGCCCACCGGGTGAATTTAAAATACAAAACTTTCTTGTGCCACATTGGGGTTTGGTAAAACCATTTGCATTGACCTATAACTGGCAGTTCAGGCCCATGCCGCCGTATAAAAAACACCAGGCACAGTTCAAAGAGCAGGTAAAAGACATAGTGACCATCAGCGCAGGGTTAACTGACAAACAAAAGGCAATAGCAGAATACTGGGCTGATGGGCCGGGCACCTATACACCACCGGGACACTGGTGCGAAATAGCACAATTCATAGCACAGTGTAAAAAATACGGGAACTATGATTGCATCAAATTATTTTTTGCACTTTGTAATGCTTTGCTCGATTCTTCGGTTGCCTGCTGGGAATGTAAACGGTATCATGATTTTGTTCGCCCCATTACTGCCATTCGTGAAACATTCAGGGGCAAGGATATCCAGGCCTGGGGCGGGCCGCATAAAGGAACACAAACCATCAAAGGAGAAAACTGGCAGCCCTATATTTCCACACCGCCCTTTGCAGAGCATGTTTCCGGCCACAGCAATTTCAGTAGGGCCGCAGCTACTATTTTGAAATGCTATACGGGCAGCGATCATTTTGACGGGTGCACCGTTGTGAAAAAAGGTTCATCCACTGTAGAGCCCGGCACTACACCTAAGCAAGAGATTACGTTGGAATGGCCAACATTTTCTGATGCTTCCGAACAAGCCGGTATATCGAGATTATACGGAGGAATTCATTTTACAAAGGGTAACCAGGATGGTCAAAAACTGGGTGAGGAGATAGGAAAATGCGCCTGGGAAAAGGCATTGTTTTATTTTAATGATTAAAAGCATCCATTATCAATTGCATGAGGCAAGATGTTCGCTGTAAAAAAATATTCTGATCACCATAAAGAAAATCATCATGGCAAGAGCAGCAAAAATTCAAAGAACAAGGTACCGGTTTCAATATGCCGTAAAATTTATTTGCACAGCAAACATTCCCGGTACTTCCCAGACTACCGACGCATTTCTGCCCGGTATTTACCAGACAGCTGTAAATATTCATAACCCGCAAACTATTAAGATCAAGATGCGAAAAAAGATTGCTTCGCCCCTTGGTATTTCAAAATATTTTGAAGCCATACTGGAACCTGATGGAGTAGAGCGGGTGACCTGTTCACAAGTACAGGATTTTGGGATCACATTTATTCATGGCTTTGAAGGATTCCTGGTAGTAGAAAGCACACATAGTCTTGATGTGACTGCAGTTTATACAGCCGGTGGCCGCGGTGCGGAGGTGTCAAGTATTGATGTAGAGCAAATCAAAGAAAGAAAGTTATAAATTAAAATGTATGCTTGTTATTTCAGTTGCCAATCAAAAAGGAGGGGTGGGGAAAACCACGACAACTATCAATCTGGCAGCGGCATTAAACCAGGACGGAAAGAAAGTCTTAGTGGTGGATGCCGATCCGCAGGCTAACTTATCACAATCACTGGGCATAGTGGAAGAACCGGAACAAAACCTTTTCACCGAATTGAAAAAAGAAATTGCCGGTGAAAGCAGTGATCTGCAAAAAATAATACTGCCAACAAAATCGGGTTTATCGCTGGTGCCATCTTCTATTGAACTGGCAGGCTCCGAACTGGAGCTAGTAAGTGTGTATGGCCGTGAGCAGGTATTTGCCTGGATGCTGGAATCGCTGAAGGATAAATATGATTTTATTTTTATTGACTGCCCTCCTGCAATTGGTATGCTTACTGTAAATGCGCTGGTGGCAAGCGATTATGTATTGCTGCCGCTTCAGGCAGAGTTTTTGCCCTTAAAAGGTCTACGTAGCTTTATGTATCACTTCAAAGCAATAAAAGGCAAGCTCAATAAAAATCTTGAAGTGCTTGGCTTTATACTTACCCGCTACGACGAACGGAAAACAATGAACCGGCAGGTATATCAGCAGTTAGAAAGGGAATTTGGTGAAAAAGCGTTTCATACGCATATACGCAGCAATATTCAATTAGCAAAAGCACAGGAAGCAGGAACGGATATTTTTAGTTTCGACAAGCATGCACACGGAGCTGAAGATTACAAAAACCTTGCAGAAGAGTTTATAGAAAAATTAGCGAAATAATTTTCCTGGTAACGTGATGAAAAAAAACTGTTACAAAAGAAAGGAATATTTTAAAACCTTGTTTGATGCATAGAAAAACAATCACCCGGTATTTATAATTTTTTAAATGTCGTTGTATGTTCAGGACTATTCGTTATAGCCGCCGCCACAGAAATCCTCCAATACATGAAGAGCAGCCTGCTGCTTCTCAACCGTTTTTTGCCAAAGCAACTCCGCAGGCTGTGCCGCAAAAACCGGCAGCCACTTTTTTCCAGGCTAAGTTATCCGTTAATCAGCCAAACGATAAATATGAAAAAGAAGCGGATACGGTTGCCAATGCTGTTGTAAATAACCAGGCTGCCACACCCGTAGTGCAGTCAAAAGAAATCAGCAGCATTCAACGATTGTCAACATCAATGGAAGAGGAAAAACTGGGCACTAATGATGCCCGTATGCTGCGGGATAAAGAAATACAGGAAAAGCCGGAAATACAAAGTATGTGCGCTGAATGCGAAAAAGAAAAAATGGAAGGAGTGCAGCGCATGGCAGGGCCGGAAGATGAAAAAAAAGAGGAGGAAATGATTCAGCACAAGGCAGACGGAACAACGGCCACAGCATCTCCCTCTTTATCGGGCCGAATTGAAAATTCAGGTGGAAAAGGAAGATCGCTTCCCCCAAAAACATTGCATGAAATGCAATCTGCTTTCGGGGCTGATTTCAGCCATGTAAATATTCATACTGATACGCAGGCGGCGCAGATGAACAAAGAATTACTTGCACAGGCATTTACGCATGGCAGCGACATTTATTTTAATAACGGAAAATATAATCCTGAAACATCCGGAGGCAAACAACTACTTGCGCATGAATTAACACATGTAGTGCAGCAACAAGGAGGGAAAAAAATTCAACGCCAAAAATCAAAGAAGGAACCCTGGATAAAAAAAGTTTCAGTAAATCTTACACCACTTCAAAGTGCAAGCCTGGAATGGGCTGGTACAGCACCTGCTGATGCACCCGGCTCTGATAATTTTACTGTGTCCACCGGCAAAGGATATTCTGATCCGGGAGATGAGCCTGGCACATGCCTGCGTAATTGTTGCAGCGATGCAGAAAAACAATGTGACTCTCCATACAATAAACCCGAAAAGACCGGTGCTTGTTGCACATATATCGGAAAAGGATTTTGGACAGGCAGAGCAGTAACTGAACATAACGGATGGAAATGGTGGACACCCATACAACCCTACTATTCGATCAAGGCTAATCGGGCTATTGCTTTACATCAGCACGATACTGTTACTGGTCATCCAATAGGACATGGATGTGTAAGAATGGATGAGCCAAATGCAAAACGGATTTATGATTACTCCGTTATTGGCCACACAAAAGTTGAAATTTCAGGCAGAGCTTCGCCGGTGGAATGCACTGAAGACCAAAAGTGTGAAAGTGCGAAAACTAAATCCTCAAAAACTGAAACCGAAGGATCAGCAACAGAGACAATGGAAGGAAATATTCCATGATAGCTATAGGATGAAAGGTGGCTGTACAAGTT
>Ga0137431_1000536_pt1 | contig 13405 bp, 10 predicted proteins | sample EasRivERMZT800_2_FD_104646 | JGI IMG/M metagenome (GOLD analysis project Ga0137431, IMG submission 104646) | Soil microbial communities from meander-bound floodplain in the East River, Colorado, USA - East River MetaG ERMZT800_2 | ecosystem: Environmental > Terrestrial > Soil > Floodplain ... | reverse complement strand
TCACCGGCGGCCCGCAATACTTCGAAGATGAACCCGGTCATGATGCCACTGACGGAATTGGGCAGGACGACGCGGCGAATCGTCTGCCAGCGCGTCGCACCGACGTTCCAGCAGGCTTCGCGGAAGGCCATTGGCACCGCGGCCAGGGATTCCCGCGTCGTCGTGATAATGACCGGCAACGTCATCACCGCCAGCGTCAGTGAAGCGGCCAGAATTGATTTTCCGATTCCGGCAAAGAGCACAAAGGCCCCCAGCCCGAACAGGGCCATGACAATGCTCGGGACACCCGCCAAATTGATGACGGCCAGATTGACGACGCGTTTGAACCAATTGTCCTTGGCGTATTCATTCATATAAACCGCCGCCAGCACGCCGACCGGCCCCGCTGCGCACAGCGACGCCACGACGAGATAGATGGTTCCCAACAAAGCCGACCAGATGCCGCCTTCCCTCATCCCCCGCCGGGGATTGGTGGTGAGGAATTCCCAGGAAAGAATTCCGCTCGCCTTGTAAAACAAGTAGGCGAGGATCGTCACCAGAGGGATTAGCATCAGCACCGCCATCAGGAAGAAGACGATCTTAACCGCGAGTTGGGTTCGATTCCTTCTCCGCACCGCAGCGGTTTCAGTGAAGCGAAGGGAGGGATTTATAGCCACCGTGCTCATAGGTCTGTTTCACTTTTTGCCGCGGACACCGCGCACGATCACGTCGGCTACCAGATTTACAATGAACGTAATAAAAAACAGCAGCAGCCCGATGATGAACAGCACCTGGTAATGATCCGAATGTACCGATGTCTCGCCCAGTTCGGCCGCGATGGTGGCCGTCATGGTACGGCAGCTTTCAAAGAGCCATCCCGGATTGAACCCACCCTCCGGCTTGACGAATACCATGTTGATCGAATGTCCCGTGGCCATCAAAACGGCCATGGTCTCCCCGACCGCTCGCCCTACTCCCAGCAGAACAGCGGCGAGCAATCCATTTTTGGCGGCAGGCATCAGCACGCGAAAAACCATCTGCCATTGATTTGCCCCGAGCGCGACGCCTGCTTCACGGTAGGAATCGGGAACGGCCTTCAGGGCGTCCTCGCTGATGGAAACGATGATCGGCACGCTCATCAGTGCGACAATAATGCCGCCGTTCAACACGTTGAGGCCGACGGGGGCGTTGAACAAATTTATGATGAGGGGATTCATCACGGACAACCCGATGAAACCCCACACGACCGAGGGCACGGCGGCCAGCATCTCAATGATAATCTTCAGGGACTCTTTTAGCTTCGGACCGCAGAACTCGGAAATGAAGATAGCCGTGCCCAGTCCAAATGGCAGAGCGATCAGCATGGCCAGGAGCGTGACGGTGCCCGTTCCAACGATCAGCGCCAGGATCCCGTATCTCACGTTGCTTTGAGAGGTCGGGTACCATGCCGAGCTGGTAAAGAATTGGACCAGGTCTAAACCGCCAAACAGGAACTGCGCACCCTCCCGAAGCAGGAAGAAAACAATCCCGAAGACGAAGATGATGGAGCTAATCCCGCACAAGCGAATGAGTGACTCGATCAGCTTTTCTCCGAGCCAATGCCAGCGCCGTGAGGGCCCAGGGACTCCACGGCGCGGCACCACAGCTTGGCGTCCGGCAGGCGATGATTCTACCGGCAGCGTCGGCCCGGACGTTCCGGCCAAGGCTGCCTTCGCGTTTGCACCAGCTTCATCCACTCTCCCGGCAGTGCTTCGCTCGGGCGACAGTCGCGATGACGTTTCGCCTGCCTCTGGAGGAGACACGTTCGGCCTGGTTGGATTTGCCGGCGTCATCAGTCAGCCAGTGATCAGTAATCAGTCAGTCAGTAATCAGATGCCGAGATTACTTGGCAGAGGACGTTTTGGACGTTTTGGCGAATTCCGGTAACGGGATATAACCGGTTTCTTCCACGATTTTCTGTCCCGGAGCGGACATGATCCATTTCATGTACTTGTCGATATGGGCCGGTGGCGTGCCGGGTGTGTACATGAACAACGGACGAGCAATGGGATAGGTCCCATCCAATGTGGTCGTGATGCTGGGCTCGTAAGCTTTGTCGCCCGACTTTTTGCTCACCAGCAGGACTTTGACATCGGGCGTCCTGTAACCCAACCCGCTGTAACCGATGGCGCAGGGAGTTTTGGAAACCAGCTCCACCACGTCCTTGGAACCGTGCATATCCCTGGTGCCTTGCTTGAAGTCCTTTTTCTTCAGCACGTGCTCTCGGAAGTAATGGTAAGTGCCGGAATTATTCTGGCGACTGACCAATATGATCTGGTCGCTGCTGCATTTAGGAACCGTCGTGTTCAATTGAGACCACTTGGTGACTTTGCCGCCCTCACCGAACAGTTCCATCAACTGTTCGATGCTAATCTCCTTCAGGGGATTGTCCTTGTGCACATAAACGGCCAGCGCATCGTAGCCGACCATAAACTCCTTGGGGAGCTTGCCCGTGCCGGCTTGGGCCTTTTCCACTTCCTTCTCCTCGAGTTTTCGGCTGGCGTTGGCAATGTCGCAGGTGCCGTTAATCAGCGCGGCAATCCCGGTGCCAGTCCCGCCGCCGGACACTTCGACCGAGACGTCTTTGTCCACCTTGGCGTATTCCTCGGCCCAGGCCTGGGCGAGGTTGACCATGGTGTCCGAACCGGCATTTTGTACGACTTTCTTTTGAGCTTCTGCGGTCCACGGCAGGGCCACCAGGCCCGAGACGGCAAGCACCGCACAGACTTTGGGTATGACTCTACTTTGCATTTGTTTTCTCTCCATTAACGTGTTCTCCCAGGATCGCCTCGACCAGATCCCGGATGTGGGTGTTGAGGTGGTGGAACGTTTCTTCGTAAGCGGCGTGAACCTGTTCGGGCGAGCCCTGCACCGTCGAGGCGTCGCGAACGTTCCAGTCGAGGCCCACCGTCTTGGTAGGCGGTGGTGGTAAAATTTTTCGGGCTTCTTTAGTCAGCGCCACGATGACCTGGTAATGATCGAAGTTGGGAACCTGGCTGATCGTTCTAGGGATGTGGCGGGAGACATCAATCCCCTTCTCCGCCAGAAAAGTCACGAGGCGAGGATCGATGGGCCGAGGGTCAATCCCGGCGCTGCTAAAGATAAAGTGCGCGTTGTCGAGCGAATTGGCGATGGCCTCCGCCATGGCGCTGGCGGAATTGTGTTCGTCCGCGAAGAGGATGCGCATCACCTCCGTGCCCTTGTGCTTGCTGTATTCTCCCGTGCACATGTAGAGGGTTTCCTCGCAAATGTTCTTGGCCTGGTCGGACACGCGCTCCAGACGGCGCGCAATGGTCATCAAGGGAGTGAACGCCGGGATAGCCAGCTTGCCTTGCTGGAGGTGCGCCAGCAAATCGGCGCTCAGTTGATTGCGCAACAGGTCCACCTGGTCCTCCACGATCATGGTTTCGCGGGCCAGTTGCGCATCTTGCTGCACGAAAGCCTCAATGGCATTGCGAAGCATGGGGATGGAAAAATCGGCCAGTTCCACGAAACGGTCGGGCGGCAACGGCAGTTCCACGGAACTGATTTTGATGATTTGCCGGGCGATGCTCTCGGCGTAATCGCCAATGCGCTCCAGCTCGGCATTGATTTTGATCGTGGCATAGACGAAGCGCAAATGACCGGCCACAGGTTGCTGACGCACCAGGAACTCCAGGCAAAGCCGGTCGATCTCCTTCTCCAACTCATCGATATACTGGTCCCGCAGGATGACGGTATAGGCCAACTGCCGGTTTCGCTCCTTCAACGCCCGAACGCACGTCTTGAGCGCCTGCTCGCCGCGCCCGGACATCTCCGTGATCTTGCTACGGATAAGATCGATGTCCCCCTGAAGACTCTTTTCCAAATGAGTTGCCATAAATGCTACACAGGTATTCCTAAGCGACATCTGTTACGGCGATGAGGCAGATTTGCAACGTTTCCGTGACAAGGGCTTCGAAAAAGCCGAACCGGATGTTGGCCGAAAAGTGGTAGGCGCTCCAGGCAGAGTGCCCCGGAGCCCTGCTTTAATATGTTGGGTACTTTCCGGGGGCGTTGCCCTCGGCTGCCATCGGTTAGGCCTTCGCCCTGGGTGTGCTGGCGCACCACTGCGAACGGAAGCTCGGCACCTTCTTTGTGATTGGGCATAGGTTGACTTGGTCGCGCCCCTTGGAACTCATAATTCTCCTGGAGGACTCCTGAGACCGTGCGTCATTGTGCTTCGATGACGAGAAGCCCCGCGTAAAGAATAATCAACTTCAGGGTGATACTTGTTTTCATAAAGTCGAACGGGAGTTGGGACGCAGAGCCAGTACCCTGGCGGAAGCAGCCGCCCCATGGCAACGCCCGCTGACACGACGCACTCGCGGCAGAAAACAGCTCTGCCTGCGAGGAGCACAATAAACCGGATTATTTTCATATGAGTACCTTGGCCTGCCGCGTGTTTGTTGGGCAAACGACGTTCCTGTTAACTTGGAGCTACGATTGGGTGACTTTCCTGGTTTTGGTGGAAGGAAAGTCCGCCTTATTTTCGATCCTGGTCCCGAATGGTGAGCTTTGTGGTTTGCCGTGAGAGGTTGCGAAGCGTCTTGGGCTCAAAGCGCCAGAGGACTGGCGCAGTCCGAGACCTGGCGGAGTTTCCAAGGGTCCAGTGACTCGCGAAGCGTCTTGGAGTGCGGTAGTCCTCTACCGCTCTTCTCCCGGAACATGGTGAAGCCTGAAGATTAGGTTTCGCCCGCGTCCATCTCAAGGACGCTCCCAAAGCGCCAGATCACATGCGAACCATTTTGCTTGATCATTGTCCGAGAGTGCGTTAATAATCTCGCCCGTGAGAAATCCAAAAGCATCCGTCGCAATGGCAGCGATGTTGGCGACAACCCACGCCTTTGGGACTCTTCCGGTCTCTCAACCCAGCACCCCTCAGACAGCCGAAGTGAAGGAACAACAGGAAACTGTGAACCTTGCCATTTCGGGAATGACCTGACCGGTCAACTGTCCAAAACGGGTGCGGTCCGCACTCGAAAAAGTCTCCGGAGTGGTCAGCGCGGAGGTCACACATCCAGACAAGGCCGTCGTGCAGATCAAAAAAGGCAAGACAGACGCCGACAAATTAATTGCCGCAGTGAAGAAGGCTGGTTACGGCGCTTCACTGAAGAGCGACAAAAAGTAGCGCTGCGACTCCAAATTGCCGCACAAACCAGGTCCTTTTAGAGAGGAGCCTGCGGTGCTGGTTCGTTGCCTGGCCCTCTCGAAGGACTTTTTGCATGCACGACTAATCGGCGACTTTTCTTAGCGGTTTTGATCGGCTCAAACCGTTTTGCTGTCCATCGAGTGCTCTGCAAGCTTATCCGGAGAGAGGCAATCCTTGCAAATGGCCGGGGATCGCGGTTCGCACTCAATCACGCGACCGCGCCGGTCGAATTCAAACCGGCAGCAATCGAAGAGCATTTTTTTCAACTGCTCCCGTCCGCGCTGCACGCGCGACTTCGCGCCGGAAAGTGAGATGCCAACTCGTTTGGCCAGTTCCCTCTGTGTCAGCCCTTCCAATTCGGTGAGCACGAGCGCGTCCCGATATGGCTCCGGCAAGCTGTAAATCATGCGCCGAAACGCGTCCTTCAAACCTTCCAGCTCGGTGGTATTCTCCGGCCCTTCCGCCGGCAGCGATTCGGGGACTTCAATCGTTTGCCTGCGCGTGCGGTAATGGTCGATGATGGCGTTGCGGGCGATGAGGTAGAGCCAGCTTTGAAGTTTGGTCGGGTTTTCAAGCTGGTTGAGCCGGCCATGGATCTTCACGAACACATCCTGCAAAATGTCCTCCGCCGTCGCGGGGTCAGCCACCCGCGCGCGGATGAACTGACCCAGCTTGATGGCGAACTCGTTCCAAATGTTTTCCAGTGTTGGAGTCATCAATCGTCGTCATCTTAGCGCTTTAATCGCCGCTGCAACAACGTAATCCTTAAGGCCGCGATGGGCAGCAGTTCCGGCGGCCACAGACGAGGCTGTAGCCGCCGTGTCGGGCGCTGCGTTACTTGCAAGCAGGGGGACAGCAGGCAGGCGGGCATTCGGGGCATTCATCGCAGGGTGTGCAGGACCCCTTTGACGGAATCATCGCCGCGATGGTTGCCGTCGCCAGACCTGCAACTGCGCACAGTGCGAGTAGTTTTTTCTTCATCGTCATGGTTTTTTCACCTCCCTTCGGTTTCGTTTGTTCACATCGTTCGTCTTTTTGGTTGCGCCGGTCAACGCGGTCAGGGCGCTTCACCCATGAAGACGAACGAATTGGGAAAAGGACGCAAAGGGTCGATCCTTTGAATGGAAGCCGTTTGTAAAGCCAGCCTTACCGTTGACCGCGCGGCCACCTTCGCGCCACGCTGCGGCTATGGCTCAGAAACGCACCACTCCGGTTGCCTGGAGAAACAACGATCCCAACGAAGGTCCCGTAACTGAAGCTCCGACAATCTTTACTTTGGTGACAGCAACGCCGAAACTGTCGCACAGGCTCAACATGAAACCGGCGACGAACAGAAATGGAGCGAACGCCAAGTTCCGGGCATTCTCGGACCAGACGCGCCTGCGCATCCTGCATCTGCTGCGGGCGGGCGAACTGTGCGTGAACGACCTCGTTGAGATCATCGATGTGCCGCAGCCAACCGCCTCGCGGCACCTGGCTTACCTGCGCCGCGCGGAGTTGGTGGTAACCCGCAAAGACGGGCAGTGGACGTATTACGCGCTGGCCCCCGCTCGGAATGTGTTTCAACAAAAGCTGATGGACTGTCTGTCTCAGTGCTTCGATGAAGTGCCGGCGATCCAGAAGGACGCCGTGCGAGCCGCGAAACTGAAAAAGAGGGGCGGATGCTGCCCCCGGTAAGCTTTTTTGGTTGAGAAGATATTCGCTTAAGCGAATATATCGGCGCGGCACTTATGGCACGCGTCGGCATAAACGGTTTTGGGCGCATGGGGCGGCTCGCTTTTCGCGCCGGGTGGGATTGGCCGGACATGGAGTTCGTCCATCTCAATGAAATTGGCGGCGATGGCGCCACCTCGGCGCACCTGCTGTACTTTGACTCCGTTCACGGACGGTGGAACCGCCATGTTCGGGGTGAGAAAGACAAGGTCATCGTCGATGGCAAAACGGTCAGCCACAGCAGTCACAAGGATTTTTCCGCCGTACCGTGGCGCGAGCTCGGCGTGGACATTGTGCTGGAGTCCAGCGGCCAGTTCCGCACGCAGGAACAGTTGGAAGTTTACTTCAAGGCGGGAGTGAAGAAGGTCATCGTGGCCGCGCCGGTGAAGAAGGGCGCGCTGAACATCGTGATGGGTGTCAACGACCATCTTTACGATCCACATCAGCACCACCTGCTCACCGCCGCTTCCTGCACCACGAACTGTCTGGCGCCCGTCGTGAAGGTAATCCACGAGGGCATCGGCATCGTGCACGGGATGATTACGACCATCCATGACATGACCAACACACAGTCCATTCTCGACACGCCGCACAAGGACCTGCGCCGCGCGCGTGCGTCAACCCTGTCGTTGATCCCGACGTCGACGGGATCGGCGACTGCCATCGGTCTGATCTTTCCGGAATTGCTCGGCAAACTGGATGGCATGGCCGTGCGAGTGCCGCTGCTCAACGCCTCGCTTACGGATTGCGTCTTTGAGGTCGCCCGACCGACGAGCATCGGGGAAGTGAACGGGCTGTTAAGCAAGGCGGCGGCAGGCCCCTTGCAGCACATCCTTGCCTATGAGGAACGGCCGCTCGTGTCCGTCGATTTCAAGGACGACCCGCATTCCTCCATCATCGACGCTCCCTCCACGATGGTCACCGACGGGACGCAGGTGAAGGTTCTGGCCTGGTATGACAACGAATGGGGCTATGCCAATCGTTACGCCGAACTGGCGCGAAAGGTCGCGCTCGCTTTGAACTCGCGCCCATGAGTGCCGCCATTGACACGGTCGCCACGACCAGTGCTGGAGCCGACACGGGGAAGGCCGGGGTGCGCAATTACGCCCTGGTGACGCTCGCGTATTGGGCGGACACACTGGCGGATGGCGCCATTCGCACGCTGGTCCTTTTTTACTTCTACCAACTGGGTTACAGCGCCCTTCAGGTGGCATCTCTCTTTCTGTTCTATGAAATCTTCGGGATCCTCACGAACCTCTGCGGTGGCTATATCGGCTCGCGCTTCGGGCTCAAGACCACATTGTTCATGGGCCTGGGAACGCAGCTCGTCGCGTTGAGCATGCTGGCCTTGATGCCACCGGGCGCGTTGACCGTGGCTTACGTGATGGGTTCACAGGCCCTTTCCGGCATCGCCAAAGACCTCACCAAGATGAGCAGCAAAAGCGCTGTGAAGTTGGTCGCGGGCGAAAGCGAAGGCCGGCTCTATCGTTGGGTCGCTCTGCTCACCGGCAGCAAGAACGCACTGAAAGGAGTTGGCTTTTTCCTCGGCAGCCTGCTCCTTTCCGTGATCGGGTTCCAGGCCGCGGTTTGGACGCTGGCCGCGCTGGTGGCGACGGGTCTTCTTATTGCCGCCAGCCTGATGCGCGGCGGGTTGGGTGTTGCCAACAAGAAGGTGAAGTTCAGCCAGATGTTTTCCCGCAACCGCGCGGTGAATGTGCTGGCCGTGGCCCGGCTGTTTCTTTTCGGCGCGCGAGATGTGTGGTTCGTCGTCGCGGTGCCGGTTTTTCTTTCGTCGGTGTTGGGGTGGAAATTCTGGCAGGCGGGCGCGTTTATGGCGGCGTGGGTCGTCGGCTACGGAGCGGTGCAAGCATCGGCCCCCGCACTCATTCGCCGGAAAACCGCCGACGGCCAAAGGAAGGAGCCCGACAGCCGCACCGCTACAGGGCTGGCTTTTATCCTCGCGCTGTTTCCGGTGGCCATCGCGGCCGCGCTCTATTTTCAGGTCAACCCCGCCGTGGCCACGGTCGGAGGTCTGGTTCTGTTCGGAGTCGTTTTCGCGCTTAACTCCGCGGTGCATTCGTACCTCATTCTCGCCTACACCGATCACAACAAAGTCGCGATGAACGTTGGCATTTATTACATGGCCAACGCCTGCGGGCGGCTGGCCGGCACTGTCTTGTCCGGACTGCTTTATCAACTCGGCCTGCGCTCCGGCACGAATGGCGGGTTGACCGCGTGCCTTTTGGCATCTACCGGATTTCTGCTCATGGCGGGCGCGCTTTCCTTGTGGCTGCCTGGCCGTAAAGCCGAGCACCCGTAAGCTGGGCAAAGCTTTTGCAACATCATCGGCTGGTGGCGGTCGAACGTGGGCCGTGTTCCTCCTGGGATCGGTGATTTGACGCCATGGTCCACCCTTGTTAAGAATGGAGTGCGATGGTGTCATTGCAAAAACTGCTGGGCAAGGAAGACAAGTTCTTCAACCTCTTCGAAGCGAGCGCGGGGGAGGCGTGTAACAGTGTCCGCGCCCTGAGCAAGTTCCTGGCTGAATCGGAGTCAGCACGCACCTTGGATGAGTTCGTTGCCTCCCGCCGCCGGGACAAGGCGATCACCGCGCAAATCAACGAGGCGTTGTGCACCAGCGTGGTGACGGCTTTGGAAACGGAGGACATCGAGGCGTTGTCCAATTGCATCTACAAGATTCCCAAAACGGTGGAGAAAATCGCTGAACGCATCCTGCTGGCGCCGCAGCATTTGAACGGCGTCGATCTTGTGCCGCAAGTGGAGATGCTGGACAAGGCCACGGGCACCCTTTTGCAGATGGTCAAGGAGTTGCGGAAGGGCTTGTCCAAAACCCGGGTCCAAACGCTAAATGAACAACTGCAGGCCGTGGAAGGCGATGCCGACAAGACGGTGCTCGAACTCCTCCGCGGCCTCTACAATAACCAGCACGATGCGGGACGGGTCATTTTTCTCAAGGACATCTTTGAACTGCTCGAAAGGGTGACGGACCGCTGTCGTGATGCCGGCAATATTATCAGGCACATTGTTCTCAAGAGCGCCTGACATCCCGGCCCTGCTTCAACCCGATCGTCGATCCGGTCAAACGGTTTTCAACCATTCCATTACTTTGGCGCGAATCTGGTCACGAATTTCACGAACGCGCCCCAGTTTATGTTCTTCGCTTCCAGTGAGGGCGGAAAGATCGGGAAAACTCCAATGCAGCCTTTCAGCGGAGCCGGGAAAGACGGGACACCTTTCTGCGCTGCTCTCGTCACACACCGTCACCACGTAATCGTAGGTTTTTCCCTGCTGGAGGAAATCCGTCACGCATTTGGTTTTGTTGCCCGAGATATCGATGCCGGTCTCGGCCATGGCTCTGACGACCAGCGGATTCAAGGTGCCTGGTTCAAGTCCTGCGCTCTCGGCTTGGAACTTTTGGCCACCGAACCGATTCAGAAATGCTTCGGCCATCTGGCTGCGCCCGCTGTTGTGGATGCAAACGAAAAGGACCTTCAGCTCGCTCATGCAAGTTGAGGCTATGACTAAAACCCATCTGCGTAAAGCTTGCACCAAGAGGCTTACCGCTGCATTGACAGGGCTTGGAGCCGATCTTCGGCCAAAAAACCTCGAGGAATCCACGGATTCCCCGAGGGTGTATGACCAGACAATCGCGGTTCGTGACTGTCAATTACCAATCCTTTTCGCCGCGATTCAAGTGCGGGAACGTGCTATGACCATCCGGTTGAGGACGCGGAAAGAAGGTTTCCCTTTCCTCCTCATAATAGACTTCCGCCGAGCTTCGTTCCATGCCGCTCGGCAGGGTCACGCGTCCGCCGGCGTCCGCTCTACGATCATAGGTCAAGCCGTAATGAGTGTAGTAGCTGTCGGCGACATCCCGTTGGCTGAATCAGGCCAGTGGTCCTGTGTGAAGCTCCGCGCGGTTCGTAGCGTCTCTTTGTCCGCCTGCAAGACGAATGTATTTGGACTTTGCTGATGCAGCGAGCTCCAAGGCACAGCGGTCAATTTGCCCACTGCTTCCGCACCCGTCAGTGACAGAATGGCAAAATGGATCCGCCCGCTGTCCGGTTCAGCCACCAGATCGCGGATCGTGCCCACGTTATTGTTTTGGCGGTCCAATACCTGGGCGCCTTGTGCCTGGCTCAATTTCATCATCTTGTGAGGTTGGGAAATGGCACTGTCCTTATGTGTTTTGTCGTGATCTGCCAGCGCCACGCACAGCAGCAGCGAGCTGGCGACAGCGCAGGCGACCCCTGGCAGTAACAGTTTGCGTTTCATTTCAAACATCTTTTGTTTAAGTTTCGGTTTTCGTCCCGCCTCTCATCGACACAGCGTCCGAGCTCGTGCCAGCGAGACCCACTAGTAATGTCGCTGCCAATCCCTGGCTCCAGCAATGGGGTGAAAAGCTTATGGCCGGGCCGAAAGCCGCCTCTAAATGCGTGCTTTCCTTTCGTGCGTGAATGAGTTACAAATCTCCGTGCTCCAAATTCGAACTATTGCGCCAGTTTCTTAAGCCCCCCTCGCGCCGAGAGATCTCTAATGCATGAAGTTTAAAAGCGCCATTTGGCTGATTCCCCTCCTCCTATCGCTTATTCAACCAGCCCGGGGACAGACGGGCACGTTGACCGTTCAAATCGGCACACCATCACCGCCGCCGGAATCACTGGTCAGTCACAGCAACAGCTGGCGTTATCGCTTCGGCAGCACGGCGCCTGGTATCGGCTGGCAGACTGATTCGGACGCTTCATTGGACGGCACCTGGCTGACAGGCGCTGGCGGATTCGGCTATTCGAATGATTGGGCGCCGGAAACGAACCGCTGCGCCACCGGGGTCGGCAATATGTTCAACGGCCCTACAACGCTTTATATCCGCAGGACATTTGAAATTACCAATGCTATTGATCCCGGGCAGACTCTTTCCCTTGTAATGGATTTTGACGACGGGTTTGTGGCTTATCTGGATGGTGCGGAGGTGGGTCGTTTCAATGCGCCGGGCGCCGTGGGCGCGGAGCCCGCCAACACCGACGTTGCCACGGCTTCCCACGAATCACGGGACGGCAATCCCAACAACTCACCACAGCCGCCGATGACGATCTCACTCAGCGATCAGTTGACCGTTGGGACTCACGTGCTCTCCGTGCTGGGATTAAACCGCGCGAATAACAGCACGGACTTTATCTTAATCGCTGATTTGGGTCTGACGGGGCCGGGCGGGGGCGGGCCGAGTGTCGATGGTTATTTTCGGCTTGTGACCGGCAATTCCGTTCAGCTTACAGGCAGCAACACGATTCCCAATTCAGCACGCGTTCAGGTAAATGGGGTCGATGCCGCGTACAACATCGCCGCAGGCACATGGTCGAAGACCCAACAGCTCGCGCCGGGAATGAATCGATTGTTCATCGCGGCGCTGGACAGCAGCGGAGCCATTCTCGCCTCCGTGACCAAGGATGTGGTTGCGGAGGTGTCTTCCACCCTGGTTGGCGGAACCCTTGCGAGCAACACGACGTGGACTTCAGCCATGGGCATCATCCGCCTCACCAATGATGTCATTGTTCCCAGCGGAATGACTCTGTCCATCTCCGATGGCGTCGTGGTGCTTTTGCGACAAACCAATTCGATCAAAGCCCAGGGCGGCGTGGTGAACGTCAATGCGACTGAAAGTAATCAGACCTGGTTCCTGCCTGCGGACGGGACGAATGCATGGCAGGAATTGTCGGCAACCGGCGCGAGCGCATCTCTGACCCTTCGACACGCCGTCGTCGTGGCCGGCCAGGTGCGGGCGCTCAACGCCGGAGCAGTGCTGGCGGAAGATTCCGTGCTGCGCGATTTGATCGCGGGAGCCAGGGAAATTGTCGCCGGTGTGAACGGCTCGCAAGTGACACTGCGGAGAAGTCACATCGCTCGATTCAATGAAGTCGATGCGCGCGAGACTCCCGTCTTGATCGAAGACTGCTTGCTGGAACGGTTCTTTACCGACGGCGTGGACATCAAGGCGACCAACAATGCCCCGCTGGTCGTGCGCCGCTCGACGTTGCGCTTTGGTGACCCCGGCAATTCCAACGCCGATGCAATCGATTTTGGGCCTGGGGCAGGGACGGTGGAGCGTTGCTTGATTCATGATTTCCCGGATAAAGGCGTTTCGATAGGAGGCGCTCCGGGAACGTCCATCCGCGAGTCGGTCATCTATAAGTGCGGCATCGGAATCTCCGGCTACTCGTCTTCCGATTTGGTATTCGTCAACAACACCATTGCCAACTGTGCCAATGGCATTTTCTTCCGGAACAATCCCACACCCGCCATTGGCGTCGCGACGAACCTGATCGTATGGGACAACGCCAAGAACGTCGTTCTAAGCAACACCACCACGCTCGAGATCCGTTACAGCGATATTCAAGGCGCCTCGTTTCCGGGCACCGGAAATATTTCGGCTGATCCGCTGTTCGTGAATGCGGCGGCGGGCGATTATCGGTTGGCGGCTGGTTCGCC
>Ga0137431_1000535_pt1 | contig 13470 bp, 13 predicted proteins | sample EasRivERMZT800_2_FD_104646 | JGI IMG/M metagenome (GOLD analysis project Ga0137431, IMG submission 104646) | Soil microbial communities from meander-bound floodplain in the East River, Colorado, USA - East River MetaG ERMZT800_2 | ecosystem: Environmental > Terrestrial > Soil > Floodplain ... | reverse complement strand
TTGGCCGCCCCGTTGTCGCATTGCTCCCCGATATCGAGAATGCCGTCACCGCAGCGGGGAACCGAGCAATTGTTCCGACAGCCGTCGGTGTTGTTCGTGTTTCCATCGTCGCAGGTTTCGCCGGTGTCCACGACGCCGTCACCGCACCGCGAATTCGTGCAATTCAGACGGCACGCATTGGGAACGGTGTTCGAGTTGTTCGCCCCGTTGTCGCATTGCTCACCGGCATCGAGGATGCCGTCGCCGCAGAACGCCGGACGGCACGTGTTCCGGCAACCGTCGTTGTTGTTCGTATTTCCGTCGTCGCACACCTCGCCGCTGTCCACGACGCCGTCGCCGCAGCGAGGCAGCGTACACGTTAGGCGGCACGCGTTGGGTACCGTGTTCGAGTTGGCCGCCCCGTTGTCGCATTGTTCACCGGTATCGAGGATGCCGTCGCCGCATCGGGGGATCGTGCAGTTGGTTCGACAGCCATCGTTGTTGTTTGCGTTCCCGTCGTCGCAGGACTCTCCGCTGTCGGTGACCCCGTCGCCACAGCGGGGCAGCGTGCAATTGAGCCGACACGCGTTGGGCACGGTGTTGGAGTTGGCGGCCCCGTTATCACATTGCTCGCCCGCATCGACAACCCCGTTTCCGCATACTTCCAAGCGGCACGTCGCGGAGCAGCCATCGCCGTTGACGTTGTTGCCGTCGTCGCACTGTTCGTTCGCGGTCTTGATCCCGTCGCCGCAAATGGGCTCCACAGGTCCGATATCGCCCTTGGTTTTCGTACTCGCAAAAGACACCGCGAACGTACCGGTGAAGGTCGAATTCTCAGCGATCAGAGTCGCGCCGATGTTGTCGTTGCCCAACAGTGGTGCGAGAGCCCCGCCGGTCGGTGAGAAAATGAAATCGAAAAAGTCCGTGGAAATGCCGGAATCCTCGAAACCGAACGCCAGAATCTCCCCGGTCAGCAGAATACCGGTATAGTCGATCGAGCCGTTGCCATCGGCGTCAACGGCCCCGGTCACCCGGAGATCATCGCCCGGCTGACCACCGATCAACGCCCCGTTGGCACCCACCCTGATCTGGATCGCGACGGCCATCGGCGGGACGGCGGCCGACGCCACGACCATGCGCGGCGGAGAGGCGGGCGCGAAGCGGATGGCCGCGGGAACGCTGTTCACGGCGAATGCGTCCGTCGCGGCGTCATACGTCATGACACCCTGACTGCCGTATGCGATTCGCGGAAAGCCGGGCGTCACACCGACCAGGGCGGCGTGGGCCTTGTCCGCCCGGGAAAGGCTCAACAACGACAAGACACCGATCATGAATCCAAATCGGATCGACACGTTCAATCCCCTTCCACTCGGACTCGGCTCGCCAATGCGCGCGACCGGAGGTCCATTCGCCAATCGAGTTCCTTCCGCCATGACCCGCTCGTCCGCCGATTCGTGTTTTGACAACCTCAATTCCCTCGGTCCGGATCGCCGGAACGCCTGGTCGCGGCGTCAAACGGTTGCGGGTCTCCTTCTTTCAACTCGGAGCCCGGTCCCTCGCCATCCAGTCGCTCCAACACGCGCTCTCCGGTGAGTTCCGAGGGGCCCTCTACCGGGTCATACAGAATGACAGCCGCCTCTTCGCCCATGCCCACCAAATTCATTCCTGCCGCCTCCTGGTTAGGAGTCGTCCCGATGGAGAACGACAGGAACTTGGTGGCCAGGCCCAAGAGGGGCGTCGCTTGACTGAAGCCGTTTTGCGCGCCCGCGGTGGGACCACAGTTCCCGGGCGCGCGGCCGCACAAGGTCTCGTAATCACACTCGTTGCTCTCCACTCCGTTGAGCTTGGCCTTGCCCTTATCGGTGCGCAGAGCGGACCGGACGAAATGGTTGGGTATTGAGGCGTTCCGCGACCAACTGGCTAGCATGGTCTGGTCCCAGCAGCAGACGCAGCGGCGAGTCCCGGAGAACTTCGCCTCGAATTCGTTCCAGATATCTGCCTCTACCTTGGTGAGCACCGGCCCACATCCGTCCTGACGGAGATCAAGATCGACGGCATGGACCGTCAGATCGGTCTGCACCGAGACGGGTACGTTGGGCGTGGAGAACACCTGGGAGGACGATGCGTAAAAGTCGAGCAACAGGTCAGAATAGACCAAGTTGTATTCCAGGCCGTTCAAAAGGATCCGACCCGGCTCGCCAATGGTTTGACCGTTGGCCACGACCGGGTTACAGACCTGGAACGCCCATGCGTTGTATTCCCACGCCCACCCGAGTTGATAATTGACAAGGACGGCGCTTCCTTCCAGGTGGTTCCAGCGAATCTGTTCGTACAGTCCGCGATCGTTGGTGTCGGGCGCATCCGCGTTGAACTTAACGGCCCACAGGACCAGGAAGCCCCGCAGGACGCGTGTCGTACCCAACGTTTCAGGGTCCGGACGGCCAGGACCGTTCTCGTCCAGGACGGCAAAAGGCTGGCATTTGTTGCTGCCCCGGGCCGCTGACCACGAATGAGGTTGACCGCCCGTCAAGTGGAACCGGCAGTCGGCGGTGTTCCATCCGGGTTCGAATTCCTGGATCACGGTCTGACACCGATCATCCGAGCAGCGCCGTTCGAGGGCGCGGTCGCCGTTGATGAAATAGGCCTGGACGTCGACGCCGTTGGGGTTGTCATTGGTCAGCGACAAGAACGTGTCCTGCAACAATTCCCGCCCGTCACCGGACCACTTGATCTCGATCTTGGAAAACAGCAGGAGGCTTCCCTTATCGGAGATGTCCATTCGACACAGATTACGTGCCGGGGCCGTGTCGGCCGCGCCGTTGCCGGTGCCCGGGACATTATCCATCAGGTTGTTGAAGTTGGCGGCGAAGCTGCCGGGGAACCCCGATTCCGAGAGAATGATGCCGCCGGTGGCCGCGCCGTAGTTCGTCGCGATATCGCCGCCAGTTACGATGAATCGAAACTCGAGCGGATCGCCGCCGCCGGGCTGGAAACCGAAATGCGTCAGGTTTCCGGCAATCAGGGTTTCGGAATTCAAGCCGAGCGCTGGGATTGTCCCGCCGATCACTACGGTACCTCCGAGACCCAGCACCCCGTTGACGTCAATGGTGGCCATGAGCATGAACGTCCCGTTGGTGATCAGATATGGAACGCTCATTCCGTCAAGGTCCATGTTCAGAGCGAAGCCGTTGGCAGTCAGCTTGTCGGTGGTAGCGTCATACGTGACGTCGATGAAGCTTGAGTAGATGTCCGGCGCTGCGGCAAGGTCTAGATCCAGCGGAGCCGCAAGCGTCGGGGACATCGAAGACGTGATAAGAAATAGGCCGAGAACGATGCAAAGGCACCGCTTTAACGCACTGACCATCATCGAGATCACCCTCCCGTACTCGAAGTTGGTGCCCGTCATAATACCGCCGACGAAAAAGCCTCTTTATTGCACTCCAAGAGACCCAATAGCGGCCATGTTAACGCGACGGACAGGTTGTAATTATGCCTATTTTATCAGAAGTGAGCGAGATTTCAAATGAGTTATTTCCGGATGATCAGTTTTTAAGGTCGTTTAAGATTACCTTAGGTTTGATATGACGTTATCGGGCAGTTGGACAACCTCGTTAGGAGTTCCAAAGAGCCTTTCTTACCAACTGCAAAACAAGACCGGCGACGCGACCACCTGATTGCGCCCCTGGATTTGGCGCCGCCAAATAAATCTACACATTACGTTTGGTTCCATTGCTTTTTTCGCTGTTCTTCTTGACAATGTCCACTTCACTTGTATTTTGGGCCGCGCGACAACCGCTATGATGACCTCGATGTCCGAAGGTTCGCGGCCGACGAACAATACCAGTCTCTGGAAAGTCGTGGCCGCCTCATCGGCGGGCACGCTCATTGAGTGGTACGACTTCTACATCTTCGGCAGCCTCGCGACGATCATCTCGGCCAAGTTCTTTCCGAAGGGAGACGAAACCATCGCCCTGCTCTCGACGCTGGCCACCTTTGCGACCGGCTTTGTCGTCCGCCCCTTTGGGGCCTTGTTCTTCGGTCGTATCGGCGACCTGGTAGGCCGCAAATATGCGTTCGTCATCACGCTCTTGATCATGGGCCTTTCCACCTTCGCGATCGGGCTACTCCCCGGCTATGAGAGCATCGGTTTCCTCGCCCCGGCGGCCCTCTTGTTGCTCCGTTTGTTGCAGGGGTTGGCGCTCGGGGGTGAATACGGCGGGGCCGCGACGTACGTTGCCGAGCACGCACCCATCGGTCGCCGCGGACTGTACACCAGCTTCATTCAAACGACCGCAACGCTGGGTTTGTTCGTATCGCTCGGCGTGATCCTCCTGCTGCGCCAGACCTTGGGCGACGATCGCTTTTCGGCGTGGGGTTGGCGTGTGCCGTTCCTTCTGTCCATCGTGCTCGTGGCATTTTCATACGTGATCCGCGCCCGGTTGCAGGAATCACCGCTGTTCGCCCAAATGAAAGCCGCCGGGCGCGGCTCGCACAGCCCTCTGCGGGACAGCTTCCTGAACCGTGAGAACCGCCGCCTTGTTATTCTGGCTTTGTTTGGGGCGACGGCCGGTCAGGGCGTGGTCTGGTACACCGGCCAATTCTACGCGCTGTACTACCTTCAGACCGTGCTCAAGGTGAACTTCGTGACCGCCAATTACATCATCGCCGTGGCCCTCCTGCTGGGGACACCGCTGTTCATTGTCTTCGGCGCGCTGTCCGATCGCATCGGCCGAAAGCCCATCATCATGGCGGGTTGCCTGCTCGCGCTGCTGACCTACATCCCGATCTATCGGGCGATGACGGCTGCGGCGGGTTTCGATCCCGTCAGCGGGACTTCGACGAACCCCAACGCCGTGGCCCTCACGTTGCTGGTATTGGTGCAGGTCGTGTACGTGACGATGGTGTACGGACCCATTGCTGCGTTTCTTGTGGAGCTATTTCCCACGAGAATTCGCTACACGTCAATGTCGCTTCCGTATCACATCGGCAACGGAGTGTTCGGCGGCCTGGTACCGCTCATCGCGACCGCCATCGTGGCCAAAACCGGCAACATGTACGCGGGCTTGTACTATCCGATGGCCGTCGCGGGCGTGACGTTCGTGGTGGGGATGCTGTTCATCCGCGAGCGGGCGATGGTGCGGGCGGCGGCGTGAGCGATGCACGGCGCGTCGGCGACCAAACTCACCCCCAAGGGGATTCGAACCCCTGTCTACTACTGCGCAAGCTGTTGAAAACAACCAAGTTAGCGAAAATCCCGAAAACGTCTTGGCGTTTTGCTTGGCGCTTTTGAACGGCAAACACCCCGAATTGGCGGCCTGTTTTGAGCGGTTGGCCACGCTCGCGGAAACCGACCGGGAGCCGGTGGGCGTGGTCCTGACCGCGTGGCCGGAGCTGCCCGACGCGATCCGGGCGGGCATCGTGGCGATGGTCAGAGCGGCCACACTGTCGCAACCGGCGTCTCTTGCGCAGTAACTCAAACAGGCTATGATTTGGGCATGATCCGTCGGCCGCTCCATCACATGTATCGAGCGCTCGTAGTCAGCGGCGTTGTCTACCTCTTGGCCAGCTGGGTGACGGGTGTATTGATCTCCCGGTATGGTTGGAACGTTCGTGTGTTCGTGGTCGCGCCTGCGTTGTCCGTCCTCGCCGCAGCGGTGTCGCCGTGGGTCTTAAGCAAGGAAATCGGCAAGGAAATCTTGTACGGTGGAGTCGTGGCATTCGTGGCCTTTCTGCTCACAGAATTCATCTGGCATGTACTTTCCTATCGCACTGGCGGGGGCCGAACCTGGCTGTCGTCGCTATCGAGCTATTTGGTCGCTGTTCTCGCCGGAGTCTTGCATGTCTACAAGGCACTGCAACAGGCCGAAGTGAAATCGCGGACTACGGAAGGCCACTGCACAGCGTGCGGCTATGACCTAACCGGCAACGAATCGGGCGTGTGCCCGGAATGCGGGACGAAGGGATGACTGATGAAATCATTGTGCTTCTTGTATTTATCGGATTGGCCGTGGTGTCAGCCATTTGCTTTCATGCGATATCCCGTCGTTACTTCGTCGCCTCCTTCTGTTCAGGCTGTGTCGTCTCCTTCGCATTCGTGATCATCGGCACCTATGTGGCCGGTCATGTGGACCCTTTTTTTCCGATTGCATTGGTGGTGGGTGGTGTTTTTGCGACGGGCATCGCCGTGCTAATCGGGATTCCTTTTGCAGTGCGTCGCAGGGCTAGATTCGGGCAATGCCAAAAATGTGGCTACGATCTGACCGGCAACGTCAGCGGGGTCTGTCCGGAGTGCGGGTCACTGATAAACACTGGAAAATCGCCGTAATGCAACAGAGCGGGCGGACAAGCCGGGTTCAAGGCCGTGGTCAGCATCCGCACTCGCGGGCGAATCTACGCCCCTGGCCACGGGGCGTCAGCGGCAACCCATATGAGCGGCCCAAAGATCGCACCGCCCGTGAGCTGGTCCGCGACATCCTGAGCGAACACCCTTCCGACCTGGACCGGACCACCCAGCTCTTTTACGAAATGCTCGCTCGTCGGCTTTATGAGCTTGCCATCGGGGGCAACGTGCGGGCAATGAAGCTACTCTTCGACCGAATCGACCCCGCCCCGCGTTGCGCATGCTGCGTCCGGGCGTTCTATGAGGACGACGGTGAGGTGGGCGAGTCGGTTATGGCGTAGGGGGGTCGGAAAAACAATTCGATCGGCGGTTACCAAGCCCTTTTTTTCACGAAAGGGGTAGGGGGGTCGGAAACTTTCCGCCCTGAAAACGGGAACCGTTGTTGTCGGCGCGCGTTCATTTTCGGGAAATAAGCCTCCTGATTCTCTGCTTGACTCCGGTTCATAAGGCCCGACGCGCGAGAATGATCGTTGCCGCAACCGCGACCGCGAGCATCAGAACGGCGATTCCCCACGCTGAGACGGCGGGGATAGGCGCTAGGCATTCATCGGGAATCAAATTGAGGTCGATATCTCTCGACGTACCCACGCTGATGTCACAGGCATCTAGACTTGCATTGCCGTTGCAGTCTGGACCAACAACGGCGAGGACATAGACCGCCCCCGCGTCCGGTCCCACACTGGCCGCTGAATAGTCGGCAACCGCCAGAAAGCCATTGTCCAAAGCAAGACCAGTGCCAAAGTCCACATTCATCGGCGGTTCGGGTGGGAAAAGCTTCAATTGCTGTGCCCAAACGTCGCCTGCCTGTTGAAAAAAGTAGATCGCACCGGGGCCGCCGTCTTGGCGTTGACCGACCGCGATCACGTTGCCATCGGTTGCAACAGCACTTCCGAAGAGCTGAAACGCGGCCCAATCGTTGGGAAACAGCTTCGCCTCTTCGGTCCACGAACCATTGACCCGCCGATAAACATAGGCGCTTCCGCCGTTGGGACCAATCGTGTTGTCTGTTTCCGCGCCGATGACAATCACATCCCCTGAAATCGCGGCGGCGTTTCCGAAGCCTATCGCTCCATCCGACGGCGCCAGTACCGTTTCAAGGGACCAGAACGTATGCCCGTTCACGTCCGTATGATCTTGTCGATAAATGCGCCCCGCCAATGCTATTCGTGAACCCGTCATTGCCAACGGCTGGCACCCCGGCGTGGCATCAGCATGTTGTTGAAATATCCAACCAAATGAAGGATGTCGCTCGAATACATAAAGACCATTGGACGATGTAGCTGCCACAAAGTTGCCGCGCGCGGCTACAGTACATCCCATGTTGAACACCTGGTCTTCTGTTGTGAGCTGCGCTTCTTCCGACCAAGCTAAACCGGTTCGACGAAATACGTAGACCTTACCTTGTCCTTCTAATCGCGCGCCGATCGCGGCCATGTCGCCGGTAAGTGATACCGCGATTCCGAATTGCGAATCTGCAGTCGGGTTTGAAGCGATCAGCTTCGCCTCCTGAACCCATTCACTTCCCAATCGCCGAAAAACGTAGGCCGCGCCAGCATTGTTCGTTGCTTCATCGTCCAAAGGGTCGCCGATTAGAATCCAATCGTCGAGGACGGCTACGGACCGGCCAAAGCTTACGTCTGTTGGGTCCACGGCTGGAATGGTGTCGAGAAAACACGGACCGAAAAACGGAGGCGGGGGGAAGCAAGCATCGGGCAGCCCGTCGCCGTTATTGTCACCGCAACCCGTAAGCGGCCCCTTCCACGAACTATCCGAAATCAATCCGCAATCAGATTCGCTGAGAACCAAACAATTGCCGTTGTCGAGGCAGCACGCACCGAGCGATCCAAGCGCCGAAGACGCGAACGTCGATGTTGGCACGACAAGGAACAACAGGACCGGCAACCGTCGCATGGTTCAAGCCCTTCAGCACCCCTAATCGAAGACAAGCGAGAATTCTATCACGTCGGTGCGTCGCGTTGCAAGGAAGCGAACCGAGGCGCATAATAAGGTGCCCATGCCGACCCCGGATGAGACGACCTTGGTCGAACGTATCAAGCTGAGCGCCGTTGACGCAATTCAAGGGCTTGTCGGCGACATTTGTAGACGCGGATGGGCGGCGTTCCTGGATTCATGGACGCATGACCAAGTCGAGCGGCTGAACACCTATCTCGCAGCCCTTGGTTTGAGTGACGTGCCGATCCGGCTAGAGATTCAGCAATCGTCCAGACCGCTGCCTTGTTGCGGGTCACTGTTATTCTATGAGGGTGAATCACAACACGGCGCCAAGTCGGAACCGGAGGCGGTGACGATCCGATTTAGGGGCATTAGCGGCAGCGTCCAGCAAAAACACACCGTTCAGGCCGCGTACTATCGCAGCGAGCCTTGGCTTTCCAACCCTTTTCCCTGTGATGACTCCCATTGCCGTATCGTGGAAACCCTGAGCCAATGGAAACGATTCCTCGAAAGTCTTGACACCTCAAAATTGGGCAAGCCATCGGAACCGCAACAGATCAACCGCGAATTTGAGGGGTACGCATCGGCTGCCGACCTGGAGTTTGACCACGGCATCCGCCCGACACGCCTTTCGGAAGCCGCGACGGCGGAAACGGTCCGAACAAAACCGGCGCCGCGGGGCTATTGCGACAAGCAGGGAAAACGCGCTGAAGTCCTCTATCACGTACAAGACGCACTGGGGTTTTGTGAGCCGAAACACGTGAAAAACACGACACGAAAGCGCATCTTGGGTTCGTAATCGATTCCACGGGCGGATTCCAAAACGCCGTTGTTCATCGGAAATCCACGTTTTTCGCCAATTCGCACCTGTAATTGATTCCAATGTCAAAACGCCCATGAAACTGGCGTCGTGAGCTGCGCACAGTGCGCGGCAAAAGTACACGACGGAGTTTCGATCCATGACGACGCTACTGACGGCGCGGGAACTCGCCAAAGAACTAGCTGTATCGCAACGCACAGTGTGGAAGCTATTGAGTGGCGGACGGCTACCCGGTCCGCTGCGAATCGGTCGCAGCGTCCGCTGGCGGGCGGAACAGATATCGGAGTGGTGTCGGCTGGGCTGCCCGCCCCGCGACGAATTCGAGGCCGCGACGGGCGGGGATCGGAGGGCCGGACGATGACCGGGCAACAAAAAAGCCCGGTCGGCCTGGAGGGGCCGGACGCGGGCGGAAAGCTGAACCAGCCGGATTATACCCGCCAGTTTTCGCCATTCAATGCCGACGGATTCAATTGCTCGTTTTGCGGCGACTGGTTTCGGTGGTCCGACGTTGGCGGTTTCGGGAACGGCTTCCGATTCTGTGACGACTGCGCGGACATCTTGGAACGGATTCACGGGAGTGTCGATCAGTGACACGAAAAACCCGTACACTTCCCTTGCCACTGCCGGAACTCATTCAACGCAACCGCAACGCGGCGACGGTTTACCTGTCGCTCCGCTACCTGGCCGGTGACTCGCGGCAGCTCCGAACGACCCGGGCCAAGATCGGCCACGTGTGCGGATTGCACCGGGAAACAATTACCAAGGCCGTGAGGGTGTTGCACGATGGCCGATGGATCAAGCGGAGCTGGGGCCGAGCGGTTAATCGGCGGTGGTATCGAATTACGTTCGTCGAAATCAGCGTCTTGCCTTGGGTCGGAAAAACCGTCCTAAGCGCTACTAGCAAAACCCATTCCCCTAAGGCCGGAAAAACCGACCCAAGCGCACGAAGTAAAGAACGAAAAAACCGACCTAAGCGCTCGCTTCCCTTAGGACGGAAAAACCGTCGCATCTCTCTAGAGAGAGAAAGACGCGACCCCGCCGCTCCGGAAGTCGCGGCGGGTCGCTGTCTGGCCACCGGTGGAGAAACAGACGCAGCGAATCATTCCGCCGAACCACAAATCTCGATCATCGAGGCCCTGGGACTCCACGAGTGAAGCACGACCGCACACAGATTGACGCACTCCGAAAGGACCGCCGGTTGCTCGAAACAGCCCTGACCGACGCCGGAGCGAAAATCACCGGTCACACGGTCCGCTGCCCGTTCCATGAGGACACCTGCCCATCGGGTTCGATTTTTCGGGGCCAGTCCGGCGACTGGCTCTTTCAGTGCCACGGCTGCCAGTGGAACGGGGGAAAACCGGGCGACGTGTTCGCCGTGGTGATGCGACGCGACGGAATCGGTTTTGGTCAGGCGTGCGAAGCCCTGGGACTCGGCAACGGCCAAACCAAGCATCGGGCTAGGCCGACTGGGAGCAAGCCAGCTAGATTGCCTGATGGGGCGTCTCCCGTTCGCTGTGGCGAGCCGGGTGATACTGGCGGGAGCGATTGCCCGGCACTCGCGGCAGAATGCAATAGGCGGCTTCTAAACGATTCCAACGCAATCGAGCTGTTGCAACGAACTCGCGGGATTGACCGGGCGACAGCCGAGCGATTCGGAATCGGGATCACCGGCGACGGAGCATATTGGACATTCCCGATTACCGACTCCGGTGGCGTCGTGGTCGCGGTTAAGCATCATCGGGTCGATGCGAACGGGGCCGGGCCGAAAAACTTTTGGATACCCAAGGGAACGAATTCGGACCGGGTCTACCCGGTTCACCTGGAACCGTCAGGGCCGCTGTGGCTCTGCCCTGGGGAATTAAAGGCGGCTGCGGTTGCGGCCTGCGGGCTCCCCGCACTCGGCATTACGTGCGGTGAGAGCTGCAACATTCCCGCCGAGGCGCTCGAGCTGTGCCGGGGTCGCAGCGTGGCATTATCACTCGACGATGACGAAACCGGGGAGTCGTGGGGATTGCGGGCACGGCGGCAGCTCGACGGTGCCGGAATCGAGTATCGAATAGTCCGGCTGCCGCTGAACAAATCGACGGGCCGGAAGGACATAGCCGATTACATCGTCGAGCTTCAAGGCGACGGCAAAAGCCCGGAGGAAATCGCGGCCACGTTGCTGCACTATTGGGAGCGGGTGGACCCGTGGTTTGGTACGTCACTCTCGCATTTGTTTACTCAGGCTCGCATCTGGCGTCCGGTTACCGTTGTCCCGACTGGTTTGCAATCGCTCGATTCATTGCTTGGCGGCGGGTTTCGTACCAGTGGCGTTCACCTACTCGCCGGTAAGTCGGGACAGGGCAAAAGCCAGCTCGCGGTGTCAATTGCTCTTGGGGCTGCCAAAGCCGGAATTGCGACGGCGTATTTTTCACTCGAATTGTCGAGCGTCGAAGTAACACAGCTCATTGCGGCACAGCTTTCAGGAATTCCGCGTCTAAAACTCGCGTACAGCAAGCTGGCCAGTCAAGAGGCAGAGGCACTTAGAACGGCGATTGCGGACGCCGGGTCAATGTCGCAGTCTTTGTGGATTCTAGATGATGAACGCTGGCAGGATGGACTCACCCGCGACGACTTGGGGCGGCTAATCGGCAACGGTGTCGAGCGGTTCGGATGGAAACTGGTTGTCCTGGATTACCTGGGTTTGCTGGTTCCCGTCGAAGGTGACCGCGACAACTACGACACAGAGCTGCGCAATTCTACCGCGTTAAAGAGACTTGCCCGGAAGCAAGACGTAGCACTCTTAGTCGTGGCGGCGGTCCGCAAGGGAACAACAAATCGAAGCGCGGAGACGATTACCTTGGATGATGTCCTAGGCGCAGGGCGGTTGGGTTATGACGCTCAGACTGTACTTTGTGTCTCACGCAAATATGGCGACTCGGACACGGGGTTGATTACCGTCCGTCCGCTGAAAATGAGATTCGCCCCATGCGACGAAAAACGCGATGGATTACAACTGCGATGGTATCCCCGGACCGGCAGAATCACTCGCCTGTCAGGGCTGGACGGCGCAGGAGATGTAGACTGATTGTCAATCACGGTTTCTTTGTTGACATACAAGTCAACACCGGGTAGACTTTGGATATGGTTAGGGCAAAGACTAGCTCCATGCACGTGAACTTGAAACTGGATGGAAGAGACTATGTGATTGTTCCGCGCGAGGAATTCGACCGGCTGGCCGGGCTGGCCAAGGTCGGTGAAATGCCGCCGGTACCGACGCCCGACGCCGATGGGAACTATCCGGCGGTCGAATTCGCCCGCACGAGCATTGCCCGTAAAATCGTCCGCGAGCGGGCCAACGCCGGTATCACCCAACGTGAGCTGGCGAAACTGGCGGGGATTGCCTTTGAAACGCTCTGCCGATTGGAAAAAGGGCGGCACACGCCGTCCATCCCGACAATGAACCGGATTGACCAAGCCCTGAAACAAGCGGCGGCCCGTGGAACGAAACGACAACGTGGCCGGAAAAAGGCGTAGGTGCATCATGCGAGTATTCCAAACGACCTACAGGGATCGGAGCGGCAAGCAACGGCTGGCCGCGCGATGGTACGTCGAATTTCGTGGACCGAATGAACGCAAACGGCGATTGCCGGGGTTCACCGATAAACGGGCCACCGAAGAAATGGGCCGCAAGCTGGAACAGCTCGTCGCGCGACAGGCGGCGGGTGAGCGGCCCGATACGGAGCTGGTCCGCTGGCTCGAAACGCTCCCGGTCAAGACACGTTTGCGGCTGGCGAGAATCGGCCTGTTGGACCCGCGTTCGATTGCATCGACCAAGCCCCTGAGCGAACACCTGAACGATTACGAGCAATCGCTACGTGACGCGGACGCGACGGCGGATTACGTGAAAAAAGCTGTCGCTCGCGTCAAGTTTGTCACCGTCGGCATTGCGGCGACTTTCCTGACAGACCTGAGCGCCGGGGCGGTGTCGCGGTATCTGGCCGATCGGCGGGCCGGTGTGAAACGAACCCGCCCGGACGGTGCGCGAACCGTGAAAAAGCCCCTGAGCGCCCGATCGTCGAATCACTATCTCGCGGCCTGCAAGTCGTTCGGAAACTGGCTCGTTAGGGAACGCCGATTGTCGGAGAATCCCTTGGCCCACCTGTCGGCGTTAAACGCGAAAGCCAACCGCAAGCACGTGCGGCGAGCGTTGGAATCGGATGAAGTGCGGGCGTTACTCGCGGTCACGAAGACGCGGCATGTACTGCAAGGCATGACCGGTGAGAATCGGTATTGGCTCTACCGGCTCGCGGTCGAAACCGGTCTGCGGTCGAAC
>Ga0137431_1000532_pt1 | contig 13482 bp, 8 predicted proteins | sample EasRivERMZT800_2_FD_104646 | JGI IMG/M metagenome (GOLD analysis project Ga0137431, IMG submission 104646) | Soil microbial communities from meander-bound floodplain in the East River, Colorado, USA - East River MetaG ERMZT800_2 | ecosystem: Environmental > Terrestrial > Soil > Floodplain ... | reverse complement strand
GAGTTTCATGAAATGATCGGCATTGAACGAAAAGAAAAAAGACTGCATTACCTGAAAAACTACTGGATGGAAAGGGTGAAAAATATTCCGAAGGTGAAACTTAATACGTCATTTGATCCGAAATGGGGATGTGCTATTGGCAATGTGGTGGTGGAAGGAAAGAAGCCGGGCGAGTTAGATAATTTCCTGATGGATAAATATAAAATACACGCGGTTGCCATTGACTGGGAAAATATTCATGGAGTTAGAATAACACCTAATGTTTATACAACAACTAAGAATCTTGATTTATTAGTGGAGGGTATCTCAGCGTTTGCCAGAGGTTAATATTAGGGGTGCCACAGTCCCAAACCGAAGCATCCCTAATCATTCATTGTCTTCTCTCACCCGGTTGAATTAAGAAACCGCTGTTAGGCCCTGCGACCGTAGTTAGAACTTCTCCATTCCAATTTTGTATTTTGATATACTCGATATCTGACGGTGTCGAATTGTCCCATCAGCTGCATCACCACTCTATTACCTTTTTATAAATTGATTTTCTATTACATTTGTAGCTTCATCAAAGTAGCTTGAATGAATCATCCTAAGGGAAAACTGATCGCCATCGGGGGTGCGGAGGATAAAGGAACAAACCTGGAAACCGGCGATATCTATCGCAACAATCTGAATTTTTTTGAGCTGGGCATTCTTCGACGGGTAGTGGAGGAAGCCGGCGGCTCCTCGTCCCGCATCGAAATCATCACCACAGCATCTATGATCCCTTATGAAGTGGGTGAAAATTATCTTAATGCATTTGGAAAGATCGGTTGCACCAATGCAGACGTGATGCATATCCGCACAAGACAGGATACTTCCAATAAGAGTTTTTTAGAGCGTATCCGAAAATGCGATGCGGTAATGTTTAGCGGTGGTAATCAATTGCGTCTTAGCGCTACAGATGGCGGGACGGAGTTTTTGAAAATCATCAAGGAGCGTTACCGGGAAGAAAATTTTCTGATTGCAGGCACCAGCGCCGGCGCCATGGCAATGAGCCATATTATGATTTACGAAGGAAATGCCACCCGGGCACATTTGAAAGGTGAAGTAAAACTTACTACAGGACTTGGTTTTACGTCGTCGCTTATCATTGATTCGCATTTTGAAAAAAGAGGAAGATTTGGGCGGCTGGTTCAGGCGATAGCGGGTAATCCCGGGTGCATCGGCATAGGACTTGGTGAAGATACCGGGATGCTTATAACAGATGGAAATAAGATGGAAGCAATCGGCAGCGGTTTAGTAGTAATCATCGACGGACATGACATCGTACATTCCAATTTTGCCGATATACCCGACGGCAATCCCGTAAGCATTGAAAATCTGAAGGTCCATTTTTGTGAAAAAGGAAACGGCTATTTAATCAATGAGAGAAAATTTTTACCAGAAGCGAAAGAGGGGGCCGTTATTAAAAAGCAAGTAGATGTGGAATAAGTGGAAGCAGGTATCCTTCGGATCACCCGGGAAATGGAAAAGCAGCCGACTGTTATTGTACAAGCCGCTGAAGCAAAGATGAAATCTCTCCCGGTCTATTTATTGACATCAGGTGTGTACCGCCCTTAATTTCATAATCGGCTTTTACCAATCGATAGGGCAACAGTTTATCAGCAGTCCCGTGAATATGTTTTACGTTAGCCGGGACATTTTTTTCTTTCCAATGCAGAATGGCGTCAATAGCCCATTTTAGAAATGACGGGTCAATATCAGCAAGGATTTCAGCTAATAATTTCTTTTGTTCTTTATCTTTTACACCAAATACCCAATTAAAGCTTCTCCCGCTCCTGATAATTTTTTCCGGGAGCCATCTGTAAACCGGAAAATATTTTCCCAGTCTCAAATAAAATGGGAATTCTAGCGACGATTTATTGCTGGCAATGATGATTATATTCATTAAAGGATCTGCTTTTGCCATCGCCGATGCCAGCATTCCGCCAAATGAAACGCCAACAACGACTGGATGTTCTTCCGGAATTTGCCTGCGAAGCCTTAACGCATAATTTTCCAGTGACTCCTTTTCCTGTGGTCTTATCCAATCGATGAAAATGGCCTCACAAAAAGAAAGGTCGAGCAGTGAAAATGCTCGTTTATCCGCACCCAGTCCACTGAGAAAATACACTTTTTTCATGCATAGCCGTTTTTATACAGCTTGGATGAGATAGTAGTTCTTTTTTCCTTTTTGAATAAGGATATACTTACCATGCAATAGCATGGAATTATTGACTGTCAAAATCCCTTCCACTTTTTTCCTGTTGATGCTTATACCTCCGCCCTGGACCATTTTCCTTGCTTCACCCTTGCTTGACAGAATGCCTGTTTCTGCCAGGAGAGTAACAACATCAATGCCTGATTCCAGCCTATCTTTCGCTACATCTGATTTTACGATCCCTTCTATTGTTTCAAGATCATCAATGCTAAGATTTTCAGCGGGGGTTGTTTGGTTGGAGAAAAACTTATTGGTGGTTTCAATGGCTTTCTCGTATTCTTCGGCGCCGTGTACGAAGATGGTTACTTCCGTTGCCAGCATTTTTTGAAGCGCTCGTTTTCCGGCATCCTTTTTATGTTCCTCTTCGATAGCTCTTATTTCATCCTGGTTTAAAAAAGTAAATATCCTGATCCAGTTGCTCGCGTCTTCATCGCTTGCATTAAGCCAAAACTGGTAGAAATGATAAGGGGATGTTCTGCCAGCGTCGAGCCATACGTTGCCCTGCTCGGTCTTTCCAAACTTAGTGCCATCAGCTTTTTTAATAAGCGGGCAGGTAAAAGCAAAGGCTTCACCGCCGGCCTTTCTGCGTATGAGTTCAGTGCCGGTTGTTATGTTACCCCACTGATCGCTGCCACCCATTTGCAGCTTGCAGTTTTTATTTTTATAAAGCCAATAAAAATCGTAACCCTGCATCAATTGGTAAGCAAATTCAGTATAACTCAAACCTACTTCTCCTTCGATCCGCCGCTTTACACTGTCCTTTGCCATCATGTAGTTGACCGTAATATGCTTGCCGGCATCACGTAGAAAATCAATAAAGGAAATCGGCTTGAACCAGTCGTAATTATTGACCAGCTCAGCGCAGTTACTCCGACCCGGATTGAAATCAATATATTTTTCCAGCTGGGCTTTTATTCCTGCCAGGTTTTTAGCCAGAGTTTCTTCATTCAGCAGATTCCTTTCCTCACTCTTACCACTTGGGTCGCCGACCATGCCGGTGGCTCCGCCGATCAGGGCTATGGGCTTCTGACCAGCTTTTTGCAAATGAACCAAAAGTAAAATGGGCACAAGACTTCCAATATGAAGGCTATCGGCTGTGGGATCAAAACCTATATAAGCGCTGGTCATTTCTTTCTGTAGTTGTTCTTCCGTGCCGGGCATTATATCCTGGACCATACCCCGCCAGCGCAATTCGTCAATCAGATTCATGGGTTTATGATAGGTTTTTGCGACAAATGTAAGGCAGAAGCTTAAAGCAGGCGGCTAAATGCAATATTTTTCTAACCTGTTCGTTTTCAGTCGTTAGGTTTTTTACCTAGTAATGCTATGTTTTTACGGGGTGAAGCATTAGTTTTACGCCCGGCTTAACCCTGTAAAACTAGGGGTCGTTAATTGCTTATTAGAAATTTATCCGAATGAAGTCGCACCGATATTGGCTGTCCCTATTTATAACTTTAATTTCCGTTGCCGCCACCGCACAATTTCGCAAGTATTCCAACGAATTTTTAAACATTGGCGCCGGTGCCCGTGGACTTTCAATGGGCAGTGCCCAGGTTGCATCCGTTAGTGACGGCACTTCAGGCTACTGGAATCCTGCGGGCCTGGTTGGAATAAAGAATAATCCGCAGATAAACCTAATGCATGCAGAGTATTTTGCAGGTATTGGAAAGTATGACTACGCAAGTATTGCTTTTCCTTCAGCAAATAATAAAAGAACATTCGGGATTACTGGACTTCGTTTCGCCGTAGATGATATAATGAATACCTTGTTCCTGGTAGAGCCAGACGGATCTATCAACTACAATAATATCCAGGCATTTTCATCAGCGGATTATGCGTTTCTTCTTTCGTTTGCGCAAAGGTTGAAAGACACTGAAAAAAGAAAAGTTCAGTTTGGCGTAAATGCAAAAATCATTCATCGGAATGTGGGCAGTTTTGCCAAAGCCTGGGGTTTTGGTATTGACGCTGGTTTGCAAATACACCAGGGAAAATGGAAATTCGGTGTTACAGGACGTGATATCACCACTACTTTTAATTCATGGTCATTTACGTTCACTGAACGGGAAAAAGAAGCTTTATACTTAACCAACAACGAAATTCCCGTCAAATCAACAGAAATGACAGCGCCGCGATTAGTGTTGGGAGCAGCCCGCGAATTTCAAATAGGCAAGAAATCAAGCCTGCTTGCTGAAGCTAATTTGGATCTAACCTTTGATGGTCAAAGAAATACGTTGATCAGCGCCGACCCGGTAAGCGCCGATCCTAAACTGGGGCTTGAATTAAATGTGAGTAACGTCTTTTTCCTCCGCGGTGGAATCAATAATTTTCAAAGGGCCCTGGCTGATGGCGACACATTGAATCAAAAGAAGGTGTGGATATATCAGCCCAGCGCAGGAGCCGGTTTCAAAATTCAAAATGTGACCATTGACTATGCGTTCACCAATTTAGCTAACCAATCTAATCCCTTATTTACCCACGTCTTTTCTTTGCGACTCGATATGGTGGAAGCGAAGAAAAAGAAGAAGAAATAATAATCTGTACTACTAATAAACCACTTTTGATGAAACGAATTATACTTTTATTGTTAACGGCCTTTTCGCTGTCAGCGGGAGCGCAGCTGTATAATAATGAATGGATTGATTATAGTAAGACCTATTATAAGTTTCGGGTGGGACTATCCGGGATTTATCGTATTAATCAAACGGCGCTCGCTTCAATTGGATTGGAAAACACCAATGCAGATCACTTTCAATTGTGGAGGAATGGAGAACAGGTAGCAATTTATACTTCTACGCAGAATGCTCCATTGGGGAGTGGTGGCTATATCGAATTTTGGGGCGATATGAACGACGGCAAACCGGATAAGCCATTATACAGGCAGCCGGATTTTCAACTATTTGACAAGTTTAGTTTGGAAACCGACTCTGCTGCTTTTTATCTTACCGTTAATCCAGCAGGTGGAAATTCCAGGTATGTTACAACCACCAACAATGTTGCCGGCAATACCCTGCCTGTGGAGCCCTATTTTATGTATACTGCAGGCTTTTACTATAAAGACAAATTAAGCCAGGGTCGTGCTGAACTGGTGGGATCATCATATACCTACTCTTCATCCTACGAATATGGTGAAGGGTGGACGTCAAATGATATTGGTACCGCAGCCTCAAAATCGGTAAATCTAACAAACCTTGTCCCTTACACCGGGGCCGGAGCGCCGGATGCTGTAGTAAATGTGAATGCGGCCGGAAATGCAGTAAATCCCAGGTATTTCAAAGTGAATTTGAATAACGATTCAATTCATGGTAAGGTCATGGATTATTATGACTACGCCAAGGTAAGTGTTCCTGTACCTGTGTCACGCATTAGTAGTGGAACGGCGACAATAGATGTTGTAAATATGTGTGCTAACCCGGGTGACAGGATGGTAATCACTCATGCCGAAATTGCATATCCCCGTCAGTTCAATTTTTTAGCGCGTCGTTCATTTTATTTTGAACTGGAACCAAACGCGGCCGGAAACTATCTCGAAATTGCCAACTATCCTCACAATTCTGTAGTTCCTGTTTTATACGACATCACAAATAAAAGAAGATACCTGGGAGATATTTCAAGCCCGGCGTTGACAAGATTTGCCTTGTTGCCATCATCAACAAAACGCAGGCTAATGCTGACTCACCAACAGGTTAACATTATACCCACTATTACTTCATTTCAGCAACGTAATTTTATTAACTACGGCATAGCCGCTAATCAGGGCAATTATTTAATCATAACAAACCAGGCACTTACCGGAGCAACCGGTGGAACCGATCCCGTGGAAGACTACCGGGTTTACCGCAGTTCTGCGCAAGGGGGCAGTTATAATGCAAAAGTGTACTTGTATGATCAGCTTGAAGATCAATTTGGCTATGGAATAAAAAAGCATCCGCTATCAATTCGGAATTTTATCCGATGGGCCAGGGCAAACTATTCTGCACCTCTTACTAATGTGCTGATAATAGGTAAAGGAGTTTTGTATACGCAGTCTCGCCTATTAGAAGCTAATCCTGACCTCGACAAACTCCATTTAGTTCCAACCTTCGGGATCCCTGCTTCCGATATACTTTTGACAGCTGAAGGCAGCAGTTCTGTTCCGCTTACACCTATTGGACGTATCTCGGCAATTGATAAAGGGGAGGTGGCCGATTATCTTGATAAGGTAAAGCAATATGAGCAGCTACAATCCATATCCTCTCCCTCAATCGGTGACATGGCCTGGATGAAGAATGTGGTGCATGTAACGGGAGCAAGCGATAATAATACGTCTGATATCCTGCTTAACGCATTAAACGGGCATAAAGCAATAATTGAGGATACCGCTTACGCTGCTAATGTTCACACGTTTACAAAAAATTCTGCTGATGCCGTGCAACAGGTTGCCAGTGTCAGGTTGGAAAATCTTTTTAAAGAAGGTATTGGGCTTCTCACTTATTTTGGTCACTCTTCTGCAAGTACCCTTGAATTTAATCTTGATAACCCGCAGAGTTACGACAACCAGGGCAAGTATCCTGTCTTCATTGTAATGGGTTGTAATGCAGGAAGCTTTTATAATTTCAATATTGCCAGATTTTCAACCAAAGAAACAATATCGGAAAAGTTTGTTCTGGCAAAAGACAGGGGTTCGGTTGCCTTTATGGCTAGTACCCATTTGGGAATTGTTCATTACCTGGATATTTATAACACCCGTTACTATAAGGCTATGTCCAAAACAAAGTATGGCAGTACATTGGGAGAAATCCTGGATGAAACCATACGCCAGGTATTCAGCCTGACTACTGAAAACGACTTTTATGCCCGGTTTCAATGTGAACAATTTTCGTTACATGGTGATCCGGCCATCAGGTACTACAATTTTGAAAAACCGGACTATGTGGTAGAAGAGCAATTAATAAAAGTCTCTCCCTCTTTTATTACTGTATCAGAACGAACTTTTAAAGTGAATGTCGGTTTTATGAATATTGGAAAAGCCATCAATAAAAATATTATTGTGGAGCTCAAACGCACATACCCCGATCAGACAGTCGAAGTTATCAGGAGAGATACAATTCCTTTTTCAAAATATTCAGATTCGCTTTCTTATACTATTGATATCGTCCCGACCAGGGATAGGGGATTGAATAAGGTTACCGTAACCGTGGATGCGGGAAATGATGTGGATGAGCTTTACGAAACAAATAACTCTGTCACCAAAGAAGTTTATGTGATTGAAGAGGATGTAAAGCCTGTTTATCCATATGAATATTCTATTGTTAATGAGCAGAACTTAAAATTGATCGTTTCGTCCGCGGATCCCTTTGCCCCATCCCAGGAATACCTGATGGAAATGGATACTACCGAAACATTCACTTCACCTTTTAAAATTAGCCGTTCCCTCACGACGGCTGGCGGCGTTTTTGAGTTTAACCCGGGAATTACTTTTACAGACAGTACGGTATATTATTGGAGGGTTGCAGCAAAACCAGCTTCGGCATTGCCGGTATGGAATACATCTTCATTCCAGTTTATTGCTAATGGCAGCTCCGGTTTTTCGCAGGCGCATTATTATCAGCATTTAAAGTCAGGCCGGACAAGAATAGAACTTGACAGCAATACAAGAAAATGGAATTTCACACCGATAACTAATAACCTGTTCGTGGCAAACGGTGTATGGGGATCCGCCATTACCCAGGAATCTCAGCTGGTGGTCAATGTGAATGATTCTTCTTACATCCGCAATACCTGTAACTATGGATTAATTTTTAATGTTATTGATAAGAACACATTCATACCCTGGAAAAATGAACTCGTTACGCCTACCAGCGGTTTGTATGGCAGCTATCCTCCAAACTGTGCCCCATCCCGCATACATAATTTTGAGTTTCCAAATACTGCTGCCGGACGTAACCTTGCCTTCCAGTTTTTGAGTCAAATTCCTGATAGTAGTTTTGTAGTAGTTAGAAACAAGGCCCGGCAATTAATGGCGCAGAATGAGTATGCAGCTCAATGGTTAAGTGATGAGTTGACCTATGGTGTGGGCAACAGTATGTACACAGAATTAAAAAACCAGGGATTCACCGATATAGATTCAATCAACAAGCCAAGAGCTTTCAGCTTTGTGTATAAAAAGAATGCCCAGCAAGATCATGTACCTAAATTTATCATTAGCACCGGCATTTTTGATCCCATAACCTTATCCGTAAATTGTACTACACCAGATTCGATCGGCTATATCGCCTCTCCAAAAATAGGCCCGGCAAAAGAATGGAAAAAACTGCATTGGAGAGGATCAAGTGATGCCACAGGCGGTGACACCCCCCTTGTAGATTTATATGGTGTTAGTTCCAATGGAACAGAAACTTTGCTGATCAATGGAATTGACATCAATAACCAGGATTACGACATTTCCTCGATCAATGCGATCAATTTTCCTTTTGTAAGATTGAGAATGCAGAACATGGACCTTCAGCATTACACTCCGTACCAATTGCGTTATTGGATGCTGACTTACACACCTGTTCCCGAAGGCGCGATAGCCCCCAATATGTACTTTGAGTCAAAAGACAGCACCGGGGTAGGACAAACGATTAATTTCGGAATTGCATTTAAAAATGTTAGTAAAACGAATTTTGATAGTGTGAAGGTCAGGTTTTCCATAACTAATAATAACAATCAGGAAATCCGATTAGACCCTCCGAGGCAGAAGGCATTAGCAGCGGGGGATACTATCAAATTAAATGTTCCTATTGATACCCGGTTATTGTCAGGTCATAATACAATCTTTGTAAACTTTAACCCGGATAATGATCAGCCGGAACAACACTTGTTTAATAACTATGCATTCCGCAATTTATATGTGACGCCTGATAGCTTAAATCCTGTCATGGATGTGACGTTTGACGGCACACATATCTTAAACAAGGATATTGTAGCAGCTAAACCAAATATCCTGATAAAACTTAGCGATGAACTAAACGGGCTGCTGCTGGATGATACCAGCCTGGTAACCGTGAATGTGAGGTATCCTGACGGCGCTGTTCGTCGTTTTTACTTCAATAACAGCAACGATACGCTGCGCTTTGAGCCATCACAGGATTCAAGCTCTGGTGAAAATACAGCCAGTGTCCATTTCAGGCCATATTTCCCGGATGATGGAGAATATGAACTAATGGTGACAGGTAAGGATAAAACCGGCAATTATGCTGGTGGCGCCCAATACAAGATATCATTCATGGTCATCAATAAGGCCATGATCTCAAATATGCTGAACTATCCGAATCCCTTTACTACATCGACTGCTTTTGTATTCACTGTCACAGGAAGTGAAGTGCCACAAAATATCAGGATACAAATATTGACCATCACAGGTAAGATTGTTAGAGAAATTACAAAGGAAGAATTGGGACCGCTGCATATTGGAAGAAACATCACGGAGTTTAAATGGGATGGTACGGATCAATACGGTCAAAAGCTTGCCAATGGCGTTTATTTGTACAGGGTACTCACCAATTTGAATGGAAAGTCGCTTGATAAGTACAAGGCACAGGGTGACGAAACTGATAAGTATTTTAATAAAGGCTATGGTAAAATGTACCTGATGAGATAAATCTGAAGTTTGGCGAATTCATTTACGAATTTATAAGGGTCGCACAGCGGCCCTTTTTTACGGGGAGGAAAATTTTTTCCCGTTGAAGTATGGTATATGATAACGATTGTTATCATTTTTTTGGTAAAGACAAGAAGAAAGTAAGGGGGAACGTATTAAACCGTTGAATGCGGATTGATTTTAGCTGTTTCCAGCAGCGTATTCAGGACTAACAAATAGAAATACAAGCAGGATGATCAGGAACAAAACGATAAACGTTGTATAAAATATCCATGCTTTTATCGGCAAAACGTTAATCAGATCATTGATTGAAAATATATAGTCAGAAAATATTTTGAAAGCAATTGTTTTACCCCACATGTAGTTGCTGCCTAAAATGGCCAGGTAGAATATGACCAGGAAAAAAAGAAAACAAAATTGAACGTGTTAAGCAGGAACCTTCCTAAAGCTGGTTTCCGTATTCGGTTCAATAAAACATTACCGATTAAAAGGATAGCGTGAATAGCCGCAATGACAGAAAGATGGTATAAAACAGTGGTGATTTTATAATTTAAACAGATGATGAAACAACCATGATCCGATATGGGATATTGTCCCGGTAGCTATGAAAAATTTTTTCATGACTCAAGTGACTTTTTACCAAATATTAACGCAAAGCCCATACACGCCAGTAATATAAAATAAGGGAAAACCACCATGGTAAACCGGCTATGCCAATCGTCGCACTGAAATGTAGCGCCTAATGGATACAATAGTAAAAGAGAAATTAGGAATAGTGTAAAATTTTTAAATGGCCTGACAAATCGGAACAACCCAATCAATCCCAAAATATAAACGGGTATTAGAATCAGTGACAGCATAATATTATGCCCTGTTGAGTAATATGTTCTGGTCATATTAAAAAATGAATGCAGCTTCAGTATGGTAAGTTTTAAAAAATGAAGGGGGTTATGGAAAATGTAGTAGAAAATATCGTTGACAGGACTGGCAGTTTTGATCAGGTCAAGGTCAGCCCCCTCCGGTTTTAACGGGACAAAGCAAATGACGTGTTCTTCAATAAATGGCTTCATCGCATCCATATCTTCTCCTCCTGTGAAAGCCGCATTTAACAAGATATACATGCCAATCAGCAATCCCAGGCAAAGACCAAGGCATGCGATCAACATTAAGCTGGGTTGCTTCCGGAGGAGTAAATAGATAATAGTAGGAGGTATAAAAAGCAATCCATGCGGTCTGCTGAAACAAAGCACGATGAGGAACGCCAGTATTATGAGGGTACCTTTGATCCCTTTTTTATCAAACGTATAAATTAAGTAAGAATAGATTATTGTCAGGCTAATGAAAATGGAATCCGAATAGAGGTAAAAATTCCAGATTTGTAATGGTATGAACAAGGCCAGCAGGATTGAACTGTAAACGGCTACTTTTTTATTTCCGATACCCACCCCAAGTCTATAAAAATATAGTAATGAAAGACCTGATAAAGCAACCTGGCATATTACAACAGGGAGGTAAGAAATACCTAAGAGTCGGCACAGGTAAACGAAGAGTATGACTGGTAGATAGAAAATATATTTTGTATCGCTTAGCCTTCCTGTTTCATAAAGCAGGTTGCCCTGCGTTACATATTTTTCGGCTTCCAGGCTCGTAAAAACACCAATTTTCAAAAACAGAATTGCTTGGGTAATGAGAAATAAAAGGTAAACAAAAAATAACGGTCGGGTTGAGATTTTGCGGTCCAGGTTTCGGAATATGTCAATCATTGTTTTGACAAGTCGGTTTAAACAGCAGATAATGTTATTTTTCTGTTTATGTATTTACCCAGCAGATCAAACTCCAGATTGACGCTCTCCCCGGGCTTCATATTTTTTACGTTTGTATGCTCAAGTGTATAAGGAATGACGGCCACCGTAAAAAGTCTTGTGTCAACATCATAAGCCGTCAGGCTGATTCCATTTAGACAAATCGAGCCTTTTTCTACAATCAGCTGTGCAAATTTTTCAGGGAATCCAATAACAAATTCAAAACTCCCATTTTTTTCCGTCCTCTTAACACAAGTGCCTGTTACATCCACATGACCTTGTACAAAATGACCTTCCAGCCGTCCATTTACCGGCAGGCACCTTTCAATATTAACAATGGTCCCCGCATTCCAGTCGGTTAAATTAGTTTTTTGTAAAGTCTCGTAGATGGCAGTCACTTTATGTGTCTGGCCTTGAATCTCTTCCACGGTAAGGCAAACCCCATTATGACTGACGCTTTGATCAATTTTGAATTCCGAGGAAAGCGGTGATTGGATCCAAAACGACCTGTTTGTTCCAGTGATATTGACTTCTATTACAATACCTGTCGCTTCAATAATGCCGGTAAACATGCTGCAAATCTCTCCAAATGAGTTCATCCGGACAAATTCCGGAGCTTGGCTTTAGCTGTGAATCAGCCGAAATAACGGGGCGTCGCTTTTAAACTTTGAACTATTCCCTTATCTTTGCCAACCGAAAAATCGGTTTAAAAATACCAGGGAGGTATAAATAATATGTTAATTATCGATTCAAAAGATTGCGAAAACATCGACAAAGCGCTGAAGAAGTATAAAAAGAAATTCGAAAAATCGAAAACCTTATTGAAATTGCGTGAATTGCAAAGCTTTACAAAGCCTTCTGTTAAGCGCCGTGGAGAAGTGTTGAAAGCCATCTATCGTCAGAATATTGTCAGCGGCAAAATAGAAAAATAGCGGTTTTATTTTTCCTATTTATAAATATAGCTGCAAAGTCTATAGCTTTGCAGCTTTCTTTTGTTTGGATATATAGCCTCGGTTTGCCTATGTTAAACAGCACCACTCCCGAAATCCAATCATTTATTGATTACCTTAAATTTGAAAAAAGGTACTCAATTCATACCATCATCTCTTACAAGAACGATCTTTCCTCTTTTTTTGATTACCTGCAAAAACAATTCGAAACGATTAAACTGAGGGAAATCAATCATACTTTTATCCGTAGCTGGATGGCCACCCTAAAGGAGCAGAAACTCACATCCAGGTCCATCAATCGTAAAATTTCATCGCTAAAGTCCTTTCTTAAATACCATCTGAAGCAAGGTAATATCACCCACATGCCGGCTGCAATTACCCTGGCACCTAAGATAAAGAAGCGTTTACCGGGTTTTATCAAAGAAACGGAAGCCAGGCAGCTTATTGAAACATTAAACACCTCCACCGACAACTGGAAGACGTTAAATGCCAAGATGCTCATTAGTCTCTTTTATGCAACGGGAATGCGGCTCAGTGAATTAATAAATTTAAAGGAAAGACAATTGGATTTTTCCAGGTCGCAATTAAGGGTATTGGGTAAAGGAAATAAAGAACGGATCATTCCGGTAAATAAAGAAACGATCCAGGATATCCGAAATTATCAGAACTTAAAGAGAAAGGAATTTGAAATTAATGAGGATGTCCTGCTTGTTACGGAAAAGGGAAAAAAGATGTATCCCAAATATGCCTGGCTGCTGGTCAATAAATGGCTGGCGATCACAAGTACCCTGGATAAAAAAAGCCCGCATGTATTGCGGCATACCTTTGCGACCCATCTAATGAATAATGGCGCCGATTTAAATGCCGTAAAAG
>Ga0137431_1000529_pt1 | contig 13544 bp, 14 predicted proteins | sample EasRivERMZT800_2_FD_104646 | JGI IMG/M metagenome (GOLD analysis project Ga0137431, IMG submission 104646) | Soil microbial communities from meander-bound floodplain in the East River, Colorado, USA - East River MetaG ERMZT800_2 | ecosystem: Environmental > Terrestrial > Soil > Floodplain ... | reverse complement strand
CGTTGCGTTAATTAAATGCCAATAATAAAATGTCAGGAACCTCTGCAGCCGACTTTCATCTTCCATTTTGTAAATGACCTAAATTCGACTGTTAGTTAAGCATTGTACCATGTCCATAAGTAATTATCTCTAAAATGATAAATTATTCAGAATATTTTTAGGCGAACAGAGATCTTTGGAATCAGCGGACGGCTGTTCACAAAGATTCTGCGTTTTACAATCTTGTTGGTTTCAAAAAAGGAGAAACCGCGTTAATCCCAATAGAACTCTCAGAAGTGGGTAATGTGCGGAATAAAACGCTGCTGCACCTGCAATGTCATTTTGGAGCGGACAGCCTTGATTGGGCAAGACGAGGCGCAGAAGTAACCGGTGCAGACCTTTCTGACGCAGAGATTGATGAAGCAAGAAAATTGAATGCTGAATTGAGTTTGAATGCAAAATTCATTTGCTGCAACGTCTACGATCTTAAAAATCATCTTCATCACCCGTTTGAAAATGAGTTTATGAATTTGCCGTATCCATGTTTCAGAAATATAGTAGAAGCGGAAAAAGGAAAATGGCATAAGGGATTGGAAGGAAAACTGACCATGGTTTATAGCGTCAGGGCGGTTAAACAATAACCAATTCCCCTATCTTCGCACCCTGCCTGACCAGACACCAGGCAAACGCAAAAATTCATTCCATGTTGCCTAAGTATAAACGCATCCTCCTAAAACTATCCGGTGAATCTTTAATGGGAAACAAGAATTTTGGAATGGACACCGACGTCATTGCCCAATATGCGCAGGATATCAAGTCTGTCATTGACCTGGGAGTGCAGGTGGCCGTTGTTATTGGCGGCGGCAATATTTACAGAGGTATGAACGAAGCTGAATCGGGAATAGAACGGGCACATGGCGATTATATGGGCATGCTGGCCACGGTTATTAATGGGATGGCACTGCAGGCTGGCCTGGAAAAAGTGGGGGTATATACCCGTTTACAAAGCGCCATAAAGATGGAACAGATCGCTGAGCCTTATATCCGCCGCAGAGCGATTCGCCACCTTGAGAAAGGGCGGGTGGTGATCTTCGGAGCAGGAACGGGGAATCCTTATTTTACCACCGATACTGCCGGTTCATTAAGAGCAATAGAGATAAAAGCCGATGTTATTTTAAAAGGAACAAGAGTGGATGGCATCTATTCCGATGACCCGGAAAAGGATCCCCATGCCACCAGGTTTGACACCGTAACTTTCCGGGAATGCCTGGACAAGAACCTGCGTGTGATGGACATGACCGCTTTTACACTTTGCATGGAAAATGATTTGCCTATTATCGTTTTCGACATGAACAAAGAAAGTAATCTTCGTCGTGTCGTTACTGGTGAAAAAGTTGGAACGCTGGTAAAAGGATAATACATCAAAACAGAAAGTTCTGCTTCCAGGTTTTAAGGTTGTCGGCTGAAGCAATTATCGATACTGCTATATAAACCTGTGGTGCTCACATAGTTCGGATGATTTAGCAGGATTTCAGGATCAGTTTCCAATTTTAATTCTCATTATCATTCAGGTCGAATTATACTTTTAGATCCGTATCCTTCCCGCAGTGGAATAGAAAAACGGAAACTTTATCATCGAAAGCAGCCGGTGAGAATTTTAAATATGCCGACATGTTTTAAATTCTTATAATATTAACGTATATTGTGTATTCATTCCCACCTTTTGTGAACAACAATAGACCAGTATCTGGTTAATTTTTTTTAGTTTCAATCAATTTTAATTCGGGAGTTTATGATGGCTGCCACCCTTACACTTTCAGTGCTGGAGGTTGTATTGCTGCTTTTTGGAGCAATTATCCTCGGCATCACCGTACATTTTTTTATAGCAAGCAATAAAAGTCTGAAAGCCACAACCAACGAGCTGAAGAAAGACAGCCAGGCACAGGACGAATGGAAACTGCGCTATTTTAATGATATCGAGTCGAGGGATAAAGAAATTGCGTCTATCAAGCAAAAATTGATGGAGGCCGAAGAAAATTCAAACATTTATTCAACAGAGGCGGAAGAAATGAACCGTCAAAACCGAAAACTGGAAGCAGAAATAGCCAGCTTACAAAAAGCAGCCCCTTCCGCGCCGGTTGAAAAAATAAAACCAGAGGGAGATTATTTGGAACAATTACTCGAAGTTCAGACCAGCCTGACCGAACACAATCAAAGGATCAGCCAGCTACTGGGGAATATAGAGGTGGTAAAAGAAAAGGAAGAAATGCAGCGGGAAGTGTTAAAGATGAATGAGGAACTCTCGGACCAGATCAATGCTGTGCGGCTGCTGCTTACGGAAAAAGAAATTGAGATCAGCAATATGCGGCAAAAGGAGCATTTGGCCAGTGAAATGAAGTCGATACTGGATACTACGTTCAATGAATTTACTACACTACAAAGTAAAATTCAAAAGCTGGAATCGCAGCTTACCTTATCAAAAATGATGAACCTGGATTTTGAAGATCTGAAAGAATCTCATCTCAAAATGACCAGGGAGTTTGAAGAAAATAAGTTGAAGTTAAATGCCTTGTCGATTGAGAACCAGCAATTGCAGACACAACTGATGGAACTGGAGGGTAAATTGCGGGAGGCAAGTTTTCAGAAACAGCAGTTGCAAAAGCGATCCGCCTATTTGGAAGAATTGAACACTGATCTGCAGGTGGTTTCAGATGCTAATAAGAAACTGGAAGCCCAGCTAAGAAGGGTGGGAGAGCTGGAGAGTATGCTCAACGTTGTTAAAGAAGAAAAAAAGGATCAGTCGACGAATAAAGGTCAACAATAAGGGTAGGACTATTATATTTTTTGAAAGCCCATCTCGGCCATGTCGGGATGGGCTTTTGGTTTGTAGCAAGCTGGCAAGCCATTACCTTCGTGGCACAAAAACTAAGCTATGCAGAGTGATATTGCCGGTTTAAGAAAATCTTACTCTCAAGAATCGTTGTCCGAAAATGATATTGACAAAGATCCAATCAGGCAATTTGATAAATGGTGGCAGGAAGCTGTTGCATCAACGATTGATGAAGTGAATGCAATGACACTGGCTACCGCTTCGGCAGACGGCATCCCTTCAGCAAGAGTGGTACTGTTAAAAGGGTTTTCTGAAAACGGCTTTGTTTTTTTCACAAACTATGACAGCTATAAGGGGAAACAGCTGATGGAAAATCCAAAAGCCTGTCTTGTCTTTTACTGGAAAGAGCTGGAACGCCAGGTGCGGATTACGGGAATGGTTCAAAAAATTAGTGAAAAAGAAAGCGACGAGTATTTTCAATCAAGACCTCTTGCAAGTCAATTGGGGGCATGCGTGTCGCCGCAAAGTACGGTAATAGAAAACCGCGAATGGCTGGAAGCGCAATACCGCAACCTGGAAAGGAAAGTTAATAATACGGTTCTCAGGCGCCCGGATCATTGGGGAGGTTATATCGTAAAACCAGTGATCATCGAGTTCTGGCAGGGTCGCCCTTCACGCCTGCACGACCGGATTGAATATTCACTGCAGGACAATGGTGAATGGAATGCAGTAAGGCTGGCGCCCTGATCAATAATTTAGTTAAGAAGCCGACGGTTATTGATCAGTATCCTAGTACATGACTGTTAACCCTTTTTCTTAGCAGCTTTTTTTGCAGCAGTTTTTTTCTTGGCAGGGCGGGTTTTACCAAATGAACCCTTGAAACGTTTTCCTTTTGCTGTTTTTTTATCTCCTCTTCCCATGATAATTTTTTGATCAACGAAGTTAGCTATAAAAGTAAAAAGCCCCGGCACTGACAACAGGCGGAGCTTTTAGATAATTAATGATACATCCGATTGTTTGAGTTAAGCAAATGACGGTTACATTTTTGCAGACAATTCTTTACCGGCTTTAAATTTTGCCACTTTACGGGCTTTGATCTTAATGATTGCTCCTGTTTGAGGGTTACGGCCGTTACGGGCAGATCTTTTAGAAACCGAGAAAGTACCGAAGCCAACCAGGGTCACTTTGCCACCACCCTTCAATGTCTTAGTAACTGCTTCAATAAAGGAATCCAATGCATCGTTTGCCTGTGTTTTCGTGATGCCGGCGTCTTCAGAGAGCTTAGCGATTAATTCTCCTTTGTTCATAATTTGTTTTTTAATGATTTTAGTAACGAACGGCAAATTTATATGGTTTTTAATACGGACAAAAAAAATATTTGCCTTTTTAAGAAGTTTTAATAAGCAGCCGAACCCGCACGGGACAAGGATTATAACAGAATTGGTTTTAGTAATCTTACCTCTTATTGAAAGAAATGGAGTTGCTTTAGACAGCGTCGGATATTCCGAAACAATTCACTCTACTACCTGCATCACGGAGCGGAATGCTATAAAGAGGTTGCCCCATTTGTCGAATGCCTGTTGCCTGAGTTGTGGTGCAAAATGACGGATATAGTAATGATAATTTTCAATTGAAGGAGCAAAATATTGAACGATATACGTAGCGCTTTCATCCTTTTCGTCTTCAAGCAATCTATAAAATTTATAATCAGAGAACTGGCCGGATGCCATGATCGCCGGAATATGTTCCTGCTGCTGCCATTGCACCCAATCGTTTTCTATTGCAGGATCTACTTTCATCGAAATGTTGTAAACGATCATGACTTGATTCTGGTTGAAACAATTTTTTATTTCTTCTTAATGGAAATTTCAAGGTATACCGGGCAATGATCAGAATGCTTGATGTCGGGAAAGATTTCAGCGTCTTTTAAAGATGATTTTAAGTTTTCAGTAACATTAATATAGTCAATACGCCAACCTTTATTTTGCAAACGAACAGTTGGAAATCGCTGGCTCCACCAGCTATAGCGGTGAGGCTCGGGATGGAATTCCCGAAAAGAATCGATCCAGCCATGGTTGAAAAACTTTGACATCCATTCTCTTTCTTCCGGTAAAAAACCGGAGGAATTTTTATTTCCTTTCGGATCGTGAATATCGATTTCTTTGTGAGCAATATTATAATCACCGCACAATATCAGTTTCGGATGGTTTTTCTTTAGCTTGTCGAGATAAAGAGAGAATTCGTCGAGCCATACATATTTGAAACTTTGCCGTTCATCGCCGCTGGTTCCCGAAGGAAAATAAGCATTGATCAGCCGGATATCTCCAAAATCCATTTGTATCACCCTTCCTTCATCATCACTTACTTTATGTCCCGTACCATATTCTACATGGTTGGGTTTTATTTTAGTAAACACCACTACGCCGCTGTAACCTTTTTTCTGTGCACTGAACCAATAATCTTCGTAACCTATGTTATTAAATATCGTATGATCCACATTTTCTTTTGCTGCTTTTGTTTCCTGCAGGCAGATCACGTCGGCCGGATTTGTTTTTATCCAGTCTAAAAGCCCCTTGTTGAGCGCTGCACGGATGCCGTTAATGTTATAACTTACTATGCGCATTTTAATGATTAAATTGTCCGGCAATTTACATTTTAGTATGAAAGCGCCAACAAAACACACTACCACACCCATCATACCTACAAAAGAGCATGTTTACCTTGACGGTCCGAAAGACAGAGGGTCTGAATTAATGTTTGCCTGGAAGGTTTTCATGCAATTCATGAGGAGTTTCAGGGTCTTGCATTTTGTGGGCCCATGCATTACCGTGTTTGGGTCAGCAAGGTTTAAGGAGGATCATATTTATTATCAACAGGCAAGATCACTCGGGAAACGAATTGCCCAAATGGGATTTACGACCATGACTGGAGGCGGGCCGGGTATAATGGAAGCCGCTAACCGTGGAGCTTTTGAAAATGGGGGGATGTCTGTTGGTTGTAATGTTCAACTCCCTTTTGAACAAAAGGAAAATCCTTACCTCCACAGATCCATAACTTTTGAGCACTTTTTTGTACGAAAAACAATACTCACGAAATACTCCTATGCATTTATTATTATGCCCGGGGGATTTGGCACCATGGATGAGTTTTTTGAAACCCTTACGCTGGTGCAGACAAAAACAATTACCGGTTTTCCTATTGTATTGTTTGGAAAAGAATACTATAAAAACCTGCTGGAAACCATCGAGGACATGGCTCAGCAGGGAACGATCGCCAAAGAAGATATGGCGTTGGTACTGGCAACGAACGATGAAGATGAAGCAATCAATCACATTCGTTCATATATAACCACTAATTATAAAGTTAAACCCCGAAAACGTTTGTGGTGGTTATTGGAAAAGCGATGAGGTGTTTTAATATTTCCTTAGTCCTTATCTTCATCTCAAATAGATAATCTATGTGTTTGAAAAGACTTTTTACTGTACTATTTGGTTGGTTACTTATGCAGCATGCCTATGCAGATCAGTCAATTAATCTTTACTCTCCCAATGGTAATATACAGTTAGGATTGGACTCCCGTAATAATGGTGATCTTGTTTACCGTATTTTGTATAAAGGGAAAACGGTAATTGGGTCTTCCGGTCTTGGTTTTAAACTTAAAGTGCCGGACGTTTCTTTGATAAAATTTTCGCTGGTTTCGGCAGATTCTTCACTTACCGATGAAACATGGAACCCTGTGTGGGGTGAACAGAAGTCCATACGCAACAACTATAAACAGCTTAGTTTACGTTTGAGCGACAAATCGGGATCCGGCATTTCATTTAATTTGATTTTTCGTGTATTTAATGATGGTGTCGGATTTCGGTACGAGTTTCCAAAACAGGATAAACTCAACCATTTCATAGTTGCTGATGAGATGACGCAGTTTGTTGTAGGCGGCAATCATAAAGCTTTCTGGATTCCGGGCGATTATGACACCAATGAATTTGGCTACTATACCACAAATCTGAGTGAGATTGATGCTACAGGTGGGGGAAAGGCTCAGGAGATTCATGCCAAAACGTTTTTTGACAAAAACGCCGTGCAGAGCCCGCTTATGATGAAATCCAGTGATGGCTTGTACATTAATATACATGAGGCGTCGTTGGTGAACTATCCTGCAATGAATCTTGTATTAGACAAATCATCCTTCACATTTAAAGCACACCTTGTTCCCGATGCCAATGGCAATAAGGCTTATCTGCAAACTCCGGCAGCGACACCCTGGCGTACCATCATAGTTAGTGATAAGGCAACAGATATTCTTGCATCAAAGCTCATTTTGAATCTTAACGAACCTTCCAAAATTTCTGATCCCTCCTGGATCCGTCCGCAGAAGATGGTAGGTGTATGGTGGGAAATGCATGTAGGCAAATCAAGCTGGGATTATAGCGGTGGGCAGGTTGGTTCGCAACAAGCCGCGAAAGTTCCTCACGGAGCTAATACGGCCAACGTAAAAAGATATATTGATTTCGCCGCAAAAAATGGAATTGAAGGCGTATTGGTCGAAGGCTGGAACACCGGTTGGGAAGACTGGTTTGGCCAATGGAAGGAAGATGTGTTTGATTTTGTAACACCGTATCCTGATTTTGATGTGAAGGAATTAGCCGGCTATGCCCGTTCGAAGGGAGTAAAGATCATTATGCATCACGAGACCTCCGGCTCCACCACTAATTACGAACGATGGATGGACACGGCGTATCGCTTTATGAAGAAGTATGGGTACGATGCTGTAAAAACGGGTTATGTGGGTCGCATTATTCCCCGTGGTGAACATCATGACGGACAATGGATGATTCGCCATTATGAAAGAGTAACCAAAAAAACGGCGGATTATCAAATAATGGTTGATATGCATGAACCGGTTCGCCCTACGGGATTGCATAGAACCTATCCCAATTTTCTTGCCTGTGAGGCAGCCAGAGGAAATGAATTCAATGCATGGAGCGTGGGGAACATGCCTGATCATGAAACAATATTGCCTTTTACAAGATTGATGGGAGGTCCGATGGATTACACACCGGGGATATTCAAAATAAAAATGAACACTTATGATGCCAATAAAAAAGAGCAGGTGCATACAACACTAACCAAGCAACTGGCTCTTTATATTACCATGTATAGTCCTTTGCAAATGGCAGCCGACCTGCCGGAAAACTACGAATCCAGTATGGATGCTTTTCAGTTCATCAAAGATGTGGCGGTCGATTGGGATGATACCAGGGTGCTTGATGCTGAACCGGGTGATTACATTATTATGGCGCGAAAGGCAAAAGGAAAAGACAGCTGGTTCATGGGATCCATCACCGACGAGAACGGCAGGAATTTTACAACCGGGTTAGATTTTTTGGATGCAGGGAAAAAATATGTTGCAACTATTTACCGGGATGCTGATAATGCAAGCTGGAATGAAAATCCTGAAGCGTATACTATTGAAAAATTTATTGTAGACAATAAATCCAAACTCAGACTAAAATTGGCTCCGGGAGGAGGAACCGCCATAAGTTTGATACCTGCAACAACAGAAGAAGCAAAGCAGGTTAAAAAATACAAGTGAGCCATAAGATTGCCTTAGTCGTCTTTTCTTCAGCCCGAGTGGAAAAAAGACATGACAACACAGTTTCATGCAGTATGGTAATTCATGCGACGCTCTATAACTTTCAATTTTCATAATGACAAATATAAATACGATCATATTTGACCTGGGTGGTGTGTTGATTGACTGGAACCCAAAGTATGTTTTTGACGAGAAATATTTTGATTCGGAAGAGAAGCGACTGTACTTTTTCGAGAATATATGTACCAGTGAATGGAATGAAGAACAGGATGCGGGTCGCTCAATTGTAGATGCCACACAAATGCTGGTCAAACAATTTCCCGAATGGGAGTCATCGATCCGTGATTACTATGGTCGCTGGACTGATATGCTGAAATCCGCAATACCCGAGACTGTTGAAATATTCAGGCATTTAAAAGAGAGCGGAAAATATAAGCATTATGCGTTGACCAACTGGCAGACCGGCCTTTTTGATATTGCCCTGGTCAGGTATAATTTTCTGCATTGGTTTGATGGAAGGGTGGTAAGCGGCGAAGAAAAAACACGGAAGCCTTTTCCTGAATTTTACCAAAGGTTGCTGAACCGCTATAATGTCAACCCGGCTGAAGCTTTATTTATCGATGATAATTTAAGAAATGTAAGCGCTGCGGAGGCATTGGGAATTACTTCCATTCATTTTCAATCTCCCGCACAGCTATTGAAGGATATCAAAACAATGGGTTTATTATAAACAATCCATTTATACCTGGAATTTTCAAGACCGGTTAATCAACAAACAAAAAAATAATTGTTTATTCCAGTATTGGTCTTAACCATCTTGTCATTTCGTCTTTACTCATTTCTTTTCTCAGAATATAATCTTCTAACTGGTCGGGCTGAATTTTGCCCACTCCAAAATATTGACTTTGAGGATGACTAAAATACCAGCCGCAAACAGAGGCCGCAGGATACATGGCCAATGATTCAGTCAATGTGATGCCCGTGGTTTCTTTTCCTCCCAGCAATTCAAACAATTTGTATTTCTCGGTGTGGTCAGGACAGGCCGGGTAACCGGGAGCGGGACGAATGCCCGTATATTTTTCTTTAATTAGTTCTTCATTAGTAAGATGCTCATCTTTTTCGTAGCCCCAGTATTCTTTTCTTACTTTTTCATGCAGCAGTTCGGCAAATGCTTCGGCCAGGCGATCAGCGAGAGCCTGCAGTATGATCTTGTTGTAGTCATCATGTGCTGCCTCAAACTTTTTGATGTGAGGTTCGATTCCCTTTATAGTAACCGAAAAGGCGCCTAGAAAATCGGCCCCCTGTCCCCCGAAGGGGGAACTTAGGTTGGAGATTTCCTTTATGCTTGTCTGTTTGCTTAACGTCGAAGATATTAAATCAATAGTATCTGCCGTCTTATTTAATACTTGTTCATTGGTAAGTCTGATTACTTTGAAACCTCTTTCCATTAACCATTGGGTCCTTAATTCATCAGCATCTAAATTTTCCGGAAGCTGATGTACTAATCCATCGATTTCAATGATCAATCTTCTATCGAGGCAAACCAGGTCTGCAATATAATTGCCAATAATATGCTGTCGCCTGAATTTAAATCCTTCCAATTTTTTGCTTTTTACGAGCTGCCAAAGGATTTCTTCAGCCTGCGTGGGTTTAGAACGGTTTTGAATTGCAAACTCTTTTAATAAAGCATAACTATTAGGATCTGCCCATTGATAGCCAAACTCTTTTTCCCCTTCCTTTCGGGAAGGGGCTTTAGCAGGTTCTTGAACAAGCAGAGTAGCAGTTGGGGATAGGCTTGGTCTTATGAAATCAGCAAGACTTAGATTGGGTTGCCCGGTTACTTTCTGAATTTGCTGGCGGAGAAACTCTAATTTCACTTTCCCTTGCTCGCCTTCAACTTCAATAGTATCAGAAGCAGTCCTATTAGCTTCCCAAAATCCAATAACTCCCTGCGCTGTCAACCATTTTTCCTCGATTAGCTTATCCAATAAAATATTTGCATCATTAAATAATTTGGTGGCTTCGGTACCAATGACATTGTCACTTAATATTTGTGGAAACTTACCATGCATTTCCCATGCAATAAAGAAAGGCTGCCAGTCAATATATTTCCGGATTTCAGTAAGATCATACTCGTTAAATACTTTTGGGCCGGTAAATGCAGGGACAGGAGGATCATAATTGCTCCAATCGATCTTTACCTTATTTTGCTGCGCTTCCTTAAAAGACAGGTATTGTTTAGATGATTTTTTGTTGCCAAAGTCTTCAGCAAGTCTTTTATACTCTTTTTCAATATTATTAAGAAAATCTTCTTTCTGTTCTTTGCTCAATAAGGAGCCAGCTACTGTGACACTCCGTGATGCATCGAGTACATGCACCACGCCATTATTATATTGCGGAGCGATCTTTACAGCCGTATGCATCCTCGATGTTGTTGCTCCGCCAATAAGCAACGGTTGTTTCATTCCCCGTCTTTTCATTTCATGTGCTACATGCACCATCTCGTCTAATGAGGGAGTGATTAGCCCGCTTAATCCAATGATATCTGCCCTTTCATGTTCTGCGGTATCCAGGATCTTATCTGCGGGTACCATCACTCCGAGATCAACAATGTCATATCCGTTACAACCAAGCACCACGCCCACTATGTTCTTGCCAATGTCGTGAACATCGCCCTTTACAGTGGCCAATAAAATTTTTGCCGCGCCTGCTACTTCTTCATTCATTGTACCCGCCTTCAAGTGCGCTAGCCTGCGTTCCTCTTTTTCCTGTTCTATGTAGGGAGTGAGGATAGCTACCGATTTTTTCATGACTCTTGCACTCTTTACTACCTGCGGCAAAAACATTTTACCAGAGCCAAACAGGTCGCCAACCACGTTCATGCCATCCATCAGCGGACCCTCAATTACATCCAATGGCTTGGGATATTTCTGCCTCGCTTCTTCTGTATCGGTATCAATATAATCGGTAATACCGTTTACCAAAGCATGTTTCAATCGCTGTTCTACGGGTGTATTTCTCCAGGCATCGTCTTTCTTTTCTTCCTTACCTTTTGCCTTTACAGTTTCTGCAAAAGCGATGAGTTGTTCCGTGGCCTCATTGTTGTCGTTATTATGATTCAGAATTACATCTTCACATAATTTTTTTAGCTGAGGTTCAATTTCATCATACACCACCAGTTGCCCGGCATTCACAATTCCCATGTCCATTCCGGCTTTGATCGTATGATAAAGGAACACTGAATGCATGGCTTCCCGCACATGATCATTACCCCGAAATGAAAACGAAAGATTGCTCACGCCACCACTAACTTTTGTCAATGGCATTAATTGTTTTATTTCACGCGTCGCTTCGATAAAATCCACGCCATAATTATTATGTTCCTCAAGACCGGTGGCTATGGCGAAAATGTTTGGATCAAAAATGATATCCTGCGGATCATAACCTACCTGTTCCGTTAATATTTTATAAGCCCTGTGACAGATCTCCACTTTGCGATCCTTTGTATCAGCCTGGCCTTTTTCATCAAAAGCCATAACGATAACGGAAGCACCGTAGCTCTGGCAGATAATGGCCTGTTTGATGAATTTCGCTTCTCCTTCTTTCATGGAGATCGAATTAACAATGCACTTGCCCTGTACGCATTTTAATCCCGCTTCGATGATCTCAAACTTCGAGCTATCGATCATGATTGGGATCCTGGCAATATCCGGTTCGCTTTGAACAAGATTGAGAAAGGTGGTCATGGCCTTTACACCATCGAGCAGGGCATCGTCCATGTTTACGTCTAGTATCTGCGCCCCGTTTTCAACCTGCTGGCGGGCTACACTCAAAGCCTCTTCATATTTGTTTTCTTTAATGAGTCGCGCAAATTTTTTAGATCCCGTTACATTAGTTCTTTCGCCAACGTTTATAAAATTGGTTTCTGGTCTAACGACAAGCGGTTCCAATCCGGACAGGCGTAAATAAGGTTTGATATGTATCGTTTCTGACATGATTAATTTTTCTTCCTTGGAATTTTAAAACCTACAACATTCCTGGGCTTATCTTCCTGAAATAGTGGCTTCTTAAGTACTTTAAAAATTTCCTTCACTTCTTCATCTTTTTTTACGAGGGACTGTTCTATCTTCTCTACTTTCACCCAAAGATCCTTGTTGTCAAGGAGTAACTGTTTCATTTTAGTATACACACGGATGATCTGGATATTTACCTGGATGGCCCTTTCTGAACGGAGAACGGAGGAAAGCATTGCGACACCCTGTTCGGTAAAAGCAAAAGGTAATTTTCGTACACCTCCGCGGCCGTCTTTTTTTGATATCGCAATTTGCGATATCAAACCTTTAAACTCTTCGGATGTAAGTTGAAACATGAAATCAGGGGGAAATCTTGTTCTATTCCTTTTTACCGCCTGGTTTAAACGAAAAGTTGGAACGCCATACATTTCGGCTAAATCCTTGTCGGGCATCACTTTTTGGCCGCGAATAATGAATATTTTTTCGACAAGTTCGCCATCCGTGAGAATTTTAATTAACTTATCTGAGGCCATAGTCAAAAGTATTGCTAAAACTTTTGTCATCACAAACTGTGATATCAAAAGTAAAGCGCTCAATTCATGATCTTGAACCTAAACAAGTTCTTTTTCAACAACTGGTAACTGTCTCGGCTTAATACCTTTTACATGTTCTCCAATATGCCTGATGTGATCGGGAGTGGTGCCGCAACAACCACCCACAATATTCACAAAACCTTCTTTGGCCCATTCTTCGAGATAGTGACCAGTGTCTTCGGGTTTTTCATCATATTCACCCATAGCATTGGGCAAGCCCGCGTTAGGATAAGCAGATACATAACAACTGGCGATCTGTGAAAGCTCTTCTATATGAGGCCGCATTTCTTTGGCGCCTAATGCACAATTCAAACCGATACTTAAAGGTTTTGCATGCATCACGGAATTATAGAAAGCTTCCAATGTCTGCCCGCTTAATGTTCTGCCGGACGCATCGGTGATCGTTCCACTGATCATGATGGGCAGGGCTCCATTTTTTGTATCACGAAAATATTTTTTAATGGCAAAGATTGCTGCCTTGGCATTCAACGTATCAAAAATCGTCTCTATTAATAAAATGTCGACACCACCGT
>Ga0137431_1000527_pt1 | contig 13622 bp, 10 predicted proteins | sample EasRivERMZT800_2_FD_104646 | JGI IMG/M metagenome (GOLD analysis project Ga0137431, IMG submission 104646) | Soil microbial communities from meander-bound floodplain in the East River, Colorado, USA - East River MetaG ERMZT800_2 | ecosystem: Environmental > Terrestrial > Soil > Floodplain ... | reverse complement strand
TTGGACGGGCAAGAACAAAACATATTTTGTTGACGATGGGTCTTGCTTTGATACCCATTCTGTTCCTGGTCATTGCGGCTGTTGTCAGTCACAAGTCGGGCGGAGAAGAGGTCGAAGTTGCAAATAAGCCATCGAGTGCATTGTTTGCGAGGGTAGAAACATGGATCGGCCGTGTTGAGAATTTTATTTATGGAGGCAAGGAGGCAGACAATGATGAAATGTACCAGGTAAACCAGGCGAAGATCGCAATTGCCGAAGGCGGACTGCTGGGTGTTGGTCCCGGCAACAGTACCACCAGGGATTACCTGCCGCAGGCATACAATGATTTTATTTTCGCGATCATCATGGAAGAGTATGGCTTGATTGGCGGTGTATTTGTTGTATTCATATACCTGGTGTTTTTGTACCGGTGTATCCGGATATTTAAAAGATGCCCCTTTGCATTTGGTGCCTTCCTCGCACTCGGACTGAGTTTTACATTGGCAATACAGGCCATTGCAAATATGGCGGTAACGGTAAACCTCTTCCCCGTTACGGGTGTAACGTTGCCATTAGTGAGTATGGGTGGAAGCAGTTTCATTTTTACCTGCCTGGCCATTGGTATCATATTAAGTGTGGCGAGGAATGTGGAGCAGCTGGAGGGGCAGAAGGAGACGGTGAACAGTGAATCGTCATTGCGAGGCGCAGCCGAAGCAAGTGAATAGTGAGTAGCGAAATGGTCATTGCGGGGCATAGCCGAAGCATGCGAATGGATATATTTCTTCAATGTCACGTAGGGACAAGATGTAGGTAGGAAAAAATAAAGTGATTGAAATCACTCCGTAGGAGCGAAACATAAGATGAACAAAAAGGTGATCATAGCAGGTGGCGGAACAGGCGGTCATATTTTCCCGGCGATAGCTATTGCCAATGCACTAAAAGAAATGGATGCGAGTATTGACATCTTGTTTGTAGGAGCAAAAGGGAGAATGGAAATGGAAAAAGTGCCACTTGCAGGATATGAGATTGAAGGATTGGATATAGCTGGTTTCAATCGCAGTTCTTTGATAAAAAATATCGGATTGCCGTTTAAGCTGCTGAAAAGTTTTTTACAGGTTAGAAAAATTTTCAACCGCTTTAAACCCGATGCAGCCATAGGTGTTGGTGGCTATTCAAGTTTCCCGGTATTGCGGTTTGCACAAAGCAAAGGAATTCCAACTTTCATTCATGAGTCGAATTCGTTTGCCGGAAAATCAAATATGATGCTGGGAAAAAAAGCGACCAGAGTTTTTACGGGCACTGATGGAATGGAAAAATTTTTTCCAAAGGAAAAAATCATGGTAACCGGCAACCCGGTAAGACAGGCTATCGCATCGGCTTCAGTAGGCCGGCTTGAAGGGATAAGATTTTTTTCACTGGAAGAAAATAAAAGGACAGTGTTGATAGTAGGAGGGAGCCTTGGCGCAAAAACAATTAATGAAGCAATCGATAAAAACATAGATCAGTTGTTGAATGCAGGTTTACAGCTGATCTGGCAAACAGGAAAACCCTATGCTGCAAAAGCAAAAGAGCGTACAGCAGGAAAACAATCTGTTTGGGTGAATGATTTCATTTCCCAAATGGAATATGCGTATGCAGCCGCTGATATAGTGGTAGCCCGTGCCGGCGCCATGACAGTTGCTGAATTATGTGTCGTTAAAAAGCCCGTTTTGTTCGTACCCTATCCTTTTGCTGCTGAAGATCACCAGACTGTCAATGCAAGACAGCTGGTGAATAAAAGCGCGGCTTTGATGATCAAGGATGCTGAGGCGCCGGACAAGCTGGTGCCAATGACCATTGATCTTGCAAGGGATGAAAAATGGCAGTCTGACCTGAAAAGGCATATTGCACCATTAGCTATCACTGACGCTGATAAAGTAATAGCGCATGAAATTTTAAAAGCTATTCAATAGAATGAGGAAGTAGTTTCCCTCTCCCTGGGAGAGGGACGGAAGGGAGAGGCCGACGCTGATAAAGTAATAGCGCATGAAATTTTAAAAGCTATTTGACAGAAAAATAAACTGGTTTTCCTCTCCCTGGGAGAGGCCGATGCCAGGAAAGTAAAAACCCATGAAATCTTAAAAGCGCTGTAAATCTTCCACCAGCCGGTGGAAGATTTTGGGGCTGAAGAACGATTAGGACAAAAAATGAATGTAAAGCCAATAGCAAACGACTTTAGAAACTCCTCCTTAGGCGTAGGGAGTGAGATTTATTTCATCGGCATTGGTGGAATTGGGATGAGTGCAATTGCCAGGTACTTTCATTCAAAAGGTGCAAAAGTCAGCGGATATGATAAGACGCCGACAGCGTTAACAAAAGAATTGGAAGCAAATGGGATCACCGTTCATTATGAAGAAAACATTGACCTGGTTCCCAAAGACCCGCAGCTGGTAGTGTATACTCCCGCTGTTCCGCAGGATCACAAAGAATTGCTGTACTACCAGCAAAAGGGAAAAAGGGTGTTGAAGCGGAGTGATGTCTTACAGATCATAACTGAAAGCTCTTTTAATATCTGTATCGCCGGAACACATGGTAAGACCACCATCACGACAATGGTGGCGCATTTGCTTCGTGATAGCGGGTTTGGATGCAATGCATTTTTAGGTGGGATATCGGTGAACTATGGAACCAATTTCTGGAGCGACCCAAAAAACGTTTGCGTGATCGAAGCTGATGAGTTTGACAGGAGTTTTTTGAAATTAAGTCCTGATATAGCGATCATCACGGCCATGGATGCAGACCACCTGGATATATATGGTGACGCTGCTTCAGTAGAACAGGCATTTATTGATTTTAGCAAGAAAGTAAAGCCGGGGGGACTATTGGTGAAACAGTTTGGATTAAAAAGAGGAAAGGAATTAAAAGCAGTTCGGCAGCTTACCTATAGTTTACAAAATGAAAGCGCGGATGTATATGCCGCTAATATCAGGATGATGGATGGCAGTTATGAATTTGACGTAATGATGTCCGCAAGGACTCCTTTGGAGAAGGATAATATGCTTGACAATGTTGTCCTGCAAATGGGCGGAATGCACAACGTGGAAAATATAGTTGCAGCCGTGGCAGCAGCCAGTTCTTTGGGCATAGAAAATGAAAAGATCAAATCGGCGGTGGCGTCATTCCGGGGAGTGAAAAGAAGGTTTGAGTATATCATCAAAACAAAAAACCTGGTATTTATTGATGATTATGCGCATCACCCCGAAGAGCTCAGGGCATTGATCACCGGGACAAAGACCTTGTTCAAACAAAGAAAGTGTACTATAATCTTTCAACCTCACCTGTACTCAAGAACAAGAGATTTTGCTGATGGGTTTGCCGAAGTGCTCGACCTGGCCGATGAAGTTGTTTTGTTGCCGGTCTATCCAGCTAGAGAATTACCGATAAAAGGAATCAACAGTCAACTGATCCTGGATAAAATGAAACATGCTGTACGGAGTGCAAAAACAAAGGAAGAACTAATGGATTGGATAAAGAATGACTATTCAAAAAAAATTGATAGAGAGTTTGGCAACGTATTAATAACAGCCGGCGCAGGGGATATAGACACACTGGTTCCGAAAATTAGTGAAAGTCTGAACCGGGAGTTGTAACCTGCCGCCGGTAGGCAGGGATTTTTTGGCTTATGATGATATGCCGGTAAGGGAGATGAGTTAGCAGGAATAATGAAAACAAAAAGAGATCTACCAATGAACGATGTTTTAACTATCTAAAAATATTGTAACGTGGACACAAAGAAAGTATTACGAAAAATTTTATTTGTTACCATGTGGGTGCTGATCAGTGGTGGTATGCTGACGCTGCTGATTGCGGCCGTGGGAAAACAAAAAAGAAATACATGCAAAGATTACGCGATAACCATAAAAGGGAATGATGAAGATCTTTTCCTGAGCAAGTCAGACGTTCTGAAAACGTTGAAGGCGGTCGCGAAAGGAAATATCAAAGGGCAGCCAAAAAAATCGTTCAATCTTTTGCGTTTGGAAAACCTGCTGGAAGAAAATGAATGGGTAAAGGATGCACAACTCTATTTCGATAATAAGGACGTATTGCATGTGTCAGTTTTAGAAAGACAACCGATAGCCAGGATATTTACTTCCGGGGGGAAAACATTTTATTTAGACGATGAAGTGCAAATGATGAAATTATCAGGCAGGCGTACCGCAGTGGTCCCGGTATTTACCGGTTACCCCGATAAAAAAATACAAACTAAAAACGACAGTGTCCTGCTGAATGATATAAAAAATGCGGCACAGCTCATCAACAACGATTCTTTCTGGACGGCCCAGGTGGCGCAGATTGATATGAAACCTTCTGAAGCAGATGAAGGCTGGGAATTTGAAATGATACCTGTCGTAGGCAATCATATCATTAAGCTCGGGGATGGTCAAAACATAGTACAAAAATTTAATCGGTTATTTATTTTTTATAAAGAAGTGCTGAGCAGAACAGGATTTAATAAATATAAAACGATTGATGTTCGGTATGCAGGCCAGGTGATAGGTGGTAAAAGTGAAAATCCAAAAGTGGATTCTGTGTTGTTGAGGAGGAGTGTGGAAAATATGCTGGACCAAATTAAGAAGATGGAGGTGGAGACCCCGGCCGATCATCTCCCTTAAGGAGAGGTGCCAACGAACTGTCCACGCCCAGGAGGGTAAGGCGGGCTAAAAAAATATTTAAACGCTTTCGATAAAACAACAACTAAAACCAAATTTATGAACACTGAACAACCCATTATTGTAGGTCTTGACATTGGGACAACCAAGATTGCTGTCATTGCCGGACGCAAAAATGAATTCGGAAAGCTGGAAATACTTGGCTTTGGTAAAGCCAATTCCAATGGCGTCAAGCACGGGCAGGTGCTCAACATTGATGAAACGATCAAAGCCATCAAGACTGCCCTGGACAATTGTTTTGCCTCAAATCCAAACCTGGACATTAAAGATGTGTACGTCGGCATTGCCGGTCATCACATTAAAAGTTTACAAACCCGTGGCGATATCGTGCGCCAAAGCAATGAAGAAGAAATCACTCAGCGCGAAATAGATCACCTGGTAAATGATCAGTATAAAACATACATACCTGCCGGTGACCAGATCATTGATGTGATACCACAGGAGTTTACCGTTGACAATTTTCAAAATATTCCCAACCCCATCGGATACAGCGGCGTAAAAGTGGGAGCCAATTTTCATATCATCACCGGGGACAAGAATGCGATCCGAAATATCAACCGCAGCGTTGAGAAATCAGGATTGCATACCAAAGACCTGGTGCTGCAACCATTGGCTTCCTCTTCAGCCGTTATGGCACAGGAGGACCTGGAAGCTGGCGTAGCCATCGTTGACATTGGCGGCGGCACTACCGACCTCGCCGTTTTTTATGAAGGCATTCTGAAACACACTGCCGTCATTCCCTTCGCAGGTGAAAATATCACCAATGATATTAAAACAGGTCTTGGTGTATTGAAAACACAGGCGGAGCAGATGAAAGTGCAGTTTGGAAGTGCACTGACCAACGAAGCAAAGGCCAATGCCTACATTACCATTCCGGGTTTACGTGGCATGCCTGCAAAAGAGATCAGCGTAAAAAGCCTTGCCGGTATTATACAGGCAAGAATGAGTGAGATCATGGATTTTGTAACCTATCATCTGAAACAGGTTGGTCTTGATAACAAAGCATTGAATGGTGGAGTGGTGTTAACCGGCGGTGGCTCACAATTAAAACATCTTATCCAGCTTACTGAATACGCTACCGGTCTGCCGGCGAGGATTGGTTTTCCCAATGAACACCTTGCGGCAGGTCATATTGAAGAATTGGCGAAGCCTACTTACTCTACCTGCATCGGGCTTATTCTAAAAGGGTATGACGATTATGAGCACAATCGCAAACAATTTGAAAAAGAATATAAGAAAGTGGATGTGCCCGATACCCTGAAAAAAGCAATTGAGGATGAAGAAAGCAAGATAGAAATTGAAGAAGTGAGTCCTGAAAAAGTAAAACAACGCAGGGGCCTGAATAATTTCTGGGGAAAGTTCAAAGATGGGATCATTGATCTTTTCAAAGAAGAAGAGGATAGGGCCCTCTAAAAGACAGCCTCCTAAATCCTCCGCCGGTTGGCGGAGACTTTTAGAGTCTGTAATTCGAAAGTTCTTTATTAATTCTAAAAAAAATACTAACCCAAATTTTCAACGGCTTCAATTCCTATCCGTACTGTGAAGGTTGGAGTGGGGCCTAAATTTAAACACTATGATACATTTTGATCTTCCTAAAGAAAAATCATCCATCATCAAAGTAGTTGGTGTTGGAGGTGGCGGTGGAAATGCAGTCAATCACATGTTCAGCCAGGATATAGAAGGTGTCAACTTTATTATATGTAATACAGATGCACAGGCATTGTCCAGTAGCAGTATTCCTAATCGAATTCAGCTCGGGCCACATCTTACACAGGGCCTGGGTGCGGGAGCCAATCCTGAAATTGGCCGTCAGGCTACAGAAGAATCGCTTGAAGAGATCAAACGCATTCTTGAAGTAAACACCAAGATGGCATTCATCACTGCAGGCATGGGTGGTGGCACAGGTACCGGTGGTGCGCCCATAATTGCAAAGATTTGCAAGGACCTTGGTATACTGACGGTGGGTATTGTTACCACTCCTTTTGCATACGAAGGAAAAAAGAGACAGATACAGGCGGAAGAAGGCATCAAAACATTGAAGAGCTATGTCGACACATTGCTGGTGATCAGCAATGACAAGCTGCGTCACCAGTTTGGTAATTTAAAAATGCGGGAAGCATTTGAAAAAGCGGATAATGTATTGGCGACTGCTGCAAAATGTATTACAGATGTGATCAACAGTACCGGCCAGATCAATGTGGACTTTGCGGATGTATGCACCGTGATGCAGAATGGTGGTGTAGCTATACTGGGAAGTTCCGCTGCAGCGGGAGAAAACCGTGCACACAAAGCCATTGAAGAGGCATTGAATTCGCCGTTGCTCAATGATAATGATATCAGCGGGGCAAAATGGATACTCATTAATATCAATTCATCAGAAGGTCAGCATGAGTTTACGATGGATGAGGTGGAAGTGATACAAAATCACCTGGTATCCAGAGCAGGTGAAGGCACCGATGTGATACTCGGTCTTGGTTATGATAGTTCTTTAGGCGATAAGCTCGGTATCACTTTGATCGCAACCGGATTCCAGCATAAGGATCCGTTTACCAACTCCGAACCTAAAAAAGTGGAGCCGAAAAAAGATGAAAAGATCGTCATGGTCTTAGGTCAACCTGAAATTGATGAGGCTTCTGCAGTAAAACAGGAAGCAGAAAAGAATATAGTTATTGAAGAAAAGTCCGACCCATTAGCTCCAAAGCTTGTTGACGAACATCTCCAGGATACACCCATGCCGATGGTAAAGGATATCGTTGAATCGGAACATATCAAAGAGGAGGAACCTCTTTTGTTATGGCAGCTACAGGAAAAGAATGTGGATGATAACCGGCAGGAGAAATTACTTAGCAAAAACCCTGTTGAAGAACGGGAAACTACAGTTGGCAAAATGTTAACTCAGGAGAAGAGGGATGACTTACATTCGGTTAGCAAAGCCACTTCAATATCCCGCAGGGAATCCCCCGCCTTATCCACCGATTCCAAAAAAGAACAACAACAAGATGCTGTCCCGTCGCCTGCAGCTTCGGGAGGTTATCACCTGGCCAGGCCTTCCAATATCTACGCAGAACCACAAGCAGAGGTCTTTGCCTCAATCCCTTCTGCCGAAAAGCCTGCTTCTACCAGCGATGCCGCAAAAACCGGGGAAGATATCTCCGAATTGCAAATGCAACTGGTGGAAAGAAACATTCCAGCGGCGGATATGCCGTTAGCCGATCATGCTCAGTTACATTTGTCCACTGAGGTTGAGGATTCCGCACTGCGGGACGAAGCCGATGAGCAAAAACGTAGGGCTGCCGAGCGACTGCACAAGTTGCGCAACTTGTCATTTAATGTCAACTCAGCCGACCCCAATAATGAGTTTGAAACTGTGCCGGCCTATATCCGCCGCAATATGGAATTGTACAACAGCAGCTCCCATGTTGAAAGTTTCTACAGCAATTATGAAGTGAAAGCCGGTAAAGACAACCAGGCCCAGATCAGCACTATCAATACATTTTTAGACGGCAAGAAACCTGATTAAATATTATTGCGTTCAGTAAGTACCAGCAAGTTCATGATCGTTTCCAATAAAGCCGCCCATGGCTTAGTTTTTAGTTGTTCCCCCGGTGTTCATTCATCGGGGGTTTTTGCTTTTCGTCGTGCTGCCTATTGTCATTCTGAGTTTATCGAAGAGTGGACGAAGCATTATCATGTAGCCAGCAGATGTTTCGGTCAACTGTTGAAATGAGATTCAGAAAATTATACCTGATGCAGCTTTTTTACAACGCCTTTTGTGGGTTCCATTGGTTCAGCGGAACCGTGAAAAAGATCTCTTTGATAGAGCAAGGCTTGAAGAAATAAGAAATTCAAAATAGCCGGAGAAATAAAATTTTCCGCTTGTCATTGAATGATTGTATGACCGACGGAATGTATTCAGCTTCGGCAACTGCAATTACTCAAATCGAACCGATATCAGGGGCTGGTACTATAAGTCTTGAATATATTTTTGCCACTCATCCAATAGTTGAGCTTCTGTTGTTTCCAGCATCGCAAGTATCTGTGATTTTTTGTTTAATGGTAAAAGTTCTTTAAGTTTATTTCTTCCGTATTTATGATCTATATACATTACAACTGAACCAGAAAGTCCATATCTAAGTTTACCTGCCCAAAAATTGTCCAGACTTTTTGGATTTTTCTTATCGGAAATTGCTTTTTTTACTTCTGCTATTCTTGATGCATCACATTGTCCTGAAGCAAATGTTGCTAATCCTTCTACAAACCAGTCAACGCCTTCTACGTTACTGAAATCAGGGCTAATATTTAACTGCCCGTGATAAACATGAACTAATTCGTGGGTGATTAGTTGTTGGGTATGTGTTGTTTCCGAATAAATATGTTCACAAGATTGTTTATCCCAAAGTTTAGGTGACATCATATCTAATTTAGTGGCAACCCCACTTGCAACCATCCAGCATTCTGATTTAAACTCCGGCATATTCCAGTCCTTTTGCCATACGCTATCTAAAGATTGCCTCGATGGGTGAATAAAAACGTTAAACTCTTTGTGGTACGAAGTAGTAAAGAATGTTTTTACAGATGATATTCCATTATCAATAAATTTTTGGTATTCCTTTTTATTGCTTTTGTCAATTGGGGTGTACCATAAAGTATAACCTTTGCATTTGTCCGTTATCCAATTCTCGTCAATAGCTTTCCAGTCAATGAAAAATACTGCTAAAAGCAATATAAGAGGTATAATATAATTTTGTTTCATATACATTAAAATACTTAATCAATATTGTCGGAACCTCTTAAACCGTTGCCGGTAACCGTCAGAGTTTAGCGCCGTTGCGGCCTTCAGTGATCGTTCGGCCCGAACCTGAGTAAAGTTAATGAAGATAGCCCCATTTACATTGACACTTCTTGTTGTGATGTTCTGTTGGTTGAATTGGTTTTCTCCCTTATTTTATTTGATTATTTCCAAGGATATTTTTTAATACCCAGGTCTCTTCCCTATAATAAATTTCTTTTCCAGCGGTAAATGCAATTTGTTTCCCGTCCGGGTGAACGCTAAACGAATAGGGGACTACTCCATCTATCACCAATCCCAATTTTTCCGATTTTTTGCTGACAGTATTAATAGTGACTAAGTTGAAACTTTTATTATCTCCATCCTTGCTAAGAGCAAAAATAATGTCATGTGATTCAGGCATCCAGGCAGGAACAGAAATCTGCTGTCCATTTGAGGTTGCAAAAAGTTCTTGTGGCACGCCACCTGATGTAGAAAGCATCATTAATTTGTTTATCCATAGATCAACTTGTCGCTGGGCCCAAACAAAAGCAATCTGCTTGTCATCCGGTGAAACGGCCATGCATGAGGTTGGCCAGTGCCTGATTTCAGCATTATCGGATTGTTGATATATTTCTTTTTCTACTCCGGTTTTTAAGTCTTTTAGTATTAACGTTGATGTTAAACGACGGTCGAAAATAATTCTGCCATCATTTAACCATAGGGGGGCCCAATAGCAGTCTCCGCCACATATGGAGGACGTTTTAACTGCCTTATACCTGCCTGAGTTTATATCAATTTCATACAATCCCTGGCTATCCATTCCAGGCCCATAGTAATCACGCATTCTGGCCGTGGCAATAATGTGCTTACCATCCGATGACCATTGTGGCTCAAATCCATGGCCCCCATGTCGCATAAGATTATTAAGTTTAATTAGCCGTTCCTTTCCACTTTTATCTGAACGTATTGCCAATGTCAAAGGTTCATACCCACTTCCGATTCCAAATGCATAAGCAAGGTAATCACCATCCCGGGACCATTGAACGGCAGTGTTGAATCCAACATGGTTGGATAATGTCTTTGTGATTTCAATTTTTTTTGTATCGACGTCAAGCGAGGCAACCGATAAACTAAAGCTGTCATGAGCACTCATTTTATAATAAAGTGATCCATCTTTTGTAAAGTCTAACACAGTTATTGGAGCCCCCATATCTTCATATAGCATATGTGGCGGTCCTTGTGGCTTACCATTTTCGACAGGCAAGTAATACAGGTTCCATTTGCCTGATCGGTCACTGGAAAAAACGATTCCCTTAGAGCCTGGCGCCCAGCCTACGAGCAAATCATTTGCGGAATTTTGAACAACCGGAATTTCATTGCCACCAGCAATTGACCTGACGTAAATATCCCTGTTATACCAACTTTTAGTGGTTGAAATATCGTAAGCAACAAACTTTCCATTATCCGAAAAGCCCATCTTACATTGCATAAAACCCCAATTCAGGGACTTGAATTGTTGCTTCCTTAATACTTTTACGGGTTCATCGGAAACAGGAATTAGCAGCGTTTGAAAAAGACGGTCTTTATTAAAAACCATCGCAGAAACGTATTTGCCATCCGGTGACCAGTCTTGTAATTGAGAGAATAACACACTGTCGCTGTACAAAACGCGGTGGTTTGATCCATCGATATTCACGATTTGAATTTCCCAGTATTTATTATCGTTGGTCCACTCAAAAGCAAGCTGTTTACCATCCGGAGACATGACCACCTTTGAAAAGTATCCCATACCAGTTGAAAGTTTTACGCTATCTCCGGTCTTCAGGTTTTTCGAGAAAAGGTGGTAGCCTGAACTGTCCTCAATGGCAACGTATTGGTACGTGCTATCCGGACTAGATGAATGATCCGGAAGTTCGGATTCATTAATTTTTATTGGGTGAGAAAAGCCTTTAGACGTTTGTTGTCCAAAACTAAAACATATTGTTCCCGGAAGAATGAGTATATACAAGAAGAGGTATTTACCACTTTTGCATACGCGATTTAAATTAGCTATCATTTCGAGGTATTTTCTCTTCACGTAGTAATGTTTAAATGTAACTCATTCTAAGATATGATTATACCCACGATCTAAGTGTTTCTAAATGTGAGACACCGCGGAGATTAAATTATTGTCCTGCAAAAGCGGGAATGCCGGCTTAGTACGTTAACTGTCTTTTGTTTTCGAAGTAACAAGAAATATTGGCCTAAGGCGGATAGAAAAGAGTTCTTTATAAAAGAATTCCTCTGATACAATCTGACCGTCTTTCATTTCATACGGGCATTGCCTGGTTGATTTATATTCTTCCCGATCCTTGCTCAGTAATATCCGTCTCCCTTCCAACCGAAAAATGATTATCGCCACAACAGGGGCACAAAATTTGGAAACAGGGCTCGCAATGAAATATTAATTCCAGTTATCAATTTTCAGATCATGAGGTGAAGGCTTTCCTTTTCCTGTTTCTACATATTCGCGAAGGCTTAAAAGGAATACCGCCCACTTCATGCTGCAGTGAGCTGTAAACTCAACTGCCTCACGCCAGTTTCTGTGGCCGAAGATGATAATTGTTTGGTTGTCCTGTTGTGACAACTGGAAAGTAATGTCGGTTCCAATCCATTCAGCGGGCCCGTCTATGCAGCGCCACCTGACATCTTTTTGAGGATTGAGCTCCTGTACTTCCATTAACATTTTACCTATTTCTTCGCCTGTCTCCGACCGAAACGTGAATTCGATCTTTCCTCCAATTCGGTCATCGCCGTCAACCTCCTCGGTCCACCAATGGGCGAGACCTTCGATTGTTGATAAAGCTTTATAGACTTGAGCTGCAGGGGACTTGATACCTATACGATGAATAATGTCGGCCATGTTTGTTAATGTTTTATTGTTATGAATATATTCTTAGTAGCCACAAAAAATACCGATTGAACATAAGTAAAATCTATCAACCACATTGATTTATTGTTGCCTTACATAAAACCTAAATTCCTAATTGGACGGCGCTTTATCTTTAGCAATAAAATTCCGCAAACTACTTTTAATGTAGGAACTCCATGCGTTTGAACAGTCGCCGTAACATTCAATGTCGGGAACTAAACCCACGTGCGTGAAGCGGACAGCGGTTTTGTCACCCTTTTTAGTGATATCAAAACTAATTTTTGTGCCCGTCCATTCTTGTTTGTCTTTAATAAAATTGAGTTTGCTATCTGTAACGAGCCAAACAACTTTTTTGCCGGGAATTAATTCTGTTACCTTTTGTTTGCTGTAATGAAGGTCTTTATGACGGTAAGTAAACTCATCACCAAGTTTATCGGTGCTACCTTCAACTCCAGGTTCTCCTGTCCACCATTTACGGACATTATTAATGACGTTGAATACTTCTTTCGGGCTTTGGTCTACTAAAATAGTGGTAGTGAAATCTTGATTATCCATGATTTTGTTTTTTTAATTTTTGTCCCGGTAGCTATCGGGATTCAATGATTTTTAGTTGACAACCATCCCGGCAGTCAGGTTAAGAACGGTTCCGGTTATCGCACTGCCTTCACCAGAGGCTACAAAAACAGCCGCGTTTGTCAGCTCTTCAAGCGTAGTTAAGCGCCGCCTGTGCGTCATACCTTCCATAACTGAATGAAATTGCTCAAAAGTTATACCATGAGATTTTCCATGAATATCCCATACTTCATCAATAAGCGGTGTCCCCGGTATGCCGGTCGTGAGCAGGCAAACTGCCCGCACTCCAAACTGTCCGCATTCCACTGACAACGAGCGGCAGAGCGCTTCCATTGCCGCCCAAGCTGGCACCATACCACCCACAAAAGGGTTACTTGTCCGGCTAGCATTCGGCGTATGCATAACGATCACTCCGTACCCTTGCTTAACCATACGGCGTGATGCTGCTTTGGCCGTAATGAAATGAGATTGCGTATAGGTAGTGATCGGAAGAGAGAAGCTTTCCACCGGGAGTTCAGTAAGCGGAATACCTTGAATGCCTTTTTGAGGAATACCAATAGCGTTGAAAGAAATGTCAATTTTCCCGGCTTTCCTGACTGTCTCACTCATGTGTTTCTCTACGGCCTGCTCGTCAAGTGCGTCGAGTTTGGCTGTCTCGATAGCTCCTCCACCAGACAAG
>Ga0137431_1000526_pt1 | contig 13630 bp, 12 predicted proteins | sample EasRivERMZT800_2_FD_104646 | JGI IMG/M metagenome (GOLD analysis project Ga0137431, IMG submission 104646) | Soil microbial communities from meander-bound floodplain in the East River, Colorado, USA - East River MetaG ERMZT800_2 | ecosystem: Environmental > Terrestrial > Soil > Floodplain ... | reverse complement strand
TTAACGCTTCGACAGGGGATGAAGTAAATTTGAGAATAGGAGATGACAAAGGAATTTTGGTTACATTAGATAAGAAGTTTGGAAATAGGGAAGCAAGGGGAATTTTTATTGCAATCGCTGCGGGCAATGAAAAACAACTGGCTAATAAATACTCACCCGCCCGTACTAATGCAGAAAACATTTACACAGTATCAGCTGTGGACAGTCTTGACCGGTTTGCATCGTTTTCTAACTATGGCAATGATGTAGTGGATTATACAGCACCCGGAGTCAGGATTCTATCTACTTTCACCAACGGGCGCTATGCCTATATGAGCGGCACTTCAATGGCGGCACCCCATGTAGCAGGACTACTGTTGCTAAAGGGAAAAAATATTACTTCTTCCGGAACGGCAATAAATGACCCCGACGGAACAGCAGACCTGGTTGCCCATTATTAATTATAATTAAGGAATTTATTTTGCCTGGTGAACTAATTATTTCATGAATGTTCAAATGCTGAACATACTTTAACTCAGCATTGTGTGTGGGGATGAGGGCTGTTCAATACTGCTTCCGTTACAATAGAAGGCGCCAGGTGAAACTCGGTTGTTTTATCCAGGAAATGGATGGCCCCTAATTTTTTACATTGTCTCCGGTAATAATCGGCAGAATTATTTGAAAGCATGATTACTTTACATTGGCAGTTGCGCTCTACGATTTTTTTTAACAAGGCAATTCCATTTCGGTCAGGAAGATTAATATCCAGTAAAACTGTATCGTGCTTACGAGAATCAAGTTGTTTCAGAGCTTCTTCGTAGCTGCCTGCTGAATAAATTTGTACCCTGTCATTCAATTCCCCGAACAGGATTGCCATTCGGTGAATAAAATGCAGGTTGTCATCAACAATAAGTATTGAAATATCTTTTGACCGCATAGAACTGTAAATCACAAATTAATTATTAGCGGAGGTCCGGAATATAGATATGCCTATCTATTAAGTGTAGACTATCAACTACAAGTAAACGATTAGCTCGTTTATCAGTAATAATACAATCACCTGACCATTCATTTTTTATGTTTGAAAATACTGCGGACCACATCGATCAATCTTCCTGGCAATGAATCTTTAGCAACAAAATCTTCGGCGCCTGCCCGAAGTACTCTCACGATGTATTGTTCTGCCGGATAAGTGCTTATGATAATTACCGGCAGATTTTTTTTTGCTTGTTTAATTTTTTTTAGCGCCGCAAAACCGCCTTCACCGGGCATCGCAAGATCAGTAATGACCAGGTCCCATGGCTGATTCAATACCATATCCAACAGCGTTTTTGTATCCTTTGCTTCCTCAATATATGCCGATGGAAATTCCTCCTGCAATGACTGCCTTACTGCCTGCAGTACAGCCGGATGGTCGTCAGCAATAATTATCCTGATCATAAACTTTGAGGTGCTAACTAGCGGGAAAAGCTGAGGGCACCATTTTGCAAAATAGCTATTCAGCTACTAAGCGTTTGTAGCAAAGAATTTTTAAATCCTGTAGAATTTATACTACAATGGTTGGACAACTTTAAATAAGTTTTCTTTCAAGAGCATACCGCGTGAGTTCTGCATTGGAACGTATGCCCATTTTTTCAAGAATGCGTGATCTGTAGGTGCTTACTGTAGTAGTGCTAAGTGATAGTTGACCGGCAATTTCTGAAACTGATTTACCGGAAGCAAGCAATTTAAACACATCAAATTCCCTGTCGGAAAGCAGCTCATGAGGTTGCTTGTTTGCATTGTTGTTAAAAGCATCAGCCAGTTTTTCGGCCACTGTTGGAGTTATGAATTTTTTTCCCAGCTGAACCGTTTGTATTGCCTTTATTATATTATCATGAATAGTTTCCTTTTCAAGATAGCCAGCCGCCCCTGCCTTTATTGCACGGAGCGCATACTGATCTTCGGGGTACATACTCATTATCAGTACCGGTACCTGTGGAGCCACCTGTTTGAGCTGGTTCAAAGCATCCAATCCGCTTCGGCCCGGCATGTTCATGTCACAAATAACAATACCCCAGCTATTATTTATAATTTCTGTTAAGAGGCTTTCGGTATCCGCCACTTCTCCCACGATCACCGAAGGATATTCTTCTATCAGGATTTGCTTCAGCCCTTTGCGAACAATAGCATGGTCATCAGCAATTAGGATTTTAAGCATAGGTCGAATAGGTTTACACAACTTTTTTTGACAATGGAATGATGACGGTTACTGTGGTGCCTTCTCCTTTCACACTGGAAATTTCATATACACCACCCATCATCATGCTTCTTTCTTTCATTCCCAATAAGCCCAATGTTTTTTGTGTGGTCATCGGTTCTTCTTCGAACCCGATTCCATTATCCCTGATAGTTAAAATTAACTGATTATCTTTTTGTAAAAGGGAAACACTCACATTTTTTGCCCCGGAATGCCTCGCAACATTGGTTAATGATTCCTGGAATATGCGGAAAATGCCGATTTTAAGTGCGTCCGGCAATTGTACTTCGATTTCCGGGATAATTAATTCTTTGATGATACCCGAACGGCGCTCAAATTCTTCAAGATGCCACTCCATGGCCGCATACAGCCCCAGGTTATCCAATAAACTGGGCCGGAGTTCTGAAGCGATCCGCCGGACCGATCTCACCGTGGTGTCAACCAGGGAAAGTATCTCCGAAAGTTTTTCCTTGGCCAGGCTGTTATCCGGTTCAATTTTTTTGTTTAGCCAGGAAACATCCATTTTCAATACAGTCAGCAATTGCCCAAGCTCATCATGGATCTCGCGGGCAATATGCAATCTCTCCTCTTCCCGAACATTTTGGAGATACCCGGTTAATGTCCGAATTGCCTCATAAGACTCTTTTAATTTTTCTTCGGCGTTGTGTTTTTCAGTTATATTATTGGCCAGGACAAGACGTCTTTGCTGGCCCCTGTAATATATATCATACGTGACGATATCGACAAATATGACAGTTCCATTCTTTCTTTTATGGCGCCAGATGCCGGCATGATTTACGCCCCGAAAATCGCCACTTAAGGCTGCTTTGAATTTTTCTATATCTTCTGCAGGTCGCAGATCCATTATTGAAAGGTTCAGAAATTCTTCCCTTGTATATCCATATTGCCACAAAGCGACGCTATTCACGTCAATAAACTTGTAATCAGGCAAACTCAGCATCCACATTGGCAGGGGATTGCTTTCAAAAAGCAGTTTATATTTTTGCTCGGAAGCCCGCAGCTCTGTTTCTGCTCTTTTTCTTTCTGTAATATCAATGCCGTTCCCCAGCAGGCAGGGACCCCCTTCATAATCTATTAGCACGGTTTTAAAAAAATAGGGAATTTTTTTGCCGCCTTTCGTAATCAAATTGGCGTCCGTATCATTGACGCCTTTTTGAAATATTCCCTTGATTCGTTCGGCGATATAATTTTTCTCCTTCGCATCAAAAAAATCAGCCGGATGCATATTCGCAATTTCTTCAGCCGAATAGCCGGTTACCTCTTCCAGCTGTTTATTCCATCGTATAAACCTGCCGTTTATATCAAAAAAATAAAACACACCCGGAAGGCTGTCAATCAGTTTGTCTGCAAGTGCTTTTACTTTACTTATCTCCTTTTCCGATCTTTTCTGTTCCGTGATATCTCTAATAAAAACAGACAATCCATTGGGAGAGGGATAAACATAATTTTCAAACCAGAGATCAAAGGGCTTATAATAATCTGTGTTGCTTACATATTGCTGTTCCTTCATTGCCTTGTTGAAGGCATCATAGGTAGAAGAACCAACAGCAGCCGGAAATTCTTCCCAGACATTTTTTCCGATCAACGAATCCGGGTCGCGATGTGTAAGCTTACCGGCTTTTTTATTCATATACGTATAACAGAGATTTTTATCCAGGGCGATGAACCCGTCGGTTACCCGTTCAAATATTTCCTTTAGCTCCCTGGTTTTTTCCTCGACCTTTCGTGAAAGCTCTTCATTAAAGGTTTTTAATTTATCTTCTAATTGTTTGCGTTCAGTAATATCTCTTATGAAACCGATAAAAAGAGGCTCTTGTTCTGTTGGCATTGGTGAAATGCGTACTGAAACATCGATTTCGGTAAGATCTTTTTTTACAGCCTTTAAATCAACAGTTTTACCCAAAATCTTACTTTGGCCGGTATCGCGAAAAATCTGCATGCCTTTTATATGTGATTCCTTAAACCGGGGGGGTACGATTATGTCATTTAACGTTTTGCCAATTGCTTCCTCTTTTTTCCAGCCAAAAAGTTGTTCGGCCACAGGGTTCCATCTTATAATGGTAGCATAACTATCAACCACCACCACTGCATCAGGTGCATTATTAAAAATGGCCTGTTTCTGTTTTTCGCTGTCACGAAATGCCTCTTCCGATTCAATTCTCAGCATGTCCCTCCGGTTAAGTAATACAGCATTATACCAGGTAATGCCACCAAAAAGGACGATCACAGTCAATACAAAGATGGTCGCGCCAAATTCAGTGTTATACAATCCTCCCCAATTTCCATATAGCCGGAGCAACCCTATTGCAGAGGGAATAATGATGACGGCAGGAATTAGCAGCCGAAACATCAAACTGCCACTCAACGTGCTTGTAAATTCTTTCATAATGCCTTTCCCGGGTTCTGCAAAAAGAATGCTGAGCGCAAAAAACAAAAAGCATATTGCTGTAGGAGCTGCCATTGGAATATAGCTGAGAAAACCATAAAAACTTTCAACCCGGTACAAATAACCGAGTAAGGAATACAGGCATATTAATGTTATTAGCAGGGCGGCATAATCAGAAAGATTTTTTTCCCGAAGGGTTTTGCTCTGCGAGAAAATCAGGCAAAGACCGGTCAATATAAAACATAATGCGGCATTAGGGGCCATCCGCTTACCGGTGTCGGCCGCCTGGTCACCAAATGTAGTATCGGTAAAGAATATAGTATCAATTTGAAAACTAAGGTCAAAGACATGTCCGATGAACCTCGTAAGACCAACCAGTAATACCAAAAGAGCCAAAATATAAGCCGAATAACTGGAGCCAAATTTAGCATACAACCACATTGACAGCCCTGATAAAATAAATGCGATGGCCGACACCGGGTTCATGAAGACTTCAGAAGAAAAAGGATCCTTCAAAAAAGCAATGTCCAATTGCCAGCCGAGCAGCTTCATTAAAGCAATTATAATCATTAAGGCTGCCAGGTATTTCGACCATTTCTGTAAGCGTTGTTGCAATCCTATATCGGACGGTAATTGCATAATATGGATTTGATATGAGTTCTCATTAACGAATCACCTATGAAACTTATGAGCTTATCCATTTTTTAAAAGATCGCCAGTTTAGCCGCTTCTTTACAATCAGAGACGATACCAATTTAATAAATCCGAATGGTTTAAATTGATATGGCGTGTTTTTATTTATTAAAATTGCAGCGTTACTTTACAGCTCGTTGCCTATTTAAAATAAAGAGAATGTCGTTTGTTATTATTGGATGCCGTCCTGATTAAGGGATTAGAAATGAAAAGGAAACACGATAAAAAAGTTTACACCAGCCTTCCCTCCGGATTAATATGCGTTAATCTAATCAGACGTTTCGCCGTTACCAACAATTCCTTATATTTGTTTTCTCTCAATTAAGTGATTATGAAAATCTGTAAGGTTCGCCCCCAATAATTAATAAAAGAACCTGTATCACCTGGTATCAATAATAAGCAACAAGCCGTTGCTTCATATCATTTCGCTTTTTCAAATTTATTTTCAGTTATGTCGCAAACAACTTATACCCATAGAGTATCATATATCTTTTCATTGATTGGACAGGCCATCCGTGGTGAGGAAATGGACTACACACAAGGCAGCATACGCAAAGCGATAATGATGCTGGCTATTCCTATGATTCTCGAGATGAGCATGGAAAGTGTATTTGCCCTTGTTGACCTGTATTTTGTTGGCCACCTTCCTCAAAGTGACAAAGCACAGCAGGTGGTAGGATTGACCGAATCCGTTATCACAATTATTTATTCTATAGCTATCGGTATCAGCATGGCCGCAACCGCTCTTGTAGCCAGGAGAATTGGAGAAAAAAATGCGAAAGCTGCAGCAAAAGCCGGTGCACAAACCACTACGTTGTCTGTTGTTGTTACCGTTATACTTAGTATGGCCGGTTTTGTTTTTGCAAAAGACATACTCCGGATTATGGGAGCTTCCAGGGACACAATCGAATACGGCGCTAACTATACCCGCATTCTAACCGGTGGCAGCATTGTGATCATGCTCCTGTTTTTGATCAATGGTATTTTTCGCGGAGCAGGAGATGCAAGTATGGCTATGAAAAGTCTTTGCGTCGCCAATGTTGCCAACATAATTCTTTGTCCTTTGCTCATAAGGGGCTGGGGTCCTGTACCTGCATTTGGCCTGACAGGAGCAGCTATGGCCACTACGATTGGCCGGGGAATCGGTGTGGTTTATCAATTATATCACTTGTTTAACGGCCGAAGTATTATCAAAATGACGCTGAGTTATTTTAAGCCTGAATGGCAGCAAATAAAACAGATCATCAATATTGCTGCACCAGGCACTTTCCAGTTCCTGGTGGCATCCGGAAGCTGGATTGTATTAACAGCCATAGTGGCCCAGTCCGGTGAAACAGCATCTGCCGGATACATCACGGCTATTCGGGTAGTGATGTTTTTTATTTTACCTGCGTGGGGATTAAGCAATGCAGCCGCCACGCTTGTAGGACAAAACCTGGGCGCTCAACAACCTCAGCGGGCCGAAGAAAGTGTGTTGAAAACAGCCAAATACAATGCTATTTTTATGGGTGCCGTCACTATATTATTTTTTGTAACGGCTCCCTATATCATTGGCTTTTTTGCAGTAAAAGAAGAAACCAAAAAAATTGCCATTGAGGCAATGCTGATCATAAGTTCAGGTTATATCTTTTATGGGATCGGTATGGTGATGGCTAATGCATTCAATGGGGCAGGCGATACCAAAACTCCTACGGTAATTAATGCAATCGGTTTCTGGCTGTTCCAGATTCCCCTGGCATTGTTACTTTCACAAACAATGAATATGGGAGCCACAGGCGCCTTTATTGCCATACCCGTTGCGGAAACAGCAATTGCAATTGCCGCTTATGTCATTTTCAAGAAAGGCAAATGGAAGGCCGTGAAAGTCTGACGAATCAACCGATAACAGGTTTGGATATTTTTACATACACGCAGCGTAATTGCATGCGCTGCTTGTATTGTTGCTTCGAAATTTTTACCCTTAGTAATTTTTCCTGATGCCGATTATTATCAACGAAGTAGAAATTCTCAGTGTATTAAGAAACAATACTTTATTAGCAAGAAAGCGGTAATAAGCATATACTAATTCTGCAATTAACCCCGTTTTCTATGTACCCGGATTAGCGTTCGGAAAAAATCCAAAACTGCTTGAAAACTTTATTGTTAATGCCCATTTATTGCATTTTTTTTGCCTTACCGGGTATTTCCTCGTTACCACTGCAACACCACAATAATTTTCCGGCAGCTTCTTTCGATACATCAATTATATCACCGGATTCCGGAAAAAATAAACTCCCCAACTACGAAGAATTAATCTATTTATATAATTCACTTGAACTGAAACAAAAGGGATTGTCTTTGCGGGCATTTGAATATGCGTTCAAGGGTTATCAGCGTTTACTGCAAAAGAACATTATTGATAAGCGAGCTTATTTGACGATATGTGATTTCAGCCAGTCCTCGGCCCATAAACGAATGTACATTGTGGATATGGCTAATTGCAGAATGATGGTAAACACTTACGTGGCACATGGCCGAAATTCAGGTAGAGAATATGCAAGATGGTTTTCCAACAGACCCAAGTCACTAAAAAGCAGTCTTGGTTTTTATGTTACCAAAGGCACTTATTATGGCGAACACGGTCTGTCGCTAAAGATGACCGGTCTTGAAAAAGGGTATAACGATAAAGCAATGCGGAGAAGGATCGTAGTTCATGGCGCCGATTACATTGGTGAAAAATGGTTACAAAATGGCAAACCCATGGGGCGCAGCTATGGTTGTCCTGCCTTACCCAAAAAAGAAAGTGAACAAATCATCAACATGATAAAAAATGGAAGCTGCATCTTTATTTATCATCCTTCACCAGGTTATTTGCGTGGATCAAAAATATTAAACGACTGATTGGACATGTCAAGGATGGATGATTACAAAAGGCCCACATTGCTGGGCTTTTTTGTTTTGATGTGGTAATGCGGTTACCGGTTTTAATGATCTGTAATGGACTTATTGAAGCTTAGCGTGTAACTTTACGGATCATGTCACGGCTCAACCGCAACGATACTTTCAATCTTTTGTCCAAGCTTAGCTTCCGCAGGGTTTGGAACGGATTGAAAGTACTGGCCAGCTACTATATCAGCAAATGGACGAAGAAACCAGTGCAGTGGGGTTATCCTGTCTCTATCTCTTTTGAACCCACTACATCCTGTAACTTACGATGTCCTGAATGTCCCAGCGGCCTGAGATCATTTACCCGTCCAACCGGTATGTTGCAAAATGATTTTTTCACCGAAACAATTGATCAGTTGCAAAAGGACCTGCTATACCTGGTTTTCTATTTTCAGGGTGAGCCCTACCTCAATCCATCATTTCTCAATATGGTGAAGTACGCATCAGCGAAAAAAATCTACACGGCTACTTCCACCAATGCTCACTATCTCAACGATGCCAATGCAAAGCGAACAATAGAAAGCGGCCTGGATCGGTTAATCATCTCCATTGACGGGACAACGCAGGAAACTTACCAGCAATACAGAAAGGGGGGCAAACTGGAGAAAGTACTCGAAGGAGCCAGGAATATAGTGAAGTGGAAAAAACAATTAAATAGCAGGACCCCCTTTGTTGTTTTCCAATTTTTAGTTGTAAAACACAATGAACACCAGGTTGAAGCGGTAAAGAAACTGGGAAAGGAAATTGGCGTTGATGACGTATGGTTTAAGACTGCCCAGGTGTATGACTATGAAAATGATCCTAATGACCTGATCCCGACAATTGATAAATTCAGCCGTTATCGCAAAACAGCTAATGGTACGGTATTTAAAGGAGAATTGTCGAACCATTGCTGGCGACTTTGGCACGATCCCGTCATAACCTGGGATGGACTGGTTGCCCCCTGCTGTTTTGACAAGGATGCACAGCACCGTCTTGGCAACCTTAAGGAAAAATCATTTAAAGAAATTTGGAAGAATGGCGCTTATACGCAATTCAGAAGGCAGATATTAAAAGGAAGGAAAAATATTGATATCTGTTCAAACTGTTCTGAAGGAACCAAAGTGTGGAGCAATTAATGTAAACCGAGCCTTATGCAGCTACCCTCTTCCGTTTCCACCCGCCTGCAGTATCAGCATAAATCATTGCTGGATATAATTGAAGGATTATCCGATGAGCAGATTAGAAGGCAAATAAACGCCGGCAAATGGTCCATCTTCGAAAATATTGTTCATCTCCAAACCTACCAGCACATGTTTATTAGGCGGATAAGGCTGATGCTGACTGAAGACGTTCCTGTTTTCTCCCCTTATACAGCCGAAGCTGATCCCCTGTTTCACGATAATTGCGGATTGCCAATGCGTGATGTAATGCAGGATCTTTTTGGTACACGCAAAGAGTTGTCATCAGCGATCCTGTCCTTTAAAGAAACCGATTTCGAAAGGGAAGCCCGTCATTCAACCTATGGGAAAATGAACGTGCTGCTTTGGCTGAATTTTTTTCTGCTGCATGAAGCGCACCATCTTTTTACCATCTTCAAACTGGCAGGGGAATTAAGGAAAGGACCACGATAGGGAAGCAGGCAATAATTGATTTTTTTAAATGTTCGTCATAATTTTTTTATTTCATTATATATCGAAGTATAAAATGAAATAAACCCTTCATAAAAATTCCTTATAGATTCTGCTAATAATTTCATCGGTAATGAGATTGAATAAACAAATGGTGGCTTATAAATACAAATTACAGGCATGGCGGGTTCATCTAAGTGAAAAATACCCGGGTATTTATTAACAAAAATTGAACAGGGGACGAAACCAGCAAGAAAAAAGAAAATTCTACCAATTGAAGTTGGAACTTTGGGTTTGCATTTTAATATGGGCATCGAGCAGGATATACGCCAATCAAAATTTCGCAACGAACATCAAAAAGCCGGAATAAACCTGATTTATACTTACGGATGGATCATGGAACGGCAAAAGCAGCTGTTTGCAACAGAAGATATCACGCCCCAGCAGTTTAATATCCTTCGCATTTTAAGGGGAAGCCACCCGCAACCATTATCTACGCTACAGATAAGGGAAAGAATGCTCGACAAGATGAGTGATACCAGCCGCATTGTTGATCGCCTGATAGCTAAAGGCCTTGTAAAAAAAGGAATTTCTAAAACAGACCGGCGTCTTGTTGATGTTATAATCAGCAAAAAAGGCCAAAAATTACTGGAACGGATGGACAGGCTCCAGGACGACCTGGATAATATTACCGGCAACCTTAGTGTAAAAGAAGCTGCCGCCCTGAGCCTTATGCTTGATAAGATAAGAGGTTCAAAATGACGCGGCAGAACTGATTTTGATAGCAATATTTTTGCTCCCTTCTTAACTTTTTTATAGCCGGATTCACCCAATATTCATTTACTTTCGCCGTTTTAAAGAATCTAACTGTATTTCGATGAGAATTTTGTTTTTTGTCCTTACCTTATTAACAGGCGCCATCGCCTTTTCACAATCCAACTCCGAATTTCGCGGAGTATGGATCGCAACTGTTGACAATATTGACTGGCCCCATAAAGGCATGTACTCGGTCAATAGCCAGAAAAATGAATTTATAAGGCAGTTAGACATGCATCAGCAAAATGGGATGAACGCGGTTATTGTGCAGGTTCGCGCGGCAGCCGACGCATTTTATCCTTCTGCTTTGGAACCCTGGAGTGAATGGCTCACCGGCATGCAGGGCCGGTCTCCGTACCCTTACTATGACCCGCTCCAGTTCATGATCGAGGAAACCCATAAAAGAGGGATGGAGTTTCATGCATGGCTCAACCCATACAGAGCAAATTATAATATCCGTTCTTCATCCATTGCTTCCAATCATATTACTAAGATTCACCCGGATTGGTTTTTAAATTATGGCGATAAGAAATATTTCGATCCCGGAAATAAACAGGCGCAGCAACATGTAATAAATGTTGTGAGAGACATTGTGCAGCGATATGATGTGGATGCCATACATATGGACGACTATTTTTATCCTTACCGGATCACAGGCAAAGAATTTCCGGACAATGCTTCGTATAAACGATCTGGCAGCACGCTCTCCAAAGGTGATTGGAGAAGAAGCAATGTTGATTCCATTATCAAAGCATTGAATACTGCTATTAAAGAAGAAAAGCCATTCTGCAAATTTGGAATCAGCCCTTTTGGCGTTTGGCGCAATAAGACAGCCGATCCCGATGGCAGTAACACCAAAGCCGGGCAAACAAATTATGACGATCTGTATGCCAATATTCTTTTATGGTTACAGCAAGGATGGGTTGACTATGTAGCGCCACAGTTATATTGGGAAATAGGACATAAGCTAGCAGACTACCAGGAACTCATCAAATGGTGGAGCGAACACAGCTATGGCCGGCATATTTATATTGGTCACGGTATATACAGAAGCAATGAAAGGAATGCCGCCTGGAAAAACCCTAACGAGTTGCCTAACCAGCTTAAGCTTTTAAGAGAAACTCCGAATGTAAAAGGAAGTATTTATTTCAGCAGTACCAGCTTTTACCGAAACCCGAATGGATGGAATGATAGCTTACGAAACAACTATTATAAGAATCCTGCGGTGATACCCGAAATGGATTGGCTTCCCCAAAGAGATAAAGGCACCCATTGACTAAATGCCCCCGACTTTTAAGGTTGAAAAAAAATTCAAAAAAAGATTGCAAGCTGTTCGGGCAATTAATTTGGTTTTAGTGCATTAGGTTTCTGCTCGAGGTAATTAGTGTATTCTAATGATCCCATCCTGATGCGAAGGGGAATGGAAGTAGCTTTTTCAAACTGCCATTCTTTACGACAAAAAAAGCTCATGTTTTGCATCTCATAACGTTTCTGCAATACCGGTATTTGCGTCACCGGCATGACATTATCGCTTAACTGCCCGTATGCAAACAGGCTGTGCTGAAATGTTTTCTTGTTAGCATTTAGAAACCAAAGCCTGTTATTATTTGTTTGCCAGTTCGGCCGGTGGCTCTCCTGATTATTAAGCAACTTTAGGGGTTTTTCCCCATATGTTAATTGTCCAAAGCTTTCCCCGTCAAATGTGAAAATCAATACAACAACTAAATAAAAAAACCGTTGCGGCATGTGTATTCGTTTGTTTTGTAAATTTACGGCCTGATTTTTGATAAATGGCGGGATTTTTGTCAAAAAGCCACCGGGTTTGATTGGAGGCGAGGCGAGGAAATATCTCAGCTTTAAAAACGATCTGAAATTATGGCCCTTAGCCAATCGTTACAACAGAAATTATTACAGAAGTTATCACCTCAGCAAATTCAGTTGATGAAGCTGCTGCAGGTGCCAACGGCAAACCTGGAGATCAGAATAAAGGAAGAACTCGAAGAGAACCCTGCGCTTGAGCTCGATGAAGAAAAGCATGAAGACGAAAAAGATGAATTGAAAGATGAGTTCAGCGCCGAAGAATCTGAGTTTGACGATGAGCCGGGAAGCGACGACGATTATAATGATGTTGATGTAAGCGAATATGTGCATGAGGGCGACGATGACGTAGCTGATTATAAACTGCGTGATGATAATTACCCGGAAGAAGATCAAAAGCAGGTACCTTTTAAAACTGAGGCAAGTTTTTATGAATTGCTCCTTCATCAATTAGGTTTGCTGAAACTGGACGAAAAAGAACAGGCAATTGCGGAACAAATAGTGGGAAGCATAGACGAGGATGGTTATTTAAGGCGGGAAACTTCCGCGATTGTTGATGACCTGGCTTTTCGACAGAATATTTCTGCTACGGAAGAACAGGTAGAGTCACTGATACAGCGGATTCAGCAATTTGATCCGCCCGGTGTGGCGGCCAGGGACCTGCAGGAATGTTTACTTCTTCAACTGCAGCGGCAAAAAAATGAAGGAAAAGATGTTGATATAGCCATCATGGCTATCCGCAAGTATTTCGATGAATTCACCAAAAAGCATTACGAAAAAATTCAGCGGGGCTTGAACATAGATGAAGAACAATTGAAGAAAGTAATGCAGCAGATCATAAAGTTGAATCCCAAGCCCGGGGGCCTGGTTGGGGGCATGAGTAAAGCAGAAAGCTATGTAGTCCCCGACTTTTTTATTTTTAATAATAATGGGAAACTGGAACTGACACTCAACTCCCGTAATGCTCCTGAGCTTCGCATCAGCGAAGGTTACCGGGACATGATGAAAGAATATGACCGTGGCGCCAAAAAGGACAAGCGGCAAAAAGAGGCAGTGATTTTTATCAAGCAAAAAATTGATGCGGCCAAATGGTTTATAGATGCCATCAAGCAGCGGCAGCATACGCTGATGAGCACCATGACT
>Ga0137431_1000524_pt1 | contig 13664 bp, 10 predicted proteins | sample EasRivERMZT800_2_FD_104646 | JGI IMG/M metagenome (GOLD analysis project Ga0137431, IMG submission 104646) | Soil microbial communities from meander-bound floodplain in the East River, Colorado, USA - East River MetaG ERMZT800_2 | ecosystem: Environmental > Terrestrial > Soil > Floodplain ... | reverse complement strand
GCCGTCTGCGGATTCGAACTGTCCGCCCGAAGTGAGACGCCGTGAAAAACAAACACAAGGCCTGCCGCCAGTAGTACAATTCTTTTCATAGATGGTCTCTAAGCACGATCATGGTTGGTTGAATCGTTAAAAGGGTTAAATCGTTACATAGCGCGGGTGGCCGCTTCGACGGATTCTTTAACCCATTTAACTGTTTTAACTCTTTTAACCCGTCACTCATACCTTAGCGCCTCCATGGGATCGACTTTCGCCGCGCGACGCGCCGGGAGCCAACACGCGGCCAGCGCGACGACGATGAGCAACAGCGGTGTCGCGAGCAGCGTCAGCGGATCGGTCGGTTTGATTTCGTAAAGCAGCGTGGTGAGCCACCGAGTCAAACCAAGTGCGCCGAGCACACCGATGGCTGTGCCGATGAGCGCGAGTTGCAGTCCTTGCCGGATAACCAGGCCCAGCACATCGCCGCGTTGCGCGCCGAGCGCCATGCGGATGCCGATTTCACGGGTGCGCTGGGTGACGGCGTAAGCGAGCACGCCGTAAAGACCAATCACAGCGAGCGCCAGCGCCATGCTGGCGAAGATGCCGAGCAGCGTCGTACGGACTCGCTGGCCTTGCAACGAGCGGTCGCGCAGTTCCTCCAGCGTGCGCAGGTTGTAAACAGGCTGGTCGGGATCGAGCGCGAGGACTTGCTGGCGCACGGCGGCCATCAGCGTCTCCGGCGGCAACGTCGTCTTCATCGTGATCGTCCGGCTGCGGGAGGAGTTCTGTAGAGCCGAGAAATATGCGTACACGAACCGGCCTTGCTCGTGGAGTCCGCGGTACTTCACGCGCGGTACAACGCCGATGACGGTCAGCAGCGGATTGCGCTCGCGCGGGCCCGAGGACAGGCGAATCTGTTTCCCGATGGGGTCCTCATTCGGGAAGTGCCGGCGCGCGAATTCCTCATCGATGACAATCACGTTCAACGCCGCGTTCCCGGATTGCTCCCGATCCGTGCCGCGCACATGGTCGCGGTTATCCTGCTCGGTGAAGCCGCGCCCGCGCAGCACCGGAACGCCCAGCACGCGAAAGTAGTCCGGGCTGACAACGGTGGCGTCCATGGACGGACGCTCCGAAGGCGGCGGCTCAGGCTGGCCTTCGATGGTGAAACTGGTGTCCAATGGATTTTGCGCGAGTGGGATTTGCGAACTGAACGCCACGGCTCGCACGCCGGGCAACGCGCGCAGCTTCTCGGTCAATTGTTGAAAGAAGGCGATCTGCTGTTCATTCGTCGGATACTTCGTGCGCGGCAGCTCCAATCGGAAACTCAGCACGCGCTCGTGACTGAAGCCGGGATGGACACTCTGAAGCCGATGAAAACTGCGCAGCAACAGTCCGGCGCCCACCAACAACATCAGCGTGAGCGCGACTTCGGACACGACCAACGCTTGTCGCAGCCGCGCCTTGCCGCCCGTCGAGCCGCGCATGGTCTCCTTGAGCGCGTCATGCACGTCAGGACGGCTCGCCTGCCAAGCCGGGGCGAGACCGAAGAGGATTCCCGTGACGACGCAAAGTGCCGCCGTGAACGCGAGCACGCCGAGACTGAGATTGATTTCGCTCGCGCGTGGAATGGAATCACCGCTGACGGCCAGGAGCAGTTTCAAGCCCCAGTTCGCGAGCAAGACTCCGAGCGCGCCGCCGGTTACGGCGAGCAGCAAGCTTTCGGTGAGCAATTGCCGCACGATCCGCCAGCGCCCTGCGCCCAACGCTGCGCGCACGGCCATCTCTCGTTGTCGCGCCGCCGCCCGAGCCAGCAGCAGGTTCGCGACATTGCCACAAGCGATGAGCAGCACCATGCTCACGGCGCCAAGCAGCGTCCACAGCGCGACCCGTGCGTTGCCAACGTAATTTTCAATCAGCGGGTTGATGAGCGAGCGGACGGACTTGTTCGTGTTGGGATACTGCTGCTCCAGCCGCACCGCGATAGTGTCGAGCTCCGCGCGGGCTTGCTCGATGGTCACGCCAGGTTTCAACCGCGCCACGCCATACACCGAATGTTGGCGGCGACTCGGCCACTCTTGCACGGACAGACCGGCCGGCACCCAAACATCGACGCGCTTCGGAAAAGCAAAATCCGCCGGCATGACGCCGATTACCGTGAAGGCCCGCCCGTCGAGTGAGATGGCACGATGGAGAATATTCGCATCGCCGCCGAATCGGTCTTGCCACAACCCGTGACTTAGCACGACGGTTGGATTTGCGCCCGGCTTGTCATCGTCTTCCGTGAAGACGCGTCCGAGAATTGGCTTCACCCGCAGTGCGGCCAGAGCGCCCGCCGAGATCTGTGAAACTGGCAACCGAACCGGCTCGCCATCGCCCGTGAGGCTGTAGCTGGTCGAGCTATAGACGCCGAGATGCTCGAAGACGTTTTGCTGCGCGACCCAGTCCGTGAAGTCCGGGTACGAGATGGGCATCACCGGAAAGCTTGCGCTGCGCTCGGCCAACGAAACGAGCCGCTCCGATTCCGGGTACGGCAATGGCCGTAAGAGCGCGGCGTTGACGATGCTGAAGATGGCGGTGTTAGCGCCGATGCCGAGCGCCAGCGTGAGCACGGCCACGGCGGTGAAGCCGGGTTTCTTCAGCAATTGGCGGAAGGCGAAACGGAGATCGTTCATGGTTGGTTAAATGGTTAAAAGGGTTAAAAGGGTTAAATCGTTAAATGGCGCCGGCAGCTGCTTTGACATATTTGACCCATTTAACTCTCTTAACTCTTTTAACCAGTTACTCATACCGCAGCGCCTCCATCGGATTGATGCGCATCGCGCGCCGGGCGGGAAGAACGCAGGCCAGCAACGCGACTGCGCAAAGGACCACAACTACGGAACCAAGAACGGACGGATCCATCGGACTAACCTCGAAAAGCTGATTCCGCAGCAGCGGCGTGAGCCAAAACGCCGCCAGCACGCCCAGCGCCACCCCGATCGCGACAAGGCGCGCGCCTTCTCCAAGCACCATCCCAAGAATGTGACGGCGTTGCGCGCCCACGGCCATGCGGATGCCCATCTCCCGCGTGCGCCGGCCGACGGAATACGCCAGCACGCCATAGATCCCAAGCGCAGCCATCAACAATCCGACGATCGCGAACACAGCCAGGTAAAGCATGTAGGTGCGCCGGGCCTGTGTGGCATCGTAAAGGGTTTGGCGGGCAACTTGAAACCAAGGCGTGGTCATCGAACGTTCGACCGTCTTGATCACATCGCGCACAGCCGGGATAAGGCTTCGCGGGTCTTGTTGAGTGCGGACGACAAAAAATGGTCCATAGCCTCCCGTGTGGGCCTGTTCGTCGTAGGGACGAAAAAAGGTCGGTTCCACCGGGTCAACGGAAAGGCGTCGCAAACCAATGCGGGCGTCGGCGATCACACCCACGACTTGATACACGCCGCCTTGGTTATCGCGGAATTTTTTGTTCAGCGGGTCTTCCCCGGGCCAGCACAGGCGAGCCATCGTCTCGTTCACAAGGACGGTTCCGACATGTTTGCCAATGTCCGCCTTGTCGAAATAACGCCCGGCCAGCAGCGGGATACGCATCACTCGAAAGAGATCGCTTCCGCCGACGCCTGTTCCCGCACGCAAAAGCCCGATGGGTTGTTCCTGACCCTCGATGGTGAAGCCCAGCCTGAAGCCGCTGAGCTTGGCGATCCCAACCGCCTCGACTCCCGGCAGAGCGCCGAATCGTTCGTGCAATTCGTCAAACAGAGCGCCGTAAACGTCAGCCGAACGATATTTCTCGCCCCGAAGCAAACCGGGGTGAACAAAGAGCAAATGGTTGGAATCGAAACCGGGATGGTCGCGCAGGAGACGAATGACGCTTTCAATCATGAGTCCCGCACCCGTTAACAAGAGCAGTGAAAGCGCGACTTCGACAATTACCAGCGTGCTACGGTAGCGACGCCAGGTAGCGCTCATGGTTGCGCCCGTTCCTGCCCGCTTCAGGGCGTTGCCTACGGAAGTGCGACTGGCGTGCCATGCTGGAAGCAGTCCGAATGCGAGCACTGTGCCTATCGTGGCGAGGAGCGTGAAGACAAGAGCATGGCCATCCAGGTGAATGGGGCGTAAACGCGGGATGTTCTCAGGGATCAAAAGAATCAGGACCTTCATTCCCCAGATGGCAAGTGCCAAACCAGCCAGCGCCCCGCAGCCCGCAAGGAGCCAGCTCTCCGTCAGAAGCTGGCGCATCAGACGCGCGCGACCGGCCCCCACCGCCGCTCGTATGGCCAATTCCTGTTGCCGCTTCTCGGTCTTTGCCAGCATCAGGTTTGCGACGTTGACGCAAGCGATCAACAGCACAAAACCAATCGCTGCCAGCAAACCGAACAAAGTCCGTTGGAGATCATGGGCGCCGTAATGCGTTTGCGTGAACTCATGACGCAGCGGACGGCTCAGGAGGGCAAAGCCGCCGCCTCGCCGGCGCCACTCGCTGTCGTAGATCGACGGATGCGCCTGCGATAACTGGCGCGCCACTACATCCAGCATTGCCTGGGTCTGCTCGACCGTGACGCCCGGCTTAAGCCGCACAAACATTTTGATGTTGGCCAGGTCTTCGTGTGGGTTGGAATTCTCTACCGGTATCCAGAAGGTCGGACGTGCGCCGCCCGGAAACTGAAAATGACGCGGCATGACACCTATGATTGTAAACGTGCGACCGTTGGCCTCAATGGTCTGGCCGAGCACGTCCGCCCGCCCGCCGAACCGGGATTGCCATAACGAGTAGCTCGCCACCATGACGGCGTCGCGATCAAGGGACTTGTAGTCCAGCACGCGAACCGCTTCATGCTTGAAGAAAGTCCGGCCAAGAATCGGTTTGATGTTCCACTGCGTGAAGAAATTCGGCGAGACCATCGTTCCACCGATTCCCTCGATGAAATCCTCGGTCTTCCTTTCCAGATACAAGCCTTCCATCCAAACGACATCCGAAAAGAATTCTTCGTTCGTTCTCAAAACGTCCAGCGCATGCGTTGTCACCCCGCCGAACCTGAACTCATCTTTGTTACCGTGACTCCGTTCGCCGATCTGAATCAGGCGATCCGGCTCGGTCCCTGGAACCGGATTTAGCAACACCGTATTGACGACGCTGTAAATCGCGGTGCTGGCGCCGATGCCCAGCGCGAGCGTAAGCACGGCCACGGCGGTGAAGCCGGGATTCTTCAGTAATTGGCGGAAGGCAAAACGCAAATCTTGCATATGTGTCAGTTGTTAGTTGTCGGTGGTCAGTTGCGGCAGTGGTCGTAGCCCTGATCAACTGACCACTGACGACTGACAACTAACATCTCATTTCTCCATCCATCCATCACGCAGTCGAATGATGCGGTTGCCGTAGGCCGCGTTGGTTTCCGAGTGTGTGACTTGAATGATGGTCGTGCCTTCCTGATTGAGCTTCTTGAAAAGCTCCATGATCTCCCGGCCCTGATCGGTGTGCAGGTTGCCCGTCGGTTCGTCGGCCAGGAGCAAAGTCGGCTTGGCAATGATGGCGCGGGCCACGGCCACGAGTTGCTGCTGGCCACCCGAGAGTTGGTTCGGGAACAAATCCTTCTTGGCCACGATGCCGAAGCGGTCGAGTGTGTCCGCCACCAGACCTTGACGTTCGGACCGTTTGATATCGCGATAGGAGAGCGGAATGTCGAGGTTCTCCGCCACGGTCAGGTCTTCGAGCAGATGGAATTGTTGGAAGACAAAGCCGACATGGCGCTTGTTCAGAGCGGCGCGTTCCCTGGCCGCGAGTTGGTGAACCGGTTGTTCCTCGAGAAAGTATTCACCTTCCCAGGCGCTGTCGTACAGGCCGAGGATGGCCAGCAGCGTTGATTTGCCCGCGCCACTCGGCCCCATGATGGTGATGAACTCGCCCTCGCCGATGTCGAGGTTGATCTGGCGAAGGATGTAGAGCGCACCGGCTTTGGTCTTAACAGCCTTCTCGATGTTGCGGAGTTTGATCATGCGATTTGTTAGTGGTCAGTTGTTCGTTGTCAGTGGTCGATATTCAGTCACGTCTCACGCATCACGAATCACGGTTTAACGATTCAACGGTTCAACGATTTAACGAGCGTCACTCATAGCGAAGCGCCACCATCGGATCGATCTTGGTGGCGCGGCGCGCGGGCAGATAGCAGGCGCAGAACGCCACTCCCGCCAGGGCAAGCGGCACCGCCGCAAAGGTGAGCGGGTCGGTCGCACTGACGCCATAGAGCATTGCCGACAGAAGCCGTGTCAACGCGAACGCGCCAGCAAGGCCTATGGCCAGCCCGATTGCAGTCAGGGACATTCCGTGGCGGACCACGAGCTTCATTACATCGCTGTTCTGTGCGCCGAGCGCGATCCGCACACCGATTTCGTGAGTGCGCCGCGCGACGGAATAGGCCATGACTCCGTAGATTCCGATGGTTGCCAGCGCGAGGGCCACCGCTCCAAACAGCACAATCAGCAGCGCGCGAAAACGCGGTTGCGCGATGGAATCACCGCGGACCGTTTCCATCGTTCGCACTTTGGAAACGGGCAGGTGCTTATCGAGCGCCCTGACTTCAGCCCGCAACGCATTGGCCAGAGCCATCGGAGCGGACGACGCGCGGACCACGACCGTCATTCTCGGCCAGAGAGCAGTCTGTGCGTAGGGAACATATACTTGTGAGCTCGTCAGCTTCTGGATTGAGGGAGGCAGACTGTCGAAGTCGAGGCTTCGCTGCCGCACGTCACGCACTACGCCGACGATTTCGGGAGTAAAGCTGTTGATACCAAGTTTCAGTTTCTTGCCGATAGGATCGTCCTTCCCGAAGTAACGGTTGGCCGTGGTCTGGTTGATCACGCAAACGGGTGGCGACTCTTCTGTGTCATGCTTCTCGATGAAACGACCGGCACGCAAGGCAATCTGCATAACGCTCAGATACTCCGGCGTGACGCTGATGAAATCCGTGACGTCCCATTGGCCAGGCGGGAGGGGACGACCCACGACTTCGATCGTAGTGTTGCCCACATCGCTGGACAACGGAAGCTGGGCTGTGGCGGCGGCGAATTGCACCCCGGGCAGCGAACGGAACCGTTCCGTGAGCTGTTGGAAAAACACTGCGCGGTGCTGTTGATTGGTGTACCGCGATTCCGGCAGGTTCAATTGCATTGTAATGACGCGGTTGACATCGAATCCCGGATTCACTGCTTGCAAGCGCAGGAAGCTCTGCAACATCAACGCGGCACCGGTGAGCAGCATCATCGCCAGCGCGATTTGCGTGACGACGAGCGAACTTCGAAGGCGGCTGCGCCGAAAACCCTCGGTCGAACCGCGTTCGCCTTCCTTCAGCGATTCATTGAGGTTCGGTGTGGCGGACTGTAGGGCCGGCATGAGTCCAAATATGACTCCGGTTGTCAGCGAGATTAGCAGTGTGAATCCGAGGACTTGGCGATCGATGCGAATGTTGTTCCAACCGTGAGTCGTGAGTGCGATGGTGTCGCCGACACGGCTGGCAAACAAATCGGTGCTCCACAATGCGAACAAAGTTCCAAGCGCGCCACCGAGCAACGCCAGCAGCACACTCTCTGTGAGCAGTTGACGGATGACTTGCAAGCGGCTTGCGCCCAGCGCGACACGGATGGCGATTTCCTTTTGCCGTGAGGCGGCGCGCGCCAGGAGCAGATTCGCGACATTGGCACACGCAATGAGAAGCACGAACGCCACTGCGCCCAGCAACACGAGCAATCCCGAGCGGACGGTTCCGACGCTCTGTTCGCGCAGAGGAATGACTTTGGCATGATCGCCCATCACCTCGCCCGGATTCGCCTGGGCAATTCGCTGCATCATGGCATCCATCTCGGCGCCGGCTTGCGCAAGGCTTGTGTCCGGTTTGAGACGCGCCACGACTTCAAGGAGGTGGGAGCTGCGACTTGTTGTAGGCTGCGAAACCCCCGAAGGATTGCGCAACAGTTCGGCGGGCAGCGCGAGCGGAATCCAGACATCGGCCGGTTTGCTGAAGAAAAATCCGTAGAGCACGCCCGTCATACCCGGAAAGACAAAACCGGGCGGCATGATGCCGATGACAAGGTAACTCCTGCCGTCCAGCAAGATTGTTTTACCAACGAGGTTCGGGTCGGAGCCAAATCGCCGTTGCCAAAGCCCGTGACTCAGGATGACCACCTGGTCGCCGCCCGGCGTTTCTTCTTCGACGCGAAATGTTCGACCGAGAGTTGGATTCACGCCGAGCACCTCGAACAGGTTTGCCGAAACAGGCACAGCGTTGAGGCGCTCTGGCTCGTGATCTCCAGTGAGGCTGAGTGCCTCGTCGATGCCAAATGCCGCCATCGATTCAAAGACACTGTTCTCTGCCTTCCAGTCGAGGAACGTCGCGACCCCGGCATGATTCATCTCGTAACCCTTTTTGACACTGCGTTCCCAAACCATGACCAGCCGATCCGGGTCTTTGAACGGAAGCGGGCGCAACAATACAGAACGAACGACGCTGAAAATCGCCGTGTTCGCGCCAATGCCGAGCGCGAGTGTCAGCACAGCCACGGCGGTGAAGCCCGGATTCTTCAGGAGCATCCGAACTGCGAAGCGAAAATCCTGGATGAGCGTATGCATGGGAGCATTCTGAGCCACTCGTCACTTATCATCCGCCACCTTCTCAACGCTCTCCTCCACGACGCGCCCATCAAAGAGATGAATCTGCCGATCCGCGTGGCGGGCAAAGCGCGGGTCGTGTGTCACCATGCAAATCGTCGCGCCCTCGCGGTGCAGTTCGCGCAAGAGTTCCATCACCGCTTCGCCATTCTTGGAATCGAGATTGCCTGTCGGTTCGTCCGCGAGAAGGATGCTCGGTTTGCCGCCCAGTGCCCGGGCGACTGCCACACGCTGTTGCTGTCCGCCGGAGAGCTGCGACGGATAATGCTTCATGCGATGGCCCATGCCGACGCGCTCCAGCGCCCGCAGGGCGGATTCCTTGCGTTCGGCTGCGCTCATGCCGCGATAGGTCAGCGGCAGTTCGACATTTTCGAAGACGGTCAGATCGCCGATCAAGTTGAAGCTCTGGAAAATGAACCCAATCTCCTTGTTGCGGATACGGGCGCGCTGGCCGTGATCAAGATTCGCGACGGCCTGATCGTTGAGCGTATAGCTGCCTTCCGTCGGTGTGTCGAGCAGCCCAAGGATGGAAAGGAGCGTGGACTTGCCGCAGCCCGATGGACCCGCGATCGACACGTACTCTGCCTTGCCGATGGTCAGATGGATTTCCGATAACGCGTGTGTCTCCACCTCGTCGGTGAAGAAGACTTTTTTGATGCCGTCCAGCTTGATGAGAGGGTCTTGTTGCATGTCAGTTGTCAGTGGTCAGTGGTTAGTGGTCAGTTGTCAGTGGTTAGTTGCTGGCAAATGAGGCAGCGTTTGGCTAGAAGAACGGCCATAAGCCTATGAGAACAAACTTTGAGAACCTTCGCGTTTACAAACTGTCGGAGGAAATCGCAGACGCGATTTGGGATACAGCCCTTGGCTGGCAGCACTTCCCTAAAAGCACTATTGGCGCGTAGATCGTCCGATCCGCGGATAGCATCGGAGCCAATATTGCTGAGGGAGTAGGGCGTGGCTCTTATGCTGACAACCGTCGGTTCGTGCGAAACGCGCGCGGATCGCTGAACGAAACCAAGCATTGGCTGCGCCGGGGCTATCGCCGAGGACTCCTCACGCAGAAAACCGTTGCGAAGCTCAAGCCACTTCTTGATGAACTTAGCCCCAAGTTGAACAGCTACCTCAAGTCGATTGGCCGTTTGGTTCCCCCTTCGCCCGAAGACGACATCGACAACTGACAACTGACAACTGACAACTGACATAAATCAATTCAGTCGTATTCGTTCATGCGCATCCCAAGCGGACATGTCCGAAAGGATTACCTGATCCCCCTCTTGCAGTCCCTGCAAAACTTCAATCGTGCTGACGGAACTGCGGCCCAGATTGACGGAGACCCGGACGGCGCTTCTGCCGCCGTTAATGAGCTTGAAGATTCCCACCGTGCTTTCGGGTTGGCCTTGAACGGGACGCCCCACGTACAGGACGTCATCAAGCCGCTCCAATTCGATCGTGCCATCGACGCTCAAGTCGGGCCGCGCGCCTTTAGGGAGGGGTCCTTCCAATTTGACGTCCACCGTCACCGTGCCGTTTAGCACCGCGGGATCGACACGAATAACTTTGCCGGGGATGACGCCGTTGCGCGTATCGACGAAGGCAACCTGGCCGATGAGAATGTCCTTGGCTTGCGTCTCAGCGATTTTAATCTCCGCCTTGAGCCGGGTCGGTTGAACGATCTTGGCGAGCGTGGCGCTGGGAGTGACTCGCTGGCCGACTTGCAGAGTAAATGTATCGCCGATCTGTTGCAGAACGCCCTCGATGCCGGCGCGGACCTGGAGGGCGCCGACTTGTGTCTGCTTGAGCGCCAGCAACGCTTTGGCCTTTTCCAACTCCGCTTGTTGAGCAGCCAACTGAGCCACAGTGGACTCTTCGCTGATTTTCAAACGCTCCTGTTCGATCGACAAGCGCGAGCCTAAATCATCGGCTTTGGCTTGCGAGCGTTTGGCCATCAGACTCGGGACCAACCCTTGTTCGGCCAAAACGTGATCCGCTTCGGCCTCAAGCTTGGCTTGTTCGTATTCAGATTTCAGAGTCGCTGTGGCTGCTTTTTGGGTCAGTCGCTCGCTGTCCAATTGCACCTTGAGCTTTGTGCGCTGGGCTTCGGCCGCCTTGACCTGCCATTCCGCATCGAAGGTTGCTTGCTTCAATTCGGGATTGCTCAGCTCCAGAAGAATCGTGTCCGCCTTGACCTCGGCCCCGGGCAAAACCAGGATCCGCTCCACGCGTCCATCGGTGTCGGCCTGCACAAACTGGATCTGTTCCGGCACCAGGCTTCCATTGCCACGCACCTGGCGCAGCATCGGGTTTTCGCTCGTGGCGCGCTTCACCGTGTCCGTCCAAATGGAACTCTTCTCCACGGACGGCGCGGCGGGTTTGAGTTGGGAAAGACCGGCGGTGATTAGTCCGATGGCCGCCACGGTCAAGGTTGCAAAAAGCATCCGTCGGCGGCGGCGTTTTCGTGCTTGGTCGGGACGCGCGATATCCATATCAGGATAAAGGTGTGATTGGCATCGGGACTTCCGCGCGAGCGCATCGGTCCCAATCCTGGAGCAGTTCGGCCTGGTGTTGTTTCGCCCATTCGAGCACCAGGCTTCGCACGCGCGCCGGCGCGTCCCCCTGGATGATGGAAACAGGCGAAATACGCACCACCAATTCGGTTTCGCCATACGTGGCGTGAAACCGAGCTGTCAGTGCGCGGGCAAACAGCATCCGAATTATAATCCCGTAGAATTTTGAGATGACTGGCATTTGAGCACGTATTCGTTTTGAGTCGTCGTTGAATCCATCCAACGTGTTTCCAAAGTTCCTTTCGCAGACTGTGTGCCACCCCACGATGCCTACTTTGAATTGACGAATGACCATGCTGAATCTGGTTCATTTTCAAAGCTTTTTCTCCGACGTGCGAGAATGGCCGCGGCCAATGGGGCCGTAGTCCAATGGGATTTCCGTTCGCTATCGGGAAAGAGCTTTCCCACCAGTGGGACGGAGGAGGTAGGCTACTGATTAAGCGGCAGTCTTAATCGAGCCTGGCAACCATGTCCGCTCTGGCGGTTCTCCAAAGTCAGGATGCCGCCATGGGCTTCGGCAATCTGCCGGCTCAACGCCAGACCGATGCCCGAACCTTTCGGTTTCGTGGTGAAGAACGGAACGAAAAGATTGGCCGTGTTCGAAAGGCCTGGCCCGTCATCTTCGATGGCGATTTCGACATAAGCGGCCACCTTCCTCCAACCGATCCGGACGCTACCGCCCGTTTCCAACGCAGCATCAGCCGCATTGCGGATCAGATTGATGAGGAGTTGATCCAACTGATCGGGGTCCGCCTCCATGGTTATGGCTGGACCCGGTTGGATGGCAATTGACATCCGTGGCTCCAAAGTGACGACGCGGCGAATGCACTCTCCCACCTTCACCGGCTGGCAGCGTGGGGCAGGCAAACGAGCCAGCCTGGCATAAGCCTCCATGAAGCGGGTGAGCGACTCCGCGCGCCCGGAAATAATGTTCAGGCCCCGTTGCATGTCTTCCTCCCAATCGGCGGGGCGTGGCGAAGAGGTCACCAGCCCTTCCAAACTTCCGGCGATGGATTTAATGGGCGCCAGCGAATTGTTCAGTTCATGGCCCAGCACGCGGACCAGCCTCTGCCATGCCTGTCGCTCCTCATCACGCAAAGCACGGCTCAGATCGGTGAGCACCAGCAACTGATGCGGGAGACCACCTTGCCGGAAATTGCTTCGACGCATCCCCCACCGGCCAATGCCGCCAGGAAAGCTCATCTGGATCGTGCGCGCGGTTTCGGCTTGAAGGCATTCCCCAAAACCAAGTTCCGCCGCCGTGCGTCCGAGCAACTGCTCTTCGGAGCGGGCCAGCAGCCGTTCTCCCGCGCGATTGACCAACCGAAGCCGTTGTGTGGCATCAAAGGTGAACACGGCCACGTCAATCTCCGCCATCACGGTCCGCAGCAGCGCAGTTGCTTCCAGCGCGCCCAGGCGCTGCTCGCGCAAGGTTTCGCCCAGCATGTTGACTTCGGCAACGACTTCGCCCAGGGCATCATCACGACGCGCACCCCGAGCGCGTGTTGAGAAATCGCCTTCGCGTATGCCCGAGAGAAGATTGGAGATCGTTTGCAACGGAAAACGAACCTTCTGCCGAACGGCATAGGCCAAACCGACCCAGAAGGTGAGAATGAGAACGCTCACCGTCCATTGTGTTCTGGTTGTGAAGTCGCTGCCCCAGAGCAACCACAAGGCGACCACGGTGCCGGGCAGACCGGTGCAGAACGCCAGGAACAGGATGCGATGCTCGAAACCGATTCGTTTGGATGCGGGTCGGGTCACGCGCTGCCACTGGACGAAGATTTGCCACAGAGGCACGGAGACACAGAGAAAACTAATTCATCTTCGACTCTGTGCCTCTGAGCCTCTGTGGGGAGTTCAAAGCCCATATTTCTCCAGGCGCCGGTAAAACGCACTGCGACTCAGGCCGAGGACTTCCGCCGCCTTCCTGGCGTTGCCATCAAATCGCGCCAGGGTTTTCTTGATCAAGAATCGCTCCACTTCTTCGATGCTCATGTCGTCCAGTTGCGGCGCCGGGCCGCCGACAACATGAAGGCCCAGGTCGCTGGCCCGCACCAGATTTTCCCGCGCCATCAATACCGCGCGTTCGACGACGTGATCCAATTCGCGCACGTTCCCGGGCCAGGAGTGGTTGAGCAGGACCTGGCCAGCGTTCACATCGAAGCCGCCCGGTTCCTTGCGGTGGTGCTGGCAATGCTGGCGCAAGAAGTGTTGCGCCAACAATGGAATGTCCTCGCGCCTCTCGCGCAAGGGTGGCAGATGGATTTCGATTGTGTTCAAACGGAAGAGCAAATCCTGGCGAAACCGCCCCGCCGCCACTTCCGCGCGGAGGTCGGCATTGGTGGCGGCAATCAGGCGCACGTCTGCCTTCCTGGTTTTGGAGGAACCGACCCGCTCGAATTCCCCGGCTTCCAGCACGCGCAGCAGCTTTGTTTGCTGGGCCAGAGGTACGTTGGCAATTTCAT
>Ga0137431_1000522_pt1 | contig 13717 bp, 18 predicted proteins | sample EasRivERMZT800_2_FD_104646 | JGI IMG/M metagenome (GOLD analysis project Ga0137431, IMG submission 104646) | Soil microbial communities from meander-bound floodplain in the East River, Colorado, USA - East River MetaG ERMZT800_2 | ecosystem: Environmental > Terrestrial > Soil > Floodplain ... | reverse complement strand
GACAGCGCCTGGTGGTCGAGCTCGATGTTGAGCGCGTCCTTCTCGCCGCCGTAGATGATGCCGGGCACGAGGCCCTTGCGGCGCAGGCGGCGTGCGGCGTTGGTGCCCTGCATTTCGCGCTTGCGCGCGCTGATTTCGATAGCCATATGGACTTACCTCAGTAGATGCTCATTTACTCGTAAAACAGCGAGCTCACCGATTCCTCGGTGTAGATGCGCAGGATGGTCTCGGCGATCAGGCCGGAAACCGTCAGGATGCGGATTTTCTTGCAGGCGCGCGCGTCGTCGCCCAGCGGGATGGTATCGGTGACGACCAGCTCGTCGAGGTCCGATTTCGCGATGCGCTCGACCGCCCCGCCGGAAAGCACGGGGTGGGTGCAGTAGGCGACCACGCGCGTCGCGCCTTCTTCCTTCAGCACCTGCGCCGCCTTCACCAGCGTGCCGGCGGTGTCGACCATGTCGTCCATGATGACGCAGGTGCGTCCCTTGACCTCGCCGATGACGTTCATCACTTCCGAGACGTTGGCCTTCGGCCGGCGCTTGTCGATGATCGCCAGGTCCGACTCCAGGCGCTTCGCCAGCGCCCGCGCGCGCACCACGCCGCCGACGTCGGGCGAGACCACGATCAGGTCGTCGTAGCGCTGCTTCCACACGTCGCCGAGCAGCACCGGCGCGGCGTAGATGTTGTCGACCGGGATGTCGAAGAAGCCCTGGATCTGGTCGGCGTGCAGGTCCATCGTCAGCAGGCGCGCGACGCCGACCGAGGCGAGCATGTTCGCCACCACCTTCGCGCTGATCGCGACGCGTGCCGAGCGCGGCCGGCGGTCCTGCCGGGCGTAGCCGAAATACGGAATCGCCGCCGTGACGCGCGCCGCCGAGGAGCGCCTGAGCGCGTCGATCATCACCAGCAGCTCCATCAGGTTGTCGTTGGTCGGCGCGCAGGTCGACTGCAGCACGAACACGTCCTTGCCGCGCACGTTCTCGAGCAGCTCCACCATCACCTCGCCGTCGGAGAACTTGCCGACGATCGCGCGCCCGAGCGACAGGTTCAGCCCCTTCGCCACGTCGTGCGCGAGCCGCGGGTTGGCGTTGCCCGTGAACACCATCAGCCGCTCGAGAGCGGCGTGGTTGGTCATCCCGGCGGTGTTCATGGCGGTCATGGATTAATGGCTGGGGAGGAAGGATTCGAACCCTCGTATGGCGGAATCAAAATCCGCTGCCTTAACCAGCTTGGCGACTCCCCAGTGTAAAGCTCAGTCAGTCTGCAAGATCGTAAAGCGGGTGTCGCTCCAATCCCTTGGCGACGAATCCCCGCATCTCCCCGGGCAAGTCGGACTGTAATGCGGCCGAATGCAGCGCGCGCGCTTCGGCTTCGGTCTCTAACTCGGCGAAGACACACGCTCCGGACCCCGTCATGCGCGCCTGCGGGCGGTGTTGCCTGAGCCACGCAAGGCCCGCTGCCACGTCGGGGTATCGGGCAACGACCGCAGGCTCGAGATCGTTCGCTCCCTGCCCCGACAAAAAGGGCGGTATTTTGAGTCGTTTCGACCGATGTGTCAACGCAGATTCGAAGGTTTCCTTCGTGGAAACCGAGACTTGCGGCGTGAGGACGAGGTACCAGGCGCCCGGCAGATCGAGTGCGCGCAGCCGCTCCCCGATGCCTTCTCCGATCGCGCTTCTTCCGTAAATGAAGAACGGAATGTCCGCGCCCAGGGGAAGACAAAGCTGCATCAGCCGCTGGCGGGTCAGCCCGAGGCGCCACAGCTTGTTCAGGACCACCAGAACCGTGGCCGCGTTGGAAGACCCGCCGCCCAGCCCGCCGCCGATCGGAAGGCTTTTTTCCAATGCGATGTCGCACCCGTGACGCGCTCCGGTCTGTGATTTCAACAAGCGCGCCGCGCGCACGCACAGGTTGTCTTCGCCGAACATTCCGGAAAACCGGACCTCGCCGTCGCCGCGGACGGAAAGCCCGACCCGGTCGTTGCGGTCGATGAGGCGAAAGACCGTCTGCAGCTCGTGGTAGCCGTCAGGCCGGCGCCCGAGGACGTGAAGGAAGAGGTTGAGCTTGCCTGGGGCCGGATACCAGGTCAGTTCCACTGCGATATTGCCAGCCGCACCTCGGCCCCGGCATTCGTGAGCCGGAGCCGGGTGGGCCGGCGCTGCGCGTCGTACTCCTGATATTCGACCTTCCAGCCGCGGTCTTCGAGCACGGGCGAGGGTCTCCCCTGTACGGTCTCGGCGAGCCCCTCGATCGGCAGGCGGAAGCCGAGAACTCGCGCGGTGAGTTCCTCGGAGTCGGCCGAGCGGTATTCGCGCGGCTCCGAAGTTTTCAGCACCACGGCATCCCCCTGGCGCAGGATCTGCGCCACGCCCTGGCCGGTCGGCGTGCTGATGAGCAGCTCGTCGCCATCGCGCGCATGGCGCCAAGAAAAGTTGCCGGTGAAGGATTCCTGGCCCGAGCGCGCCGCGATGCGGCCCGTGAGGGAAAACTCGAGCGGGCCTTCGGGGGGCTTGATCTCGACGTGAGCGCAGGCAGCGAGAAGCGCCGCCAGCACCAGAATACGTTTCACGGGTCGTTACTTCTTCAACCGCTTGATCGTCTTCTGCAGGGTCTCGTTTTCCGGGCCGGCCTTGAGCGACTCGTCCCAGACGCGGCGCGCCTCGTCGCGCTCGCCGAGCATCCACAGCACCTCGCCGAGGTGCGCGCCGATCTCGGCGTCGGGGCGGCCGCCGTAGGCGCGGCGCAGCTCGCGCGCGGCGCCCTTGAGGTCGCCTTCCCGGTAGAGCACCCAGCCCAGGCTGTCGATGATGAAATAGTCCTCGGGCGCCAGCTCGAGCGCCTTCTCGACCAGCTTGCGCGCCTCGGGCAGCCGCGTGTTGCGGTCGGCGAACGAATAGCCGAGCGCGTTATAGGCGTGCGCGTGGTCCGGCTTCACTTCGATCAGCTTGCGCAGGTGCGTCTCGAGCAGGTCGAAGCGCTCGAGCTTCTCGGCGGTGAGCGCGAGGTCGTAGAGCAGGTCCGGCTGGTCGGGCTGCTTGCCCAGCGCGTCGCTCAGCAGCGAAAAGGCGTCCTTGTGGCGGTTCGCGTCGCGCAGAAGCTGCGCCTCGGCGACCGTGAGCTGGATCTGGTCTTCGGGATTCTCCTCGGCGACGCGCTTCAGGTACGCGCGCGCCTCGTCGAGCTTGCCCTGCTTCGCGATCGCATTGGCGGTGCGCATGCGCGCGGGCATGACGTGGTCGCCGTTCTGGATGCCCTCGTACCACTCGATCGCGCGCGGCCACGCCTTCTGCTCCTCCGCCATCTGCCCGAGGAGATAGCGCACGCCTTCCGGATCGCGGTAGCCCAGCCCGAGGACGCGCTTCATGTAGTCCTCGGCGGCGGGATAGTCCTTCAGCTGATACGCGAGCAGGCCGACGGCATAGATCACCTCGGGGTTCTTGGGATTGGCGGCGGCCACGGCCTCGAACTGCTTGCGCGCCTCGGGCAGGCGCTTTTCCAGCACCAGCACGCGCGCGTAGCTGAGCCGCACCTCGCGCGATTGCGGGTATTTCTCGACGAACTCGCCCAGCCGCTTCGCCGCTGCGGCGTTCGAGCGCTTCTGCAGCACCTGGGCTTCGAGCAGCACGGCGAGCTCCCACTCCGGCTGGAGCTTCTGCGCTTGCCGCGCCGCTGCGAGGGCCGCATCGTCCTCTCCAGCCACCGCGGCGGCCTGGGCGACCGCGAAGTGCGCCTGCGGCATCTGCGGGTATTTCGCCGCGAGGTTGCGGATGGCGCGCAGGTTCGCGGCCTTGTCCGGATTGCTGCCGAGCAGGCGGTTCACCTGCATGAACGCGTTCTCGCGGCTCACGCCCTCCGCGGAAAACAGCTTCTCCAGCACCGGCCCGGCTTCGTCGACGCGCTTCGCCGCCACCAGCGTCGCGGCAAGCACCTGCAGCGCGTGCGCCGAGGCTGGCTCGATGTCGTGCCAGAGGCGCGCGGCCTCGAGCGCGAGCTCGGGCTGCTTCGCCTGGTTCGCCACCTCGACCGCGCGGCGCGCGACGCGCGGGTCGCGCGTGCGCCTGGCGAGATCGAGATAGGTCTTGGCGGCGAGCGGCAGGTCGCCGCGCTGCAGGGCGATCTCGCCGAGCAGGAAATCGTACAGCGTCGGCTCGCTCAGCTCCTCGACGCTCTTGTCCGGGGACGGGCCCGGAACCTGAGCCGCGGCGAGACCGAAGGCGAATGACAGCGCCGCTGCGCCAATAAGTCGATTGACCATGCTGGATGCGATCCATCTTAGGTATATTTGGTGCCCCGCACAAGCGCACCTGGCATGCCGGAGCTCCCCGAAGTCGAAGTCACGCGGCGCGGTCTCGCGCCGCAACTCACTGGCCGCACGATCAGCGGCGTGGCGGTGCGCGAGCCGCGGCTGCGCTGGCCGGTGTCGCGCGACGTGCTCGCGCTCGCGGGCCGCACCGTGAAAAAGATCCGCCGCCGCGGCAAATATCTGCTCGTCGACTGCGGCGACGGTCACCTCATCCTGCACCTGGGAATGTCGGGAAGCCTGCGCGTGCTGCCGCTGGAAACCCCGGCCGGGAAGCACGACCACTTCGACCTGGTGCTCGGCGACCGCTTGCTGCGCCTGCGCGACCCGCGCCGCTTCGGCGCGGTGCTGTGGGCCCCGGGCGATGCCGCCGCGCACCCGCTGCTCGCGCATCTCGGGATCGAGCCGCTTTCGCGCTCGCTGAATCCGGGGCGGTTGCACGCGCTCACTCGCGCGCACCGCACGGCGATCAAGCAGTTCCTGATGGACGGCCGGCGCATCGTCGGCGTCGGCAACATCTACGCGAACGAGAGCCTGTTCCGCGCGCGCATCAATCCGCGCACCCCGGCAAGAAGGCTCTCGATCGAAAAGTGCGACAAGCTCGCCGCGGCGATCAAGCACACGCTGCGCGCGGCGATCCGCGCCGGCGGCTCGACGCTGCGCGACTTCGTCGGCGTCGATGGCGCCGCGGGATATTTTCAGCAGCGCTATTGGGTGTACGACCGCGCCGGAAAGAAATGCCGCCGCTGCGGCGCGCCGATCCGCAAGCTCCAGCAGGGCCAGCGCTCGACCTACTACTGCCCTACCTGCCAGAAGTAGACTTCTGCTTCAGCCGTTTCGCCACGCTCGGGTGGACGAATTCCGTCACGTCGCCGCCGAGGATGGCGATCTCGCGCACCAGCGTCGCAGAGATGAACATGTGCTGCTCGGAAGGCGTGAGAAAGATCGTCTCCATCTCGGGGTAGAGGTTGCGGTTCATGCCCGCGAGCTGGAACTCGTACTCGAAATCCGACACCGCGCGCAGCCCGCGCAGCACCAGGCGCGAGCGCTGCTTGCGCACGAAGTCCGTGAGCAGGCCGGAGAACCCGACCACCTCGACGTTCTTCATGTCCGACAGCACCTCGCGCGCCATGGCGATGCGCTCCTCCAGCGTGAAGTAAGGGCGCTTCGCCTTGCTGTCCGCGATCGCCACGACGATGGTGTCGAACAGCGTCCCGGCGCGGCGCACCAGGTCCTCGTGGCCGCGCGTGAGCGGATCAAACGTTCCCGGATAGACCGCCCTGATCATCGCCTCTCCATTCCAGCAGCTGGTAGCTCACCTGGCCGGCGCGCGCGCGCTTGAGCTCGCGCCACGATTCTCCCGCCTCGCAGGGTTCGCCGGATTCCACGTACACGCGCGCCCCGCGCCGCAGCCTGAGTTGTCTGAATACCGCCGGCAGCGCATTCTGCCTGAAGGGCGGATCGAGGAAAACCACGTCGAAGCTTTCCGTGCTTCGCTTCAGGTACGTGAACGCGTCGTCGAATACAAGCTCGACTTGTCTGGCGCCGATGGCCTCGAGGGTTTTTCTCAGTGCTTCAAAAACCGTGCGATCCTGCTCCACCATCACCACCCGCGCCGCGCCGCGCGAGGCGGCCTCGAAGCCGAGCGCGCCGCTGCCGGCGAAGAGATCGAGGCACGCGAGCCCGTCGAGCGACTGGCCGAGCCAGTTGAACAGCGTCTCGCGCACGCGATCGGGCGTCGGCCGCAGGCCCGGCCGATCCGGCACCGCGATGCGGCGACCGCGATATTCACCGGCAATAATTCGAATTTTCCCTTTGTTAGAATGCACGCATCCATGGTAGCTCTCTCCTGGGCCGCGCGCCTCAAGGCAGGACTCGCGCGCACGCGGGATGTCCTCAACACGCCGGTCGGTGAGCTGTTCGTCGGGCGCAAGATCGATGAAGCGCTCTACGAAGAGCTCGAAACCGCGCTGCTGCAAGCCGACTGCGGAGTCGCGGCGGCGCAGGCGCTGGTCGGCGAGCTGAGAAAGAAAAAGCTCGAGGACGGCGAGGCGCTCAAGCGCGCGCTGAAGGATGCCATCACCGAATTGCTTTCTCCCCTCGAGAAAAGACTCGACGTCGGAAAGGCAAAGCCGTTCGTCATCATGATTGCGGGCGTGAACGGGTCGGGCAAGACCACCTCGATCGGCAAGCTCGCGAGATGGCTGCAGTCGCAGGGCAAGAGCGTGCTGCTCGCGGCCGGCGACACTTTCCGGGCGGCTGCGCGCGAGCAGCTCGTCGCGTGGGGCGCGCGCAACGCCGTGCCGGTCATCGCGCAGGAATCCGGCGATCCCGGCGCGGTGGTGTTCGACGCGCTCGCCGCCGCGCGCGCGCGCAACGTCGACGTGGTGATCGCGGATACCGCCGGCAGGCTGCCGACGCAGCTCCACCTCATGGAGGAGATCAAGAAGGTGAAGCGCGTGGCGGCGAAGGGGCTCGAAGGCGCGCCGCACGAGGTGCTGCTGGTGCTCGACGCGAATACCGGGCAGAACTCGCTCGCGCAGGTGAAGGCGTTCGACAGCGCGCTCGGGCTGACCGGCCTCATCCTCACCAAGCTCGACGGCACCGCCAAGGGCGGCGTGGTGTGCGCGATCGCCAAGGAAAAGCCGGTGCCGCTCCTCTTCATCGGCGTGGGCGAAGGCATCGACGACCTGCGGCCGTTCGCGGCGCGCGATTTCGCCGAGGCGCTGGTTGGTTAGCTTCTCCGCGGTCGCCAAGCGCTACCCCGGCGGCCTGCAAGCGCTCAAAGACGTCACCTTCTCGCTCGAGGCGGGGGAGCTCGCGTTCCTCACCGGGCGCTCGGGCGCGGGCAAGTCGACGCTCCTCAAGCTGATCCCCGCGATCGAGCGGCCGAGCGCCGGCTCGGTGGTGGTGAACGGGCAGAACGTCAGCGCGCTCAAGCGCTCCGCCATCCCCTACCTGCGGCGCAATATCGGCCTCGTGTTCCAGGACCAGAAGCTTCTCTACGACCGCAGCGCCTACGACAACGTGTTCCTGCCGCTCGCCTTCTCGTCGCATCCGCCGAAAGAAGCGGCGCGCCGCGCACGAGCCGCGCTCGACAAGGTCGGCTTGCTCGCAAGAGAGAAAGCAAACCCTGTCCAGCTCTCCGGCGGCGAGCAGCAGCGCCTCGCGATCGCGCGCGCGGTGGTCAACCGGCCCGCGCTGCTCGTCGCCGACGAGCCGACCGCGAACCTCGACGCGGAATCGGCGGCGCGCATCCTCGATATCTTCGTCGCGTTCAACCAGGTCGGGGTCACGGTGCTCATCGCCACACACGACCAGACGCTCGTCGCGCGCTACGGCAAGAAGGTCCTGCACCTGGACGCGGGCCGCCTCTCGTGAGCGCCTGGCTGCGCCAGCACCGGCAGGCGTTCGCCGCGGCATGCCGAAGATTGGGCTGGTTGAACGCCCTGGTCATCGGCATCGCGCTCGCCCTGCCCGCGGGCGGCTACGCGCTCCTCGAGAGCCTTCGCCCGGCGGGCGCGCGGCTCGCGCTCGAGCCGCGAATGACGCTTTTTTTCGACGCGCAGGTGCGCCGCGCGGACGCCGAAGCGCTCGGCAAGCGGCTGCGCGCCGATCCGCGCATCGCGGGCGTGCGCTTCGTCCCGCGCGAGGAGGCGCTGAAGGAGATGAGCGCGGTCCAGGGGCTGTCGGAGGTGATCGCGGCCCTCGGCCGCAATCCGCTCCCCGACGCCCTGGTCGTCACGTCGCGGGAGAACATCGCCGACGAGCTCGCCAGGCTGCCGGGCGTCGCGCATGTGCAAGCCGATGCCGTCTGGGCGCGGCGCCTCGCCGCCGCCGCCGCGATCGTGGAGCTCGGGCTGTGGCTGCTGGCGGCGCTTCTGGGCGCGGGACTCGTTGCCGTGACCTTCAACACGATCCGCCTCCAGATCCTCACGCAGCGCGAAGAAATCGAGGTCTCGAAGCTGATCGGCGCGACCGACGCTTTCATCCGCCGCCCCTACTACTACCTCGGGCTGCTGCAAGGCCTCGTCGGCGGCGCCGTGGCGCTCGCGCTCGTCGCGGCGGCGCTCGCCCTTCTCAACCGCGAGGTGAGCGTGCTGGCCGAGTCGTACGGTTCGAGCTTTCGCCTGGGCTTTCCGGCTGAGGGGGCGCTGGCTGTCGTGGCGTTCGCCGCCTTGCTCGGGTGGCTAGGCGCTCAGCTCTCGGTGAGCCGGCACCTCCGCGCAATAGAGCCCACGTGAGCGCCTACTGTCACCGTAAGCGCATGAAGTTACATATGAAATTTATGGAACCCCTACGCCGCTTAGCACTCTAACAAAGCGACTGCTAAAATACCCGATCAAGGAGGAATGAGCCCTATGCAAGCGACGATGCCCCTACTCAGGTCGGTTCCGATGCCGATGCCAACGGGGAGCCTCGAGGCTTACATCCAGACGGTCAACCGCATCCCCATGCTGACCGGGCCGGAGGAGCGTGAGCTGGCGCTGCGCTTCAGGGACCACAACGACCTCGAAGCGGCGCGCCGGCTCGTGCTTTCGCACCTGCGGCTGGTGGTCGCGGTGGCGCGCGGCTACCTCGGCTACGGCCTGCCGCACGCCGACCTGATCCAGGAAGGCTCGATCGGCCTGATGAAGGCCGTGAAGCGCTTCGACCCGGACCGCAACGTGCGGCTGGTGTCCTTCGCCATCCACTGGGTCAAGGCCGAGATCCACGAATACATCCTGCGCAACTGGCGGCTGGTCAAGCTCGCCACTACCAAGGCGCAGCGCAAACTCTTCTTCAACCTGCGCTCGATGAAGAGCGGCCTCGCTCCGATGACCGCCAAGGACGTCGAGCGCATCGCGGGCGAGTTGCGCGTCAAGCCGGAGGAAGTGCTCGAGATGGAGACCCGGCTGTCGGGCCAGGAGATCGCGTTCGAGGCCGACCAGGACGACGAGGACGGCTACGCTCCTGCGAACTATCTCGCCGCCGATCGCGACGCCGAGCCGCTGTCGCAGCTCGAGGCCAAGGAATCCGAGGAAGGCCGCGCCGCCGGGCTGGAAGATGCCCTGCACAGCCTCGACCCCCGCAGCCGCCGCATCATCGAGGCGCGCTGGCTGCGCGAGAAGGACGCCCTCACCCTCCACGATCTCGCTGCGGAGTTCAAGGTGTCGGCCGAACGCATCCGCCAGATCGAGGCGAAGGCGCTCGAGAAGATGAAGAAGGTCATGCAGCAAGCCGGCGCCCCGCTGGCGCTGCCCGCCCCCGCGAACTAGGCGCCCTTCAGCAGCGTCCGCAAGTCCGGCGCGAGGTCCTGCGCGATGCGGTCGTGGCGCACCAGCAGGCGCAGCCGGCCCTGCGGGTCGATGACGTAGCTCTGCGCGCTGTGGTCGACGCTGTAGCTGTCGCCCTGCTTCCGCTTCTCGAAGTAGATCTTGAACTCGGCCGCCACCTTTCGCGTGGCGGCGAGGTCGCCGCGCAGGCCGAGGAAGCGCGCGTCGAAGGCGGTCACGTATTTCGCGAGCGAGTCCTGCGTATCGCGCTCCGGGTCGACGCTGACCATGAGCAGCTGCACGCGCTCCGCGTCGGGCCCCAGGGACCTGATCGCCTGGGAAATCTCCGCCAGCGTGGTCGGGCAGATGTCCGGGCAGTGGGTAAAGCCGAAGAAGAGCACCACCGCCTTGCCGCGGAAATCCTCCAGCCGCCGGGCTCGTCCGGTGTGGTCGGTCAGCTCGAGCGACTGGCCGTAGGGCGCGCCGGTGATGTCGGTGCTCTTGAATTGCGGGCGGCTGTCGCAGCCCGCAATCACGCTACAGATAGTGATCGACCAGAAGAGCCGCGAAAAGGAACGCAAGGTAGGCGATCGAATAACGGAATGTCTTTCGCGCCAGGGCATCGCTGTAGGCGAAATAGATGCGCAGCGCATAGGCCAGAAATCCCGCGCCGAGCGCAGCCGCGGCGATCAGGTACGCGAGGCCGCTCATGCCCGCGACGTAGGGCAGCAGGCTCACCGCGAACAGGATCAGCGTATAGAGCAGCACCTGCAGCTGGGTGTATTTGCGCCCGTGGGTGACCGGCAGCATCGGCACGCCGGCGCGCGCGTAGTCCTCGGTGCGGTATAGCGCGAGCGCCCAGAAGTGCGGCGGGGTCCAGGCGAAAATGATGAGGAACAAGAGCATCGCCTCGATCGGCACTTCGCCGGTCACCGCCGCCCAGCCCAGCACCGGCGGCATCGCGCCCGAGGCGCCGCCGATGACGATGTTCTGCGGCGTCGCCGGCTTCAGGATCACGGTGTACACGATGGCGTAGCCGACGAAGGTGGCGAGCGTCAGCCACATGGTGAGCGCGTTGACGAAGTGGTAGAGCAGCCACAGGCCCGCGCCGCCCAGCGCGCCGGCGAACACCAGCGTGTGCGCGGCGGAAAGCTCGCCCTGCGGCAGCGGGCGCCAGCGCGTGCGGCTCATGACCGCGTCGATCTTCTGCTCGACCAGGCAGTTCATGGCCGCGGCCGCCCCGGCGACGAGAGCAATCCCGATCGTGCCTGCCAGGAGCGCCTGCATCGGCACCGCCCCCGGGGTCGCGAGGAACATCCCGATCACCGCGGTAAACACGATGAGCGACACTACGCGCGGCTTGGTGAGGGCAGCGAAGGCACGAAAGCGCGCGCGCAGCCTCTGCGCAAGGCTATGGGGAAGAACTTGTGTGTTCACGGAGAGCAAAAAAGTCTAGCACGGCGAGCCACGCGCTTCATTTGGTGCGCGGCGAATACTTCAGCAGCCGCTGCAGGTCCTTGATCATCTTCGACGGGTCCGGGTCGCGCGGGAAGCGCAGCATCAGGTTGCCAAACGGATCGATGAGATAGACATGGTCGACGGCATTTCCCGGAAACGCTTCCCGATTTCCAACAATCCGGGTTCCTTCGATGGCCGCCAGCAGCTCCGGGCGCGGCTTGGCGCCATCGGTCACGATCCACACCCGCTCGACGCGATCCATGTCCTTGCCCTGGGCGCGGCGCACCTGGCGCATGAAGTAGAGCTTCTTCTCGCAATACGCGTCGCACGCGGCGGCGTCGAAGCTGACGAGCACCCATTTGCCGCGCAGCGGGTCGAACCCCGAAACGGGCCTGGGGTCCAGCAGTTCGCCGTAGTTGGACGCGCCGCCGGGCGACCAGCCGAACAGATAGGCCGCAGTGCCGAGCACGATCGGCGCGGCACAGACCAGCGCGACCCAGAGGAGCTTATTTCGAAGGAACGTCAATTTTCCGGAACGACAGCACGACGGCGAGGATCAGCGCAAGCGCCGCCAGCGAGTACCACTGCAGCGCATAGCCTTCGTTCTTCTCGACGCCGGCGTCGTGCGGCGGCCAGTCGCGCGCCAAGCCGTCGGGGATGTCCGAGTGCTGCTCGATGACGCGCGGTTCGAGCCTCAGGCCAGTCTCTGCCGCATACGCCGCGATATCGAGGCTCTGGCGCACACGGGACTTGTCCTCTTTCAGCTTGAGGGGTTGCGCCAGCCGTTCCAGGGCAAGGCCTTCGAGCCGCAGCTCTCCCGCCGGCGTGCGCACCTCGGGCAGGACGTCGCGCGTCTTGCCCGCCTCGATCCAGCCGCGGTTGACCAGCACATGGCTGGAGGACCCGCGAATCTTCATCGGCGTGACGATCTCGTAGCCTGCCTTGCCGCGACGCGTCTTGTTGTCGAGATACACCGTATAGCGCGGCAGGAACTCGCCCTCGACCGCCACACGGGGAAGTACTACTCGCTTTTCGTCTGCGCGGCGCAATTGCCAGTTCCCCAGCGCGATCCCCGCGGCGCACGCGGCGGCCGCCAGGGCGAGCGCCCAGAGCCGCGGACGGAAAGAGTATCCTGCGGGCATGCGTTACGTGGTGATCGCCATGCTGATCGCGATCGTGGTCAGCCTCGGCTCGGCGCTGTGGTACATGCTGCGCCCCGGCAAGGATCCGAAGCGCATGGTGAAGGCGCTCGCGGTGCGCGTCGGCCTTTCGGTGACCCTGTTCGTGATCCTGATGGTTGGGTATTACTTCGGCTTCATTACCTCTCGTCTATAGCCAGTAGACGAAAATAAAAAGGCCGAGCCAGACCACGTCGACGAAGTGCCAGTACCAGGCCACGCCCTCGAACGCGAAGTGATGCTCGGGCGTGAAGTGCCCCTTCAGGCAGCGGAACCAGATCACCGTCAGCATGATCGCGCCGATGGTGACGTGGAATCCATGGAAGCCGGTCAGCATGAAGAAGGTCGAGCCGTAGACGCCGGTGTGCAGCGTGAGATTCAGCTCCTCGAAGGCGTGCACGTATTCGATCGCCTGGCAGACGAGGAACGCCACGCCCAGCAGCACGGTCGCGCCGAGCCACCACAAGAGCTTGGGGCGGTTGTTGGCGATCAGGTTCCAGTGCGCGAACGTCACCGTCACGCCCGAAGTGAGGAGCAGGATCGTGTTCACCGCCGGCAGGCCCCAGGCGCCCATCGGCGTGAATTTCTCGATGAACGCCGGGCCGGCGTTCGGCCAGTGCGCGGTGTAGCCGGGCCACATCAGGGCGTTGCTTTCGATGCTCGCGAGGTCGGGCACCGAGACCACGCGCGCCCAGAAGAGCGCGCCGAAGAACGCGGCGAAGAACATCACCTCCGAGAAGATGAAGAAGCTCATCCCCCAGCGGAACGACACGTCCTCCCAGCGCCCGTACTTGCCGCTCTCCGATTCGCTGATCACGTCGCCGAACCACCGCACCATCATGTAGAGCAGCAGCATGAAGCCGGCGGCGATGCCGATCCAGCCGGCGTTCATGCCGTTGAACACGAACACCGCGCCGAGCGCCATCATGAACAGCGACGCGGACCCCATCACGGGCCACGGCATCGGCTGCGGCACCGAGTAGTGCGCCTGCTTGCCGTGGGTGGAAGCGCTGTGCGCCATTTCTTTTCTCCCTAGCCGGTGACGATGCGAACGATCGTCACCAGGGTCAATATGAACAGCACCACGAAGCCGATGGCGGCGATGGCGAGATGCACCGGGTTGAGCGATGTCTTCTCATGGTCCGCCTTGCGCCGGATCCCGACCATACCCCACAGGACGGTCTTCACCGTCTCCATCACGACTTTCCTCCGCGGCCGGCGACCTCGAAGAAGGTGTACGAAACTGCGATGGTGTTGACGTCCTTCGGCAGCTTCGGATCCACCACGAAGACCACCGGCATGCGCCGCGTCTCGCCCGCGGCGAGCGTCTGGTGCGTGAAGCAGAAGCACTCGATCTTCCTGAAGTACTCGCCGGCGTTCTGCGGCCCGTAGCTCGGCACCGCCTGGCCCGTCACCGCGGCTTCGCGCACGTTGACGATCTCGTACTCGACCATCGCGAGCTCGCCCGGATGCACTTTGATCTCGCGGACCATCGGCTTGAAGCGCCACGGCAGGTTGTGCGCGTT
>Ga0137431_1000521_pt1 | contig 13728 bp, 14 predicted proteins | sample EasRivERMZT800_2_FD_104646 | JGI IMG/M metagenome (GOLD analysis project Ga0137431, IMG submission 104646) | Soil microbial communities from meander-bound floodplain in the East River, Colorado, USA - East River MetaG ERMZT800_2 | ecosystem: Environmental > Terrestrial > Soil > Floodplain ... | reverse complement strand
TGGAGTGCCTTAAAAATAATTTCTTCACAATCTGCCTTCCTGAGCGCCATGGGCTTCTCGATGACAACATGCTTTTTTGCTTTTATCGCAGCCATGGCATGATCTGCATGTAAACCGTTAGGAGTTGCAATGCTCAGAACATCAAACTCGGGTCCCGACGCTAATAATGACTCCAGGGAATTAAAAAACGGGATTTTCCCATTCATCGAACCCTTGTATTCATCGTATTTAATGTCACATATAGCTACCAATTCGGTCTCCGGGTTACGGGAGATAATATCAACATGTCTTTTTCCAATATTTCCATATCCCAAAACTGCAAACTTAACCTTAGTAGAATTTTCCATAGTTTTTTTCCTCTGATTTTTTAAATCAAGATTATGATCGGTTATTATAATGGTGGCTGGCAAACAATTTTTTTGATTTCAACGATTTCATTAAATGTTCCCTGTTTTATTTCCCGGATCAGTTAAACGCATCCCAAGTTTCATTTTGGCACAATTCAAAGTGATTCATTTATCAATTATTTACGCTTTAGAACAAGGATTTCATCCGGTAGTGACACCATGAGATACTAGTTCAAAGCGTGAAACCCATGTTATCTTGATCAGGCCACAACAAAATTCATTAAGCTCTTTTTTTGAAATAGAATCTCCGTTAGCAGCTATTGCTCCTTTAAAATTGGATCACAACTAATCATACTTAATGCCGAATGAATTCGAAAATAGAGGTAGGAAAAACCCGTGGTTCAAAAAGAAATTGGCATTTAAGTTCCACTGGTATGGGGAAAGTTGACGTTTCAGGGGGCGCGATCTAATCGAGTAGGAATGAGTTTATGGGAAGGGCTTCATTCTTTACAATTCAAATATAACAATAAAAAATAAATCAAATTTTTTTTTAATCTAAATTTTAATAAACAACTTTTCTACAAAATTTAAGGCCCTCGGGTGCTTTTAAGGTTAGCTCGAAGAAAAATTTCTTTCTGCTTCAAAAAATATCATTCCTAGTACTCCTGTCCGGTTAAAAAGGCATGAAATTAAATTACTTAGCTATTTTCTTAGAAGGTGAACGGTTATGAGAAAATGTCTTAGAAAAGACCATATCCCGGAAGCCTTAATGGCCAGTGTTTCTATATTTTCTCTGTCGCGTACAGCAAGTCGATTCAGCCTGAATAAATCAGTTTTGTCAGTATTGAACCCGGGACCTCCGTTTAACGCGCAGGAATACCCCGCATTTCGAACAAATTGAATATCCCGCGCACTATAATCTCCATTGGGATAAGCTAATGCGTTGATCGTTAAGCCAAAATCCTGTTCAAGCTGCTTTTTTGACTGCTCAATTTCAAATTGGGCCTCCGCTCCGCTGCAATGAGGCAAACATGGATGAAAAACAGTATGTGCCTGAAAATTCACATACTCCTTCATTTCAAGTATTTGATTTTTGTTCAATGCCTGTGGATACTCAAATTCCTTTTCCTGTTCAAAACCTGACTCAGACAGGATTTTCAATCGCCTGTGGTTCGGTAATACTTTTAAAGCACGGGACGAAGAATCAAGACCTGAATACTTGAACCAATAATGCCGGTTTGTGTTTACAATTCCGGAACATAAAAAAATGGTGATTGCGATACTACAGTCTTTGACAATAGAAAGTAGCTTATAATTTTCGATATGTCCATCATCCAAAGTTATAATCATTGACTTTGGAGGAAGCTGGCTTGTGGTTCCCTTTTCCCTTGCTGAGAGGTATTGGTTAAGGCTAATGATATTATAGTGATCCGATAACCACTTAAAATTCCTGGAAGCGACAGAGACTTTGGGGTCGTGAAAAAATACGATGGTGACCCTTTTCTTTTGAATGAATTCTCTGAATAACACAGGCAATCCTGAGTAATATAATATTTTGACCACGATTGCTTTTACTAATCTTCTTATAAAAGTCATAAGTAATTTTAGAATTAGAATATGAAAAGCCTACTTTTTAAGTAATACGTTTTTATATACCTGAATTATTTTTTTAACCACTGATTCTGAATTCAATTCCAATTCACATAACCGTTTTCGTCCATTCGTGCGGCGATATTCATCGGAAAATTCGAGTGCCCGGATAAGATCATTTGCAAAAATTGCAGGATCATAAGAGGAAATAAAACAGCCCGGGGTCTCTCCAATTAACCATTCAGCGTCTCCTGCATTTGTAACCACCATAGGACAATTGCAGGCCATTGCCTCCTTAATTACATTTGCTGAACCCTCAGAAAACGAACATGAAACGAAAACATCTACAGAATTCAAATATTTCACCACATTGTCCGTAGATTCTTTAAATATATTTATAAGTTCTATGTCTTTTCTTCCAAGTAAATCGACCGCGGCCCTGGCAAGCGCGTAGTTCTTATTACCATCCCCCGGATCTGCAAGAAACAAGACATACTTCACATCCTTCTTAAGACCCAGTTCCGATCTGAATCCTGATTCGGAATTAAAAAACTTAGTTAACTGTACGCCGTTTGGTATGATGTAGGAAATCTTTTTTCGGTAAACAACCTCTTCAATGCCCGGAGATTTTGAAATAATGGCTTTAACAAAGGGCTGAACTAAATAGGTAAGCATTACATAAAACCGGCTCCTGAATTTAACCGTTTGTCTCCCCACAAACATTCCCAGGGCATCAGTACCCATTAATGACAATACTATAGGAATTTTCGGATAGGCCAGAACGGCTACCCAGCCGGAAAGGGAATAATGAGCATGAATTATGTTATAGCTATTCTGCCTGAGATTTTTTTTCAGGTAAAAAATACTTTTCACGTAATTGACCAGGCCCCTCCCTTTTATAATGTAAAAATCTACCTGAACACCTTTCTCTATTAACGAATCTGCCTGTGACTTTATAAAGGAAGTAATTTCAGATTGCTTTGAATTACCGCTGCATACAAATAATACATTCATAAATTCGGATTATTAAACAAAAGCTCCGGCAAGAATCAAGACGAAGGTCTGCAATCGCAATAGAAAGCATTCAAACTCAGTAAAATTACCAGCCTCAAAAATCCACTCCCCTTTGTCAAAAATATATCGCCCGGGTTGTCCATTTATCAACATTTGATACGGATCAGACTGCCCGAAAATACATTGCATTTCATTGACCAGGTAGGTACCATTTTCCGAAACGAAAACGTCAATTGCCTGTGATTTAAATCCCTTCAGGTCAGTAATTTCTTTAATGAAATTCAATAACTCAAAAGGTGGCGGATCATATTTCTTTAACAGACTACCGCTTGCCTTATCACGGTATTTCAATTTCTTGTGTGCAAAAAAAGAATCTCCAATCCTGACACACCGCCATTCATAGGAATGAGGTATATACTCCTGCAGTAAAATAAAGTCTTTCTGAATCTCTGCACGGGCCATCCTATAAGAGGCTAATTTCACCTTCAGTTCCCTTAAATTCACAAGCTTTGTTATAACTCTTTTAGCAAACCCCTTTCGCCGCCACTTAGGGCCTACTTTTCTTTTTATCCCCTCCCCCGAAAAAGCTTTGGCAATATACTTCTGCCCTTCTGACAGTGAATAAAGTATAGTAACACCGCTGCCACTGGCGCCAATATTTGTCTTGGCCACTATTGGGAAAACTTTTGTCCTTATAAATTGGAGAGCTTCTTCTTCACTGTAAAAAATCCAGGTTTTGGGATGTGGGATTCTGTTCGCTTCAAGCCAATAAGACAAATACTTCTTGTTTTCATAAATAAGAATTTCTTCCAAAGACGGAAAAACGGGAATCCCACAAACCTTATTTAAAATCGTAACACGTTCATCATACAGTATTTTAAATGAAATAGAATTTCCCGAAGGTGTAGCCAATATTCCATCAAAGGATCCCCCTAATATATCTTGTAGCCAGCTTGATTTAGTAATGTTCACTACAGCCCAATCCACAGAATCCTTCATACTTTCACAAGCCTTAATCCAAAGGACATAGTTGTCTGGAGTCTCACTTTCAAGTATTGCCAGTCTTAATTTTCGCATCACGATCCTGATTTAGATATTCTTTGATATTTTCTTTATAAAAATGATAAACAATAGAATGACCCTTTATTAACTTAATCAATTTTACCTTGGTCACAAATGAAAAATTTGTCCTTTTGGAAAGAAACACTCTTTTCAGGAAAAACTCCTCGTTAGAGTAATTGTATTTATAGGTTTCATTACCATTTCCGAAGTTGAAAATATTTAACCGTTTTTCAATCATCCACTCGGCTATCGTTACAAGGAGCACTTTAGCCGGAGAAAATTTGTAATAATCAGGATGGTAGATCATAGAATGACCGATTAATGAATTCCCTTCGATCAGGCAAATATGAAAACCGATTCTTTGTTGTTTGACTTTAACTGCAAAACGAACGAGAACTTTGTCAGCACTCCAGGCGCATAAACATTTCAACAAAAAAAACTGGCGTTCAGAATTTCGATATACTGAAGGCGTCGAGGTTTTTTCCCAACGTAGAATATGGGAATTGCAAAATTCCTGTACCCAGCTTTCCAAATCTTCATCCCCCGTTAAAACTTCAAACTCAGCATTGAACCTACCTCTTAAATTGTTGGCATTATTCCTGAGCGTTCTTGAACGCGTTATGATGTTCCGTATCTCTTCCGGTGTGTCGCATCTCAGGACAGGACAAACTGAATAATTCATCGCCTGGTAAAACAAATTACCTTTAACCGCGCATTGTTCAAATATGTAAAAATAATCCGTCCACGCCGGGACCTTATTGAAATCTACAGCCCAACCGTGACTCCTGATGATCTTCATAAGCTCAGAGAAGAACAATTGAAAATCATCAGCTGAACACTCGTTATGAAAGACGAAAAAATTGGAATCAGTTTTTAAATCACTTAAGAAAGTAAAAATGTCTCTCTCTTTTTTTAATAGAACAGCTGCAATTAACTTTTGATCGTCAATCAACCGGATAGCCACCACCTTATCTGTCAATTTTCCTGAAAAATATTTTAATATTTCGGGAGCCTGAAATGGCGACTTGTCCCTGCTGTTTTGCCATAGAACAGCATATTCATCCCAAAAAGAAGTATTTAGTTTATGATCTATTTCCAGGAATTTCATTTCAAATCTTTCTGGCTAACTGTCATGAATGAATGAAAATCAATTTTACTGAACATCGACGTCACCTGTTGAATATGATTTGAAGCTCGCTAACCATCGGAAAAATAATGGTATGTGCAGCACTCCGGCTGTTAAGGAAATCCTGTTTCGTTAATTAGTTGCCGCAATCACCTTACTTTTCTTGAAACGTCTCCTGATCCTTTCTAAGTAAAACCTGTATATCGCAGGTCGATTTCGAATTGCTTCTATTAACTTGGATTTGAAAATAAACGCTATATCGCTTCTTCGCGAGATAAATATCCGGCTGGTCGTTTGCTTTTTATTTGCCAGTACAAGTTTATATTCCTCATCACCATACCCAAAGTCAAGGACATCCAAATTATTTTCCAACATCCATTTAGACATAGAATACGTTACCGCCTTTCCCGGTCCAAATTTTCGAAAGTCCGGGTGGAAAGTTGTGGAATGATGAATGAGCTTCCCTGTTTCCCGTAATCCTATCACAAATCCTATCCGCTTGCCGTTGACAATTATTGAAAATCGCACCAGGATTTTTTGGGCTGCCCACGCCTTCAAACATTTCAATACAAATTCCTGATCAGTAAAATTATTGAATTTGGAAGGAGTCGACGTATGCTCCCAACGCATAATGTGAGATTCATAAAATTCACCGGCCCATCTTTCAAGATCTTCATCCCCAGTCAAAATCTCAAATACTGCACCTAACTGGCTTCTTAATCGGTTCACTGAATACCTGTATTGCCTGGAATGATTTACTATGTCAAAGACTGATTTATTCTCCTTTCCCTCTATAGCAGGACAAACAGAATACCTGATTTTTTTAAAGTATAATTTACTTTTTAGCCCACAGGATTCAAATAAACTCATATAACGGGCCCACTCCGGAACCGTGTTAAGTATGAGCTTCCATTTCCTTTTCCGCGCCTCTATGAAAAAAGCAGTAAAAAAAAATTCAAGATCAGCTTCTGAGGCGTCACTGTGAATGACAAAAAAATTAAAATCCGATTTCAAATCACTCAAAAATGAATAACTATTATTGGATTTCCTTAAGACAAACGCACCAAGTAACCTCGCATCACTCATCAATTGAATCGCTAAAACATTCTTACAGGTTTCGCCAAATAATTGCAACAACAGGGGGGCCTGGAAAGCTGGCCTTTCCCGGCTGCTGTACCATAATTCAGAATATGTCTCCCAGAAGCCAGTGCCGGGATTCTCTTCAATAACAAGCCTTTTCACCGACTGGTTCCTGGAGCCCGCCGTTTTATCTTCAGCAGTACTATTCACAAAATAAAAACTATCTATTAACCCGGAATTCTTTGACAGTTCCGGCCATCTTATTTATTAATAGTATTTTCCTGTTGACCATGGCGACTTATTGCAAATACGGATCCTCTTCCACTAACTTAATGAATAATCTCTGTCCATCCTTCATGTGTAAGATATCATTACCATACCTGGCAAATGATCTACCACTCTTAGCTTGTAACTCAATTAAAGGCATACTTATTTATATGTATATTTAAGATCAGTATATACAATTTGTGAATCGCTTAAGTTTAGATCTTCAGGAAATTGATCATAAGTCTTAATGCTATATCTATCAGGTAGTGCAATCCTAGTCACTTCATAACCACCACCAATACATCCCTCTGATGTAACAGATATTCTTTTTTTCACATGAACATATCTATGATCTATAGTTTTTATAGCTCTCTTTATCAACTCCTCACTAATGTAGAAATCTTCAGCCATCACACATTCCCACCCCAGAAATAATAATGATCGGCAGATATGCTCTTGATTAATCGTATCAAAGACACATAGATGGATAAGACTATAATCTCCATCCAGATACCATATTTTCCACTTCTCTCTAAGTGATGGTGTACTCTAATGCATATGTCTCTGTACATAGCACCACCATGCTACTCTAGCCCCGAACTGTAAATACTCTTTCATACTTGATCGTGACTATCCATGCGACTCAACTCTCTGGCATTCTCCTGCGTAGTGATAATCAATTCTCTCTCAGTCTTACTACTCGTGCTCATGTACCCAGCTACTCGTTGTTCATCACTACAATCGATGCTTCGGATCGGCTTTTTATATTTTGTTAGAAAATCTACCCTTTTATCGGTATGAACCCTGCAGAGTAAGTAGCAAAAACTCTTTTCAAAACTATCATCAAAGGCAATAAAAATTCAAACGTTAGCGGGAAGACATATTTCATAAAAGCGCCAATTTTGCCGTCTTTACCGATATCAGGAGCTCTTGACTCTGAGCGTCACAATATTATATACAGCACGGAAAAAATACCTTATATCAGTCGTCAGGGGACGTCTTTCCATTTCATCGAGGTATTGTCTTTCAGCATTTATAACGCCCTTAAACCCCTTGATACGCAATGAAACACTTGGGGGTATTAAACCAGGTTTATACCTGATTCTTTTATCCTGCAAATCTTTGGGAAGAGCATTAAACCCGTATCTGCTAATGGGTCTGACACCTACGACCTTTATATCTCCTTTTATCAGGTTAATCAACTGGGGAATCTCGTCGATCCAGAGCTTCCGGATAATCTTTCCGCAGCTAGTCAATCTAAAATCATTATTTGGCTTACCTATTTTGTCATATCCATTTATTCTAACAACATAATCCTGTAAAAATTCTGAAAACGGAAACATGGAGCGTACTTTATAAATTCTAATCATTTTTCCACCCTTTCCAACCCTGTTCAATTTGACTATAAACCTTGAAGTCGATACAACGTCTGTTCTCGGAGCGGTTTTTTTCCTTAATATAAAATACGTAAGGCTATCATGCTCCTTGTAATTGATTATTTCGAAGCCGCAAAACACCAGTCTACCCAGCACCTCCGCCAATGAATTATCCTGGTAGAATGTATTAATGAAATACTTACCCCTATTGTCAAATTGTTTCCACCCTGGAGCCAAATTTCTGAAAACATAATTTAATAATAATACAACATAGGCCAAACCCCTGTTGTGTTTCTTAAGTACATTTTGTTTCCAGTTTGAATTACTTTGGAAACAGCCAATGTATACACCTTCATCCGCCAACTTTAAATTAATTCCGCTAAAATGCTTAGTCAGATCTTTAACCCGGTTGGCATCCCGAAAATCAACTAACAGAGGAACTTTCTCCATATTGAGATCATCATGAAATGCCCCATTTGAAAATTCGTACGGAGTTGAGTTTAAAATCTCATCATTTATATTTCGCAGAACGAAATCAGCCACCTCAGCACCCGCTTTTGAATAAAACAGATTGAATAAATAATTATTCCAGGCTGATTTGGAATCTGTAATCTTTAATTCTGTGTCCATGTTTATCGCTTTATTATATTACTCGTGTTTTACTTTTTAGCCTTGATCTCCCTTAAATGATACCCAAAACACCGGTAAACATTTAGCCATGCCATAAATAAAAACGAAAAGAAAATGAGACCGTTTTTTTATCCTCAGGTTTCGATACCATTACTTGCCGTCATTTATAAATAGTAGTCGAAGAGTATAAAAAAACATAAAATCACGGATCGGAAAAATGCTTCCCATTACAGGTATTGATTATCATTTCTATAAACCCGCTTAAAAAGGAAAATGCCCAGGGAAATTAGTACCCATAGTCTTTGCCGAGACCGGTGAATTTATAATTAAGGCCAGCGAATGTGCTAATTTACTCGAGATTGTAAATACTTTCTTCTGTTATTAATGAAGAAACGACGTGCCCCGACCAGGGGAACACTGCAAAGAATTCCAAGAAAATTGGCTATCAAGTCATTAATATTGAAAGCACGGTAGCCTACAAGCAACTGTATCGCCTCAGAGAAAAATGCAGTGAAAAGCATTACACTGAAAAACACCAGCTCGTTAACGGGAACAAAACCAGCTTGCGGAAAATATGCCAACCTAAATAAAGCCGACAAACAGCTAAACATTGCAATATGAGTCAGGTAATCGAGCCGCATAGAAAAAATAAAAGTCTGGTTCAGTTTACTATTAACACCATTAATAGGTGCAATTGCCTGGACAATAATGGCAATTGTAAGAATCCAAAAAACGGCTTTGGCATATTTCATATTTCCAGCGGTATCAGAAACGCGTGCCAAAATTAGAAAATAATTGCCCTGAAAATTCATTTTATTTCATTAAAACCTTTCAATCTCAGTGTTAATTTCCCTTCACTTATTCAGAAACTTGATGTCAATCAGATCGAGAACCCTGTTAACAGGCAATACTTTTAATTTTTTTTCAAAACAATACTTTACTACTGCCTCAAAATACCCGGGCGAGCATCCATTCTTTGAAGGATTTGGCTCTACGTCATGAGTATAAAAAATAATCCAACCACCTGTTTTTATTGCGGTATCTATTATACCAATGGTTTCCTCCAAATTTATTGATTCGTACAGTCGTACTCCCCTAAGACAATTCAGGTCAGATTTATCCATATTGACCCCCTTATAAACACTTCTTCCACTCTTAAATCTACTTTTGATAATATCCCGGCCCGCAGATGATTGCTCGCCATAAGGATATGAAAAATTCTCAAACTTATACCCGGGAACGTACCTTTCTATGAATTCCTGGTTTTTTTCCAGATCAGTAATTATTTCTTTTCTATTCGATTTAAAAAAGTGCAAATGACTAAATGTATGGCAGGCTAACTCACCGCCGCTTTCTACTATTTGTTGCAAAAGATGGCCATCTCCCCGATCAAAATCAAAACCACTATTTCTCATAAGCCCGATTGAGATGTAATAAGTGCCGGAGTAACTATACCTTTTTAATATCGATTCACCATTCAATACTGCGGACCTCGGTGCATCATCAAATGTGAATGAAACAACCGGTTCCGAAAAATTGATGCAGGCATCCCTTCTATGCATTCTGGATGTCGCAAGCAACGAAACCGCCTTCATGAACTTAAGATACAAATTCAATTTCTACAATTTCGTTTTCTGTTTTTGTTTAACTATAATTGCCTTAACCTGGTTCTTCATTCGCTGCCAGATCAATTCCGTTGACCATGGAATGGGGTCATCCGTCCAGCGCTGGGGATGAAAATTGAGCATAAGCTGGTTTGGCAGGTTGCCATTATTTGCTGCCTTAATAATATCCATCGTTGAGCGGAACCTGAAAGTTTGTGATAGTGGAGTGACACCTGCCCGAAATTCCTTGTCCCGAACACTCACCCGCCCTCCATCCCACCGTCTGCCCGTGTCTGTTAAATAAAGAATCGTCGAAAAATCAATATCAAAATATGGCTCACAAATAATTCCATAATCTGAATAGGAGGACTTCTCCCAAAGCAGACGATTATCATATTTTGATAATGGGCTTCCGTGCATACAAATGGTTTTTACGCTGCACAATCCTGCAAATTGGTTAAGATGCCTTTCAAATAATTTAATCGCCTTTATAGAATCGCCTTTTGCCAGAGCCAAATCTTCGTAATGATATCCAATTTCATGACCCAAAGACGCGATCTTGCTTATAATATCTTTGTCAAAACTCTGTTTAACAATACGAAAATAATAGGTACCTGTTATACCCAACTGATGCTCTATCCTGGCCGTTTCGAAGGAATTACCTGGTTTTATATCTACATCGTGCCTTAGAATTACAATTTTTTTATCCGGTTGTTCAGGTCGAAAACCTTCCATAGTAACAAATTCATATCCATTGTTAACCAGGGTTTCCATTAATTGCCTGTAGGTTTTTAGCGTAAAATCCATAATTTTTGAAACTGGTGCCAGAAATAAATCTCTGCGTTTTAAAGTAATTTATTTTAATTCTTTCTCATTAATATACTTTCGAATTAATAATAGCAAGAGGTAAAGAACTTTTCACCAATACATTTATAGCCCTCGGTTGAACATAACTTTCTTCCTGTATTCCCAGGCCTGTTTAAGTGTCGGTACTGTATTATAGGTTGCCTCCGAGTCCTTATTCTCCATTAGCTCATATTGATTACTTTCCAATAAAGACAATGCCTTTAACATTGCCCGGGAAGCGATGAGATAATTCTTTCTGACAATTGTATTGAAAGTGTCTTTTGGAGTAATTTCAAATCGCTCCTGCACTACAATTGGCCCATCATCAACTCCTTCTCTTACGAAGTGAATTGAAACACCCGTTTGTGCATCTCCATTATATTTTACCCAAAAGGGTGTCAGTCGCCCCCGATTTTTCGGCAACAACGCATTATGCCTGTTTAATATGCCGATAGCAGGAATTCCAAGCAATTCCTTCTTAAGGATATACTGGCTTTGGTTGATGATTATATCCGGTCGGATCAAAGCAAGATTTTCCAGGAACACTTTATTGTTAGGTGAATTTATTTCTTCAACCGGAATACCTGACTCCCTTCCTAATGATGCTATTGAAGGGCTTTTCCCAAGTCCCATGCTGGCCAAGTATTTCCTGGTTTTGAATAATATGGTTGATACCGAATGCTTAATAAAATGTATAGGACCCATTATAAGCAGTAAAGAAATCAAATAAGTTTTTTTAGACCTTCCTTTCCCTATTTTTAACCGGTTTCCTTTTGTAATAGCAATACCGACGATATCCTTTTTTCTTTCCCTTATTATGTCTTTAAAAAAATTTAACGTAAAAACAGGGTCATCCATTGTAATAATATATATTCTCATACCAACAGTTTTGTTGAGAGGCAATAATCTTTTACCGTGGGAAATGAATAGCCTTTGCTGACGTAATATGCAATCATTTTCTCGTACAGGGGAATTGCTTTGTGACCAAGGTTCTTCACTTTTAACCGGCTTCTCAAAACGTCGGACAAGAAATACATCACTGAATTTTTACTGCGTCGTGCAATCCTCCTTGGCTCCGACTCCTCATTGATGAATTCATTTGGATGTACATCAAAGACCAGTGGCCTGTGATTCATCTTGCTTTCACCATGGAGCAAACGTCGTTGAATGCGGGTCAGGTTGGGGAAAATTCGCATTGTTGTTCCAACATAAGGAAATAATAAAGCGGTTAAAGGAACCTCCACCAATCGACCATCGCCTTTTTTAAATAGGCTCTCCGGGGCTGTCCGGTACGGCAACCGGGGAGCAGTAAGCCAATTTAATTTTTTTACTCCGCCGAAAGAAAGGAAAAAATCAAAGCGCTGGGAAGCAACACTGCTATCAATCTTGAAACCTGCTTCCGCCAAAGCGATGGCAGTATTACCATTGACCCGTAAGGCCGGAGCACGAAAGGATACTACTTCCACGCCTGAAATATCCTCGAGCAATTTTTTCGATCTGGAAAGATGTTCCAATTGTGCTTTGTACGATAGTACATCAAAACCATTAAATACTTCGTGTGACCAACCATGAGAGGCCACTTCATGACCATAGGGCAAAATCATTTTTACCACTTCGGGAAATTTTTCCGCCATATCACCAACAAAATAAAACGTACTCTTTATCCCATATTTTTCATAAATGTCAAGCAAAGCGGGCATTCCTTCCTTTATTACTTTAAGACCTGTTTCATCACGAAGCATATTAAACCAGATGCTTTGTGTTTCCACATCATTAGTAAAAAGAGCCTGAAGCATTATTAAGTATACTTTTGGGGCTTGAATCTTTACATTATCTATCGCTTCCCAAGTGATTATCATTTACCAGCAACCTATTATCCTAAACTTTCCGGACTACACCATTTTTAGAACATGTACACATGAGGGCATCTTTCTGCTGACATTTCCTTAAGAACCGCAATAAATTATTTAAACCTTTGCTGGTAATCCGGCTTCTCTTTCATTAAACTAAAGCTTTGCGGGAAATTTTCTATAAACCATACCATAAAAGCAGTTACATCGATTTTGTCTGAAATAAGTTTCCCCCTTCTTTCTCGGTAGATTTCCTTGCCCTCCCCGATAACCTTTTCAATTTTTTGAATGACCCCGTTGCCAGCATTACAATTATACACGGTTCCATATTTTTCCTGGTCATCAATATAACTCCTGGTAATAGAACTTACATAAATAGCCGGAGTTCCCAGAACGCCAGATTCAGATGTAATGGTAGCACCTTCACTAACTACAATTTCTGCAAATGCCAGTGCATGGTGAATTAGATGCGGCGCTAGCTTGATCTGGTATTTTTTTATTTCGACAGGCAAGTCTACTTCCGAAGTAATAAAAACAGCTAATGACTTAGACAATTCTGTTATCAACCGAATCTTCTCTTCCGAGGAAAAGCCTCTTTTTCCAATATCGTGCGTGGCATTCCATGATACAAATCGAACAATGCAATATCGTTCTCCCTCCTTTAACCCAAGCAATCCTTTTACATTTTTGTCTGGTTTAAAATAGTTGGGGTGCAAATAACTGATCTCATGATAGCCTTTGTACCGAACCTGCTTTTTCCCCAGCTCCTCGTTCAGTACGTCTGGTGTTAGAATTGCCTTTGTAAATGGGCGATACAAGCGAATTTGTTCCATATTGCCTGAGTCTTCCATCGAAATATGCGGCTTTCCCAACATGGTCGCCACGTGAGCTGCGTATACGGAGCCGTGACTAAAAAATATATCCGGCTTAAATTTC
>Ga0137431_1000520_pt1 | contig 13744 bp, 10 predicted proteins | sample EasRivERMZT800_2_FD_104646 | JGI IMG/M metagenome (GOLD analysis project Ga0137431, IMG submission 104646) | Soil microbial communities from meander-bound floodplain in the East River, Colorado, USA - East River MetaG ERMZT800_2 | ecosystem: Environmental > Terrestrial > Soil > Floodplain ... | reverse complement strand
CCAGTGCCGAAACCGGCAAGATCGAGCGTCTTAACTGCCATGCGCGAAGTTGACATTTGGGCGTGGCTCCGCTCAAGTGCAACCGAACTTTAGCGGCGGCCTGGGGTACGGCCGTGCGGTCTGGCGTTGTTCGCACCGTTGGCGAACATCCAGGTCCAGTCGGCGGAGGTGAGGAGGGTGTCTACGTCGCCATCGTCGAGGAGCGTGGTGTTTTTCTGGAGAGACACGCCGAGGGAGGCGAGGAAGACGCCGCTGCCGGCTTGGAGGTTGGCGGCGCGGGCCGCGGGCGATGAGTTGGAGCACCATTCGGAGCGAATGGCGGCCAGGGCGGCGGGATCATTGTCGTAGGTTGTTGAGCCGTCGATCAAAAGGTCGGTCTTGCCGCGATCGGCCAGGCGGTCCTGGCCGTCGCCGCCAATGAGCAGGTCGCTCGCACGGCCGCCTTGCAGACGGTCGTTGCCTTCGTTGCCCAGGAGAACAGCCGAGCCTCCGCCGGCGGCTACGTTGTCGTTTCCGGCGCCGGCATGAACCGTAACGGGGATGCGGACATTGCTGCGAACGGTGAGGGCATCGTTACCGGCGTGCAAGTGGGCGATGATTTGTGACACAGCACTCCGCGGCAAGCGTTGCGAGACGCGCCAGCCGCCGAGCGTGGCGCTGACGCGCAGTTGGTTGCCGTGAAGGCTGACGACGAGTTTGTCGCGAGCGCCTGTGCCGGTGATGCGGAGAGTGTCGCCGTCGAGGGTGAAGCCGGGGGCCTGATTGGGGTCGTTTACCAGGACATCTAGAATGGCGGGACCGCTGTCTTCGGGAACCGTGATGGTGTCGGGAACAGCGACGGGGAGAAGATCGCTGGAACCGCTGATTTCGATCGAGACGGAGTCGAAGCTGATTTCGCCAGCCGGGATGCCGCTGGACTGTCCTTGATAAACCAAGACGTTGCGCTGCGGGAGCATATCGGGCGCGTCGGACGAGAAAGTGAGTGAGCCGGGGCCCGTGGCTCGCAGAGGAATGACAAAGACTTCGAACGGTCCGCCGTCAAGCTCGCTGATGCCGGCAACCGCGCCGACGTCGTCGAGAAATCCAGGGTTCAGAAGGCCTTCGCGGGCGCTGGAATAGGTTTGGGAATATTTGACCGGGCCGGCGGCGACGGCCAGAGCGCTATCCCATGTGATATCCAGGTAGGCTGCAAATACACCGTGGGGATTGGAGCGAATGTCCTGGGTGGTGACGCGGAGGAGAAATTCCTGGCCAGGCGCAAGGGTGGTGAGCGGTGAGCCGTCAAAGTCTGTAATTTCGAGGTCGAATTGGACCTGCGGCTGGCCATCCGGGACCACGGTGACGAAGACCGTTGCGCTGGAAGTGTTTCCGGCGCCGTCGCTGAGCGTGAAGGTGAACGATTCGGTTCCGAGAAACTCTGGGGCGGGAGTGTAGTTTGCCACGCGCGAGCTGGGCGAAATCGTGACGATGCCGCCGTGGCTGGGCGTGCCCACGGCAATGATCGTGGCCTGGTTTCGAAGCAAAGAATCGATCGCGGCCGCATCGACCAACGGAAGGGTCACAGTACCTGTTCGCTGCGCGAGCTGGGCGGCATAGTTGCGTGCCTTGAATGCGATGGGGCCGGGCTCGACGGGTGGACCGGAGGGCGGGCTGGATGGAGGCTCAGCCGGCGGCGCGCTGCATGGGACTTCGTTCGGTGGAAAATGAGGCGGCGTGGCCGGCGCTTCGACCGGCGAGGTGATCCACGGCTCGCGGCCATGCAGGCCGTCGTCGGCTGTGAACAGCAATTTGTTGCCGATGGCCCGCAGATCTCGCGGAGCCGAGGGCGATGTTCCCGGCAAGATGTCGCTCACCCGGACCGTGCCCTCGGCCGTTCCGTCACTGGTCCAGAGTTCTTCACCCGTGGCTGGATCGAATGCTGTGAAAAACAGCGTGCCAGCGACGTTTGTCGCGTTTTGCAGACTTAATCCAAATGTTCCAGCGGCAACACTCTTGATTGGCACCGTGCCAGCGATCGTGCCGTCGGTTTTCCACAGCTCAATTCGTTCACTGGTGAAGGAGCCAAAATAGACGGCGCCGTTCACTTCCGTTAGCGGCCCGAAAGCGTCGCGCTTTAATAGCACGCTGCAGCCCGCGGTTCCATTCGTGCGCCAAAGTCCTCCGCTGTTGCCATCGTGCCCGAGAAAAAACAACGTCCCGTTTACGTTCGTTATCGAAGCCGTGTCGATTCCACTCGGAAAAATCGGGTCGTTGACGAGCCGAACCGTTCCTGACTCGGTTCCATCACTCTTCCAGGATTGCTGATCGAAATGTTGCGTACTGAATAGAAGCGTGCCGCCGGCGTTGTACAGTCCGAAGGGATAGAAGCCGACGGGACCGCTGCGAACATCCTTGACGAGGACGGTGCCGGCAGCGGTTCCGTCACTTTTCCACAATTCATGGCCGTGAACGCCGTCGTCGGCGCTAAAGTATGCAATTCCGTTGACGTCGGCGAAGTTGTATGGCATCGAGCCGAACGGGCTGATGCTGGTCGGCATAATGTCCTTGACGAGGATTGTGCCGTCGGGCGTCCCATCACTCTTCCATAGTTCAGCGCCCAGCCCCTGCTGGATGGCGGAGAAAAATAACGTGCCAGCCACATTCGTCAGGTACATAGGCTGCGAGTCGGGCCTTCCGGGGGTGATATCCTTGACAAGCACGGTGCCGGCTTCGGTGCCATCGCTCTTCCATAGCTCGTGGCCGTACGTTTCATCAGTTGCTGCAAAAAACAGCGTGCCGTTCACATTGGTCAGCCACCAGGGGCGCGAGTCGGCCGCCCCGGGGTTGATATCTTTCACCATCACCGTGCCGGCAGCCGTTCCGTCGGTTTTCCAAAGCTCGTAGCCGTGGACGCCGTCGAATGCTGAGAAATAGGAAAAATCACCGACCGTAACGAAATCGTTGACCGTGAATTCAGCGGTCGACGAGCCAGGGGTTAGGTCCCAGGTTTGATTCTCGGTGTCGTTGATATCCTCCAAGAGTTGCGCGGTGACGGTCAGCGCGAGACGTGGTTCAAGGGGTTCGAGGTGGATTTTTCGGCTGCTGCGGGTTCGGCGGAATCCTGATGGATGGTTGCGCGAGCTGTGTTTTGCGAGGCAAAACACAGGCACGCGGCAGAGGGCCTGGTAGAGCCGGCGGATCGTTTGGCGGAAGGACCGCATGACGTGTTTGGAAAATTGAAGGAGATGAGGCCGGCGGTAGTTTAGTTGACCCCTGAAAAGGGGGCAAGGAATTGGGGGGCAGCGAAACGAATCGACGAATCGGTGCGGCGAGCCGCACTTGCGAGGCATCGCGGCTCGGAAACCGGGACCAAGTTTGGTGCCGGCTGTTGGGATCGAGCGAACAGCCTACTTCACTGCCGAGACCAGGAACGTGGGGTGGAGGGCTTCGAAGTTGAGACGTTCGAGCTGGTCGTTGCCGCGAGCGAGGTTGATCATGAGGACTTGAGGGTCGCCGGATTTGGCGAGGAGGACTTCACGGACGGCAGAAATGTTTTCGATGCTGCCGACGTTGGCGACGAGGCGGCCGCCCTCGCGGAGCTGCTCGAAGGCGAGCTCGACGATGCGACGGACCTGGCGGCCGGTGCCGCCGACGAAGACGGCGTCGGGCGGGGTGAGGCCGGTCCAGGCTTCGGGGGCCTTGCCGAGGATGGGCGTGAGGTTGCGGACGCCAAAGCGCTCGGCGTTGCTGGCGATGAGGGCGTAGTCTTCGGGGTCCATCTCGATGGCGTAGACGCGGCCGCCGCTGGCTATCTGGGCCGCTTCGATGGCGACGGAGCCGCTGCCGGCGCCGATATCCCAGACGGTGCTGGTGGGGCCGATATCGAGGCGGGCGAGGGCGATGGCGCGGACTTCGGAGGGAGTGAGCAAGCCGCGTTTGGGCTTGGACTGCAAAAACTCTTCGTCGGCGTTGCCGAACAGTCGTTTGCCGATCATGGCGTGCGGCCGATCGGGCATGTCGGGCTTGCGGACGAGGATCAGCACGTTGAGCGGCGAGAATTCTTGCTTGGCAATTTCGGCCAGCTCGTCGTGAGTGACGCGCTCGTCGGGAGAACCGAGATTCTCGCAGACGTAGGCCGTGAAATAGTCGATCTTGCGGTCGAGCAGGGCCTGCGCAACGGCGTTGGGCGGGGCGGCCTCGGTGGTGAAGACGCCGACCTTGGCGGCGGTGCGGGCTTTTTCGACCACCAACTCCAGCGGCTGCGTGGCCAGACTGGTGAGATGGGCGTCGTCCCAGCTTTCCTTCACGCGGGCAAAGGCGAGCTGCATGCTGCTGACGTGGGGTGTGACCTCGAATCGGTCTTTGCCGAGCCGATCGCACAGATACCGGGCCGTGCCGTAGAACAGCGGATCGCCAGCGGTGAGGACGACGACGCGTTTGCCGGCAGCGGACTCGATTTTGCGGACGATCGCGTCGAGATCGCCGCCGATTTCGACTTTTTCGGCCTTGGTGGCGGTGACAGCCGCGAGCGATTGCCGCGTGCCGACGAGGAGCTCGGCTTTTTCGACGAGCTGGCGAGCAGTGGAGGTGAGGCCCTCGAGGCCGTCGTCGCCGATGCCGACGATTTGGATTTTTGTGGCGGTCATGGCTTGATTGTAGGGGGAAAAGGTGAGTGGTGAGTAGGCGGAAGTTTCAAGTTCCAGGCTTCAAGTTTCAAGTTGCAGGATTTTTGACTTGAAACATGAAACTTGGAACTTGAAACCTTGGCCGCTCGGTCCGTTGCGTGAAATGGATGCGGCCAGTACAACGGCGGGCAGGCCATTAGGAACAGACTCTATGCCGCGGGTACTGGTTACGCCGACGATTTTGCGGAACGTGCCGGGGTTGTATTCCGACACGCTTTTGCAGGGCGGGTTCGAGGTGGTTTATCCGCCGGAGGGCTGCGATACGATGCGGCCGGAGAACCTGCTGCCGCTCTTGGCCGGGGCGGATGCGATGTTGGCGAGCGTCGAGCGGATGACTCGCGAGGTGATGACGAAAACCAGGCTGCGGGCGATAGCCCGGCTGGGCGTGGGATACGAATCGATCGATACGGCGGCGGCAAGCGATTTGGGTATTGCCGTGACGATCACGCCGGGCACTTTGGAGGAATCGGTGGCGGAGCATACGGTCGCGCTGCTGCTGGGCGTGACGCGGGCGATCGTGCAGCGCGATCGCGAGGTGCGGGCGGGCCGGTGGAGCCGCGTGGCGATGCCGCGAATAGCGGGGCGGACGTTCGGTATCATCGGACTGGGGCGGATTGGTCGGGCGGTGGTGCCTAAGGTGCAGGGGCTCGGAATGAAGGTCGTTGGTTACGATCCCTATGCCGACAGAGACTGGGCCAGCCGGGCCGGCGTGACGCTGATGAATTTGAGCGAGCTTTTGCAGTCGGCGGACGTGGTAAGCCTGCACACGACGACAACGCCCGAAACGGCCAACATGATCAACAGGAGCACGCTGGCTCAGATGCGGCCGGGCTCAATCCTGGTTAATACGGGCCGCGGGGCGCTGGTCGATGAAGAGGCGCTTTGTGAGGCGCTCGACCGGGGGCATTTGTTTGGGGCGGCGCTTGATGTGTTCAAGACTGAGCCGCTGCCGGTGGATAGCCGGCTGCTCAAGTATGAAAACGTGCTGCTGTGCACGCACATGGGAGGCATTGATTGGGACTCGCAAGTTGCCGCCAGCAACCTGGCGGCACAGTGCATCGTCGATCTCTACCGCGGCAAGTGGCCGGAGGCGTGCGTGGTGAATCGGGATATTCGGGATCGCTATAAGTGGTGATCCCACAAGAATGTCGAAAATCAAATGTCGAAAGAAACCCAAAACGCAAATGACGAAAGACCATTTCCGGCTTTGACTTTCGTCATTTGTATTTCGACATTTGCGATTTAGAACTGGTAGGAACTGCCGCAGCCGCAGCTTTTCTTGGCCATGGGAACTTCAAGGTGGAAGCCGCGTTGCTCGAGGCCGTCGATGAAGTCGAGCGTGGCCCCTTCGAGGAAGAGCTCGCTCTTCTTATCGACGACGACATTCTCGCCGTGGAACTCGTAGCGGCTATCCTTGGCTTCGTCGTATTGGTTGTCGAGGAACAGGCGGTGGCTATGGCCGCTGCAGCCGCCGGCGACGATTTTCACGCGGAGGAACATTTCGGGCCCGGCCTGGGCGCCTTCTTTGTGACGCTTGAGTTCACCTGCGGCTTTTTCGGTCAGGGTAATTGCGGACATGGGGTTTGAGCTTCTCCGAGTGCAAGTCGATAAACGGGTCTTGATACTGCAAGTATAACGTGTGATCGGCGATTGATGCGAGCGGAAGTTAGCCGTTTGCGACGCCAGCGGCTGATCGCACGTAAATTGTTGGTGGGAAGCGACTTTTGTCAATCGGCGGCGACGCTGCTGAGGCGGCGGAGTCGGTGGACATTTTCGGCGACGGCAGCAACGGCGTAGTCGATTTCCTCCTCCGTGTTGAAGCGGCCGAGGCCGAAGCGGAGGCTGGCGCGGGTCAAGTCGTCGGAGAGGCCGAGCGCGCGGAGCACATGGCTGGGCTCGGGATTAGCGCTGGTGCAGGCGCTGCCGCTGCTGACGGCAATGGTTTTCATGCTGATCATAAGGGCTTCGCCGTTGACGAACGGGAAAGCGCAGTTGAGGTTGGCGGGGAGGCGGGGGAGGGAGGCTGGCGAGCGGGAGGCGTCAGCCTCCCGGTCATTTTGGCTCGCAGCCATGGCGACGTTACCGGGATGCTTACGCATCCCGCTCGCCTCAAGGATCGATGGTCCATTAAGAATGATGTCGGGGATTTCGCGCTGCAGGCCGGCCCAGAGGCGACCGCGAAGCAAAGTCAGGCGCGGGATTTCAGTTGGAAGCTCGGCCAGGCAGAGTTGGAGGGCCGTGGCAAAGCCGACGATGCCGGGGACGTTGAGTGTGCCACTGCGGAGGCCGTTTTCCTGGCCGCCGCCGTCGATGAGGGATTCGAGACGCACCGGCGAGCGGGAGACGTTAGTCTCCCGGTAAGGTTGCGTTTTCGCATGGGCCGAATCACCGGGATGCTCACGCATCCCGCTCGCCTGATTGGTGGTCCGGCGGACATACAGCGAGCCGACGCCTTTGGGGCCATAGATTTTGTGCGCCGAGAAGCTCATCAGATCGATGCCGAGATCGCGGACATCGACGGGAATTTTGCCAACGGCTTGCGTGGCGTCGCAGTGCAGTGGGACGCCGCGGCTGGCGCAGATTTCCGCGATTTCGCGGATCGGCTGAATGACGCCGATCTCGTTGTTGGCCAGCATGACGCTAACAAGCAATGTTTCGTCCTTGATCTCTTCGGCCACTTTTTGCGGATCGAGCCAGCCGGCGCTCTCGCTGCCGTGTTGCTCGACGTCGAGCAGCGTGACTTCGTAGCCGCGGCGGCTGAGGCGGCGGAGCGGATCGAGCACAGCTTTGTGCTCGGTGGTCACGCTGACGATGTGGTTGCCTTTGCGCTTCGGCCGCTCGGCGATGCCGCGAATCGCGAGGTTGTTGCTTTCCGTCGCGCCGCTGGTGAAAACTATCTCTCGCGGCTCCGCGCCGATCCCAGCCGCGATGGTCTCGCGCGCCGCATCTGCGGCCTCCCTCGCTTCCGTCCCAAAGCTGTGGTTGATGCTGCCGGCATTTCCGAACTTTTCCGTCAAATACGGCAGCATCGCCTCGACCACGCGCGGATCAACGCGAGTTGTGGCGTGGTTGTCGAGGTAGATGGGCAATGAGAGCATTTGGTTGACCGATGGGTCCCCCAGTTGGAATCCAATAGTTCATTCGAATTGTCAGTATGGCTGAACTGTTGTCAGGCCGCGAACCACGCTGTAATGCTTGACATTGAAGGTTGCCAGCGGCTCTCCCACTCCGACCGCAGTTTGGCCAATTAATGCGTCCAGAATTCCAAGATTATGGCTCAATCGATAGTCAGCGAAGTCCACAAATGCCCGCTGACAATCGGCTGCGGTTGGCCAGAAGAGGGTAAAGGCGGCTAGCCTGGCTTCGAGCGTTTTTTGTTCTGTGGAATTGCGACAACCAGCGAGAAGCTCAATAGCGACCAAGCCTCGCAAACCGATCCTAGTGGTCGCTATTGTGGTCAGCCAAGCCACGGCCGGCGCGTGACCACGCAAGACATCGACCATGACGTCGCTATCCAGCAGCATGGTTCAATCCACGTTGGGCTTCGGCCTCTTTGCGAACACGGTTTGCGAAGTCCTGGCTATTGTGAATGTCTTCGCGATCGGACCAGATGCCAGCAAGGCCCGATTCAATCAGGTCTTGCGCAGTCCGAATCGGCTTGTTTGCAGGCGGCTCCGGAGAAGATTCGATCGTCAGTCGGACCCGCTGATTTTCAGCAACGGCGACTTCCTTGAGTGGGCGAAACACTCCGCCGCTATAGATCGCTTCAAAGCTGTTCATGCCATGGATCCTGTGACACTACCATTCTAGCATCGGCAAGTGACGCGGTAGAAGTCCGCCCGAGAATGGCGTTACCGCGACGCTCGCAACATGCATCACGCCGTCTCGTCACCGGAGCACAGGTGGCAGTAGCTTTCGTAGCGCCGGGCGTCGAGGCGGTTGTCGGCGACGGCATCTTTGACGGCGCAGTTGGCTTCGTGGGTGTGAGTGCAGTCAGGGTAACGGCAGAGGCTGACGTAAGGGCGGATGTCGCGGTACAGGCCGGCGACCTCTTCGGGCACGATGTCCCACAGCTGAAACTGGCGGATGCCCGGCGTATCGACGACAAAGCCGCCGATTTGCAGAGGAATCAGCCGGGCGACGGTCGTGGTGTGCTTTCCTTTTTCGTTTTCGCGGCTGACTTCGCCGACGCGGAGGGCCAGCTCGGGCTCGATGGCGTTGAGGAGCGACGATTTGCCGACGCCGCTCTGGCCGGCGACGACGCTTTCTTTGCCGGCAAGCAAACGCCGCAACCGCGCGACTCCGACTCCGGTTGCCGCGCTGACAGGCAGCACCTGATAGCCCATTTGACCATAGACACCGGCAAGAGGCATGAGATCGGCCGGATCGACAAGGTCGATCTTGTTGATGCAAATGATCGGCTCGATCTGCATCCGCTCGGCTTCGACCAGAAAGCGATCGATCAGGTTCGGCTTCAGGTGTGGCTCGGCGGCGCTGGCGACGATGACGAGCTGATCGACATTGGCCACTAGAATCTGCTGCCGCGACTTGCTGGACCGACTGAGTATGTGCTTTCGAGGTTCAATCCGTTCGATGAGCGAATCGCCGGTCGCCTCCGGGCGGACATAGACGATGTCGCCCGCGACGACGACGTGCCGCAGGTCGGTGCTCAGGTCCTTTAGAAGGCCGCGGATGGCGCAACGGAGCTCGCGGCCATCGTCAGTTCGCACGACGCTCGACAAGCCGTGGACGCTGAGGACACGGCCGCGGAGCGCCGTGCTGGCAACATCGCGATGGACGCTGAAGCCCGCCGATTCCGGATCAGCTTCTACGCCGACGATCGTGCGCCTGCGGGTGAGATCGCCTTTGCCGGTGAGGCGCTCGGACTTGAGGGTTTTGTCGTCCGCTCGCTCGTCGTGGGCGAATTTCCGCGTCAGATCGTTTTTCCGCCGGCGGACCTGATGGTCCTTGCGAAAATCCGTGCGGATTTTTTTCTTGCGCGACATGCGTTCATTGTAGCTCGTAGGGCAAGCTGCCAGCTTGCCCATCTGCGACAAGCAGCCTGGTTGTCGCTACGTGTCGCGATTCCAGGGCGGCGAATCACGCTGAGGTCGTTCCTGCTTTGGACACACAAATACCCTTTCAACAGGTACGTCAACGGCGCATTGCAGAAAGGGAACATAAACCCGATAGATTTGCGCGGATCGCCAGCGACGTTTTAAGGATGAGGCGGGCGAAATGCCCACGAACTCACCGTAGTACCCGAGCGTTGCACCAGATGCATCGTCGTCCAGGAAGACGGCAACTCGCTGGCCAGGGTCCGGCAGCGACGGCTCCGGATGGTGCTCGAAGTTTTCGGCCATGCGTTCCCCTGGTTTCCATAGCAGTGTTCCACAGATAGGGCACAACGCATCACCCGTCTCGGACGAGAAATCAATGTCCGAGTCGGCCCCGCACAGCGGGCAGCGGCTGGGAAATCCTTCAGGAGTCCGCGAGCTAATCATGGGGTCCGAGCGTTTTTGTTAAGCCGCCCGTAAACCGCGACCAATGGTCGCGGCTTTACAAAGCGCGGAGGACGTCCGTGGCTGCTGCGACGGTCGTGTCGATGTCGGCTTCCGTATGGGCGGACGACACGAACAGGGCTTCGTATTGGCTGCAGGGCATGTAGACGCCGCGGTCGAGGAGGCCCCAGAAGTATTTGGCGTAGCGGGCGGTGTCGCTTTGGCTGGCGGAGTTCCAGTCGGAGGGGCGCTGGGCATTGAAAAACAGCGTGAGCATGCTGCCGACGCGGGTGATGGCGTGCGGAATGCCGGCTTCTTTGGCGGCGGCAGCCAGGCCGTGTTCCAGCCGCGACGAAAGCTGCTCCAGCCGCTGGTAGGGCGGATTGTTTCGCAGTTCTTTTAGCGTGGCGATGCCGGCGGCGGTGGCGACGGGGTTGCCGCTCAGCGTCCCGGCTTGAAAGACTTTGCCCGCGGGCAAAATGTGCTGCATGATCTCGCGGCGGTCGCCGTAAGCACCGATGGGCATGCCGCCGCCGACGATTTTTCCTAGCGTGGTGATGTCGGGCTGAATGTTGAAGAGCGATTGGGCGCCGCCAAACGCCACACGGAAGCCGGTCATCACTTCGTCGCAGATCAACAATGCACCGTGCTTCGTGGTCAGCTCGCGCAGGGCGCGGAGAAACTCGGGCGTGGGAATCACGCAGCCCATGTTTCCGACGACCGGCTCAAAGATAACACCGGCGATGCGCCGGCCGTGCTCCGCGAAGGTCCGTGTCAGTCCGGCGACGTCGTTGTATTGGCAGATGATCGTGTCTTTGGCCGCTCCAGCGGTCACTCCGGGTGAATTGGGCACGCCGAGCGTGGCGGCGGAGCTCCCGGCGGCGATGAGCAGGCTATCGACGTGGCCATGATAATTGCCGGCGAATTTGATGATGCAATCGCGGTTGGTGAAGCCTCGGGCAAGGCGGATGGCGCTCATCGTCGCTTCGGTGCCGGAGCTGACCAGGCGCAGCAATTCAATCGAAGGCACGGCGGCGACGATCAGCTCGGCCAGCTCATTTTCCGCTGCGGTCGGCGCGCCGAAGGTGAACGCGCGATCCACCGCCGCATGCACTGCGGCAACGACGTTGGGATGTTGGTGCCCCAGAATCATGGGTCCCCACGAGCCGATGTAGTCGATGTAGCGATTGCCATCGACGTCGAACAAATAGGCCCCGCTGGCCCGCTCGAACACCACCGGCTCGCCGCCGACGCCGCCAAACGCCCGCGCGGGGCTGTTCACGCCGCCAGGCATTAGCTCTTGGGCACGCCGGAAAATCTCGTGGCTCTTCGTACGATTCATTTTTCCCTGAAACTCTTTCATCTCTGTGCCCCAGTGCCTCTGTGTGAGATTCATTGAAGCGGATTCTCACACAGAGGCGCAGAGGCACGGACGAGACATTAGAATGTGGCGGCATTCCCGCTCCATCAACATATCATGTCGGCTTGGTCGATTGAGTGGGCGGAAAGCCACTGGACGAAGTTGGAAAGGGCCTTCGATGTCACGTCAGCAGAAGTTGGTTTTAATGTCCGCGCTTTTCGCGATCGCTTTGTTTGCGCTCGCCGAGGCTGCGAGGGCCGCCGAAACTCGGCGACCGAATGTGGTTGTATTTTTGGCCGATGATTTGGGCTATTCGGATTTGGGCTGCTACGGCGGCGAGATTCAGACGCCGCATTTGGATGGGCTGGCGAAGAACGGGCTGCGGTTCACGCAGTTTTACAACACGGCTCGCTGCTGGCCGACGCGGAGCAGCCTGCTGACAGGCTACTACGCTCAGCAGATTCGCCGCGATACGGTGCCCGGCGTGCGCAGCGGGGGCGGCGGCACACGACCGGCGTGGGCCCGGCTTCTGCCGGAGGTGCTGAAGCCGCTCGGTTATCGGTCGTACCACTCAGGCAAGTGGCACGTGGATGGCAAAGTAATCGACGGCGGGTTCGACCGATCGTATCTCATGCAGGACGCGGGTCGGTTTTTCAGTCCGCAAAACCACCAGGAAGACGACCAGCGGCTGCCGGCGGTTCAGCGCGACAGCGGTTACTACTCGACGACGGCGATTGCCGATCACGCGATCAAGTATTTGAAAGATCACGCGCAGCAGCATGCCGACAAGCCGTTTTTTGCGTATGTCGCGTTCCTATCGCCGCACTTTCCTTTGCAAGCCCCGCTCGAGGACGTGAAGCGGTATTTGGGCAAGTACACCGACGGCTGGGAAACACATCGGCAGCGGCGGTGGGAGCGGCAGCAGAAAATGTCACTTGTCACTGGTCAGTTGTCATTGGTAGAGCGGGAGGTTGGACCACCGTACTTGTTTCCTGACGCTTATAAGGCGCTGGGGCCGGGTGAGGTAAATAAGCCGCTGCCTTGGAACGAGCTGAACAAGGAGCAACAGTCTTTTCAGGCGACTAAGATGGCGATCCACGCGGCGATGGTCGATCGGATGGACCGCGAGATCGGCCGGGTCGTCGATCAGATTCGGGCCATGAATGCCTTTGACAATACGCTGATCATGTTTCTTTCGGATAATGGGGCCAGCGCCGAAATCATGGTTCGCGACGACGGCCACGATCCTTCACTTCCGCCCGGAGCCGCGGGGACGCATTACTGCCTCGGCCCCGGCTGGTCTTCGGTGGCCAACACGCCGCTGCGGATGCATAAGACTTGGGTTCACGAAGGGGGCATTAGTACGCCGCTAGTCGTGCATTGGCCAAGCGGGATTTCGGCCCGCGGCGAATTGCGGAAAAACCCCGGCCACGTGATCGACCTGGTGCCAACGATCCTGGAAGTGGCCGGCGGCAAGCGGCCCGAACTCTATGAGGGAAAACCCGTGCCGCCCCCGCCGGGCAAGAGCCTAGCGCCGGCGTTTGCCAAGGACAACACCGCGCCGCACGACTACCTGTGGTGGGCTCACGAAGGAAGCAAAGCCATTCGTGTCGGCGACTGGAAGCTCGTCGCCGCCTCGTCGTCGTTGCGCGGGCGCGGACCGGGAGCACAAGACGATCAGCAGCCGGGGCCGTGGGAGCTTTACAACCTGGGCGAAGACCGGGCCGAAACGAACAACCTGGCTTCCAAAATGCCGGAGAAGGTACGGGAGCTATCGGACCTTTGGTCGCAAAAGGAAGCGGAGTATTTCAAGCTGGCCAAGCAGGATGGGGCGGGAAATTGAGCGGTCACCCGAGCTTTGCGGGTTTGGCTTGCTCCGGGGCAAGCAACTCGCCAAGGCTCGCGACAATCTGGATCGTGACGCCCGCGGCGGCTACTGCAGCCGAGACGAAAATCGCTTGCGCCGAAAATGCACCTGGTTGGCCGAATAACCAGCAGCCAAGGGCTGCGCCGAGTGCAGCAGGTGGAAGTGCGGTTAGAGCGATGCGTGCCCGGCGGGGATGGGACGTGAACCAGAAAATAGCGCCGCTCACGAGAGCCAGCGGAGCGAGCGCGAAAAGGGCAGCCATTAGCCAAGGCGCCCGCGGGACTTGAATCGACTCGGGGACGGTGTGCGGTTGGATGTTGTCGTAGGTGTCGAGCGGAAACGAGCGGGCTTT
>Ga0137431_1000519_pt1 | contig 13767 bp, 11 predicted proteins | sample EasRivERMZT800_2_FD_104646 | JGI IMG/M metagenome (GOLD analysis project Ga0137431, IMG submission 104646) | Soil microbial communities from meander-bound floodplain in the East River, Colorado, USA - East River MetaG ERMZT800_2 | ecosystem: Environmental > Terrestrial > Soil > Floodplain ... | reverse complement strand
TTGTGTTAATATCAAAGGATCCGTTCTCTACCACCACAAATGCCAGCTGCATATCACCGGTTAGTTGGCGTACCAGCTCGTCCAACTTCGGAGGAGAGATACCGGAACCCTTTCTTTTTGGGAGATCCACGTAGAGACGAAAACGGGGATTGATGCAATACACCGAATCAGCCTTTATAATCTCATTGTGGTAAAGAGTTGTAAAATCAATATTGGTCATTTGCAGCTTGTCAAAAAAAACACGGAATGAATTTTTTGCGCTGTCACCTTTAGTAGCCATAATGGTGCAGCTGTCGAATTCCACGAACTTCTTAAGAATATTGATCCTGAAATTGCTGAAGCTAAGCCGGTGTCTGCCGTCGGGAAATAAAATGTTTTGATTTGTTGTATGTAATGCCACATTATCGCTGAATAAAATTTTTTGCTCGTTGGCTTGTTTCGTGATGTCTACCTGGAGGTTATCAAGACGCAGATAAATGTTGGTAATTACAACGGGCGATTCCCCAGGTATAATTTTGTTAATCAGTGAAAATTTACCGTTATCGATTTGGAACTGTCTCACCCTAAGAACGCTTAAAGCCTCCTGTATCGAATTATAGATACGACCCATTTCCTGGGGCAAAGACATACTGGTATCTGAATCAGTCGCCGTGTCCTTTTCAATAGCCCTGATTTTTGTTACAGTGATATCTGGGCTGAGCAGGTGTAAGGAATCGATCAGGATCTTTTTTTCGAACACCAGGGGAAAAATTGCCTTTATTGTGATATCCAACTTTTTTATCCGGAACTGGTAACTCGTGGAGGCGGTGGTATCAGTAGAGTAAAAGACGGGGTTTCGCAATTCCATCTTATAGTTAAGCCAGTTGAATTTGAATTTATCAACCTTCAGAGCGAGGGTATTGTTGGACAGTGAACTGACAAGGTCTTCTACCAGGCTCTCGGCATGATTGATAAACCAAAAATGAAACGCCGTCATCAGCACCAAAATAAAACCAAGAAAATACGCTATGATTTTCAGGACCGTATTTTTTATGAGTTTGGCTGTCAAGGTGCGGAATATTTGAGGTTGAATTTACTAAAATCCCGCGGGTAATAAAACATAAAGGTCGCTAATAGTTTAATGATTATGAAGCGATTATCAGGCGTTAAAGTGGTTTTTAAAAAAATCGCTTAATTGATCGGCCCAGAAGCTGATATCGTTAACGATCGTTAAGAATTCCTGGTAGTCCATTCCATCTATATCTCTTTCAGAAACTACGCATAGAAATCTTTTGTCTGAAGTGATGCTTAACTTGATCCCTGGTCGCTGAGTGTTTATTTCCAAAACTGCCTGGTAAATATCCAGCTTCTTTTTGGTATCAGCGGGAATAGAGCATAATGGTGCAAAACAGCGAAGAAAAGTTCTTTCGTTTTGGCCGCTTTGGAAACTGGTAAGAAAAACTTCAATGGTACATGATTTTCCAGCAAAATACCAGGCGCCGGTTTTGGCATTGTAAATAGAATCAGCATTGGCGCCAATCTGCTGGCATAAACGATAAATGTAAGCTTTGGCAACATCTGCTGGAACCATGAATATTTATTTAAGGAACTGCAGGCAAATTTTTCCTTTATTCAAATTAAAGAAAAAAGTTCCCGGTTAATACACACCACGCATCCTTCACATAGCTTTAACTCACTGAAGCCCCGTTGGCCACCACTTCATCAGGGTTGATGAATTTCAATTTACCATCGGCATCTTCGGCCATTAAGATCATACCATTGCTTTCAATACCCTTCATTTTTCTTGGTGCCAGGTTGGATACCACCACCACTTGTTTGCCAATTATATTTTCAGGCTGAAAATGCAGGGCAATACCCGATACAATCGTTCTTTTTTCAAATCCAAGGTCAACCTCCAGTTTAAGTAATTTATCCGCCTTCGCGACTTTTTCAGCGGCGGTAATCGTGGCTATCTTAAGATCAAGCTTTGCAAAATCATCGTATTGTATTTCTGGTTTTTCGTTTCCGGTTACCAGTTTCCCGGTACCTGGTGACTGGTAACTGGTATCTGTTTTTACCAATCCTGATTTCAATTTTTCAATTTGCGTTTTTATTTCGTCATCTTCGATTTTCCGGAATAATAACTGCGGTTCCCGTAAACTGTATCCTACACTGAGCAGTTTCAATTTGCCTGCATTTTCCCAGTCCAGCAACTTTTCCACCACCTTCATCATGTGCAACATTTTTTGGGCGGTTGATGGAAGGAAAGGATTAATGAGCACTGCCAGGTTAGCTGTTAATTGCAAACAGATGTGTAAGCAATTGTCTATGGTTTTTTGAGCGGCCCCCTCTAAATCTCCTCCGCCAGCTGGCGGAGAGACTTGCGTAGACCCTAATTGTTTTGCGACGATCCAGGGTTCTTTTTCCTGCATGTATTTATTTCCTTTACGGGAAAGATCAATCACTTCATACAGTGCATCGCGGAATCTGAATTGTTCCAGTAAGCTTTCGACTTTTGCTTTTGTGTTTTCAATTTCTGCAATGATGACTTTGTCGGTATCATCCAAAATATCTGTGTGCAGCTTAGGCACTTTTCCGCCACAGAGTTTATGCATTAACACAAATGTGCGGTTCACAAAATTTCCAAATATGGCGACCAGCTCACTGTTGTTTCTATCCTGGAAATCTTTCCAGGTAAAGTCATTGTCTTTTGTTTCTGGTGCATTGGCGCATAAAACATAGCGAAGCACATCTTCACAGCCGGGGAAGTCTTGTACGTATTCGTTTACCCAAACTGCCCAGTTGCGGCTGGTAGAAACCTTGTCACCTTCGATATTTAGAAATTCGTTGGCCGGAACATTATCGGGCAATACAAAGCCGCCATGAGCTTTTAACATCGCAGGAAAAATAATGCAATGAAAAACAATATTGTCTTTTCCTATAAAGTGAACCAGCTTTGTATCTTCCTTGCACCAATAGTCTGCCCACCGGTCTGTAAGTTCCTTAGTGGCCGAAATATAACCGATGGGTGCGTCAAACCATACATACAATACTTTTCCCTCGGCATCCGGAAGAGGAACTTTAATACCCCAGCTGCTATCCCTTGTCATCGCACGGCTTTGCAGTCCGTTATCCAGCCAGCTTTTGCATTGACCATATACATTATTCTTCCATTCCTTATGCTCCTCGAGTATCCATTGCTTCAGCCATGGCTCATAATCTTGCAATGGAAAATACCAGTGTTTGGTTTTCTTTTTTACGGGTATAGCATCACTAAGTGTGCTGCGCGGATCGATGAGTTGTTCAGGACTCAGTGTGCTGCCACATCTTTCGCACTGATCGCCATAGGCGCCGGGATTGCCACAAACAGGGCAGGTGCCGGTGATATAACGATCCGCTAAAAATGTTTTTGTTTTTTCATCATAATATTGCTCCGTTTCTCTTTCTTCAAACAGTCCATCATCATACATTTTCTTAAAAAATGCTGCCGAAGTTTCGTGATGTATCCTGTTCGATGTGCGGGAATAGATGTCAAACGAAATTGCCATTTGCTCAAAGCTTTCTTTGATGATGGCATGGTATTTATCCACAATCTGTTGGGGTGTGACACCTTCTTTCATGGCCCTGATGGTTATAGGGACCCCGTGTTCATCACTGGCACAAATAAATTTGATATCCCTTTTTTGTGCCCGCTGGTAACGAACATAAATATCAGCAGGTATATATACTCCTGCCATATGGCCAATATGAACCGGGCCGTTGGCATATGGGAGCGCTGCGGTAACTAAATATCGTTTGAAATCCTTCATTTAAATGGTCTGTAATTATTAGCCTGCAAAAATACCGGAATAGGAGTCATTGCCCAAATGACTTCAAAACTGAAATCATATCTCAAAATATGAAAGAAAGATATATGGCGACCTTTATAGCGTTGATCTATGGCGCGGAATCGACAAAATATTAAGCAGGTAATTTCAGAACTTCATTTTTACAAGCAGGACATGCTACACTAAAATAATTTTATATAGGAATGTAAGCGCAAACCTTCGGACTATTAGAATTTCACTACAATCACTGACAATGAATAGGCCGTTAATTCTACATTTATTGCCTTCTTTTTGATGTCTATTATCTTTTCGACGGGTGCCACGACAGAAGGCGAATCTAAACTATTCTCCGCTTCCGGATTATCGTTTTGCAACACGATCAATTTAGCAGTCGATCCTTTTTTATTGGCTCCATCAACATTCACTTCTGCTTGTTGTGCCTTGCCTGAAGTATTCACAATTTTTATTATTAACTCGTTTGTTATTTTGTCAATCGTTGCCGATGCATAAAGACTGTCCTGGCCCGCGGCAGGCAGGTTGTCTTTATATAACATAGGAACAACCTGGCTGCCTTTATTTACTGCATAAAGTTTTTGCACATGATAATTGGGCGTGGCCATCACCTGCAAATTATCTACCCAGATCAAGTCAGGCTTCCATTGCCAGCCGTCAATATTTCCAAAGAGCGGAGCATAGGACGCCATTTGCACGATATCCGCATTTCGTTCCAGGCCTGTTAGAAATGCTGCTTCTGCAAGGGCGGTGCGCCAATTGTTTTTATTATGAATACTTGTTGTTCTGTCGCTTTGCGCTGCGTACTCACCTACAAAAACCCGGGAAGCGGATTTTCTATCATAATTGTCGTAACGCTTTGCATTGTCCAAAAACCATTGGGGTGAACTGTAATAATGTTCATCAATAAATTCAACATTCATTTTTCGCAACTCGCTGTCCAGGTAGTCAAACAATTCCCCATTAGGCAAGAAGCCGCTGCTGCCAACTAATTTAATATTCGGATATTGTTTTTTAATTGCTGCCTGGAAAATTTTAAAACGCTCAACGTACTGCGGCCCCCAATTTTCATTGCCAACACCGAGCATTTTTAGATTAAACGGATCGGGATGTCCTAATTCTGCACGTATTTTGCCCCAATGTGTAGTAACAGAACCATTAGCAAATTCAATCAGATCGAGGGCATCCTGAACATAAGGATCAAGCTGCTCAACCGGCGTCACTTCTGCCGTGTTGAATTGGCAGGCCATGCCGCAATTCAGAATGGGCAACGGTTCGGCGCCAATATCTTCTGCGAGTTGAAAAAACTCAAAAAAACCTAACCCAAAGGTTTGAAAATAATCAGGTGCTGGTCGCCCCGCAATTTCATTATTCCACCTGTTTATAATGAGTTTTCTTTCTTCAACGGGTCCAATTGTTTTTTTCCATTCATACCTTGTCGCAAGATCACGCCCTTCTACAATACAGCCCCCGGGAAAACGAATAAACCCGGGTTTCATATCTGCGAGCATCTGGACCATATCGGCCCGTAAACCACCTTTGCGCCCTTTCCATGTATCACCCGGAAACAGTGAGATCATATCTACGTCCAATGCTCCGTTCCCCTCAAGCCAAATATTAAGGCTGGCCTTCGGATCAGTTGCCGTTGCAATAAAACTTACTTCGCCTTTATGCCAGGCATCACCCGTTTGTTCGGGCGTAAACGTAGCCGAGCCAATGATATTTCCTTTTTCGGTTACTAACTCCACGTATAATTTGGCATTGGCTTTTTGCTGGCGGTATAAAAGAGAAAAATCGTAACGTAAATCCTTTTTAATGCCCATTCTCCGAAATCCTTCGTTAGATATACCCAGGCTGTCCTTCTTAACATTATTAAGTGTAACACGCATGAACCGGGGATTGGTGGCTGCTTTATCGGGGCGGTTTAGGATGTGAATTTCCGAGCCAGGATTAATGGTGCCATACAACAGTTTACTGCTCTTGATGGTCCAACCCATTAACGGATTGGCAAATTCAAAAGAACGATTCTTGACTAATTCTGCATATAGGCCGCCGTCTGCTCCCAGGTTGATGTCTTCGAAAAAAATCCCGTACATGTTTGGAGATACGCTTGCTGTTGGCTTATTTGCCTGGATGGTAAAAACGGCCTTATTCTGGGCGAATAAAAAGGCATATTGTAAAGAAATGATCAGTGTGAAGAATGTGAGTTTCATTTTAGATTGAATTCTAAAATTAAGATAATGCGAACATCAGAAAATTTTTTCAGTCATTTTCTTTCGAAAGGCTTCGCCCCATGGAAAATAGATGGACGATCGGGTTTAGTAGAAATCCCTTGTTTGCATGTTAATCATTTCATTTCAAACTTGTGTGAAAAATTAAATTTGAATGAACATTGAATCTTATTGGCAGTTGAATAAAAGCCATCGCTAAAATTGTCTCGCTTTCCATACTGGTATTCAATTCCAAACATCACATTGTCGACGGGGTAACAGCGCAGGTTGATCAATGCATATTGTCCCTTTCTGAATGCATCAGGCGATTGCAGGTCCGCATTCTTGATGTTTATCATTGAATAACCTATTGAGCTTTTCAGTTTCGGGGTCCATTCAAGTTCGACAAAGCTAAAAAATCCCCATGCCGGTAAAGCTTTTCCCTTTACAGGAGTTAACGAGTTTCCCGGGTTGGATTCTAAGGCAACATCCGGTGAGGGGTCGGCCATATAATTTTCAAAACCCTCACCATATTCCCCCTGTAACTTAAATTTCAAACGCTTCCCTGCATTGATTACTGTACTAACATTAAAGCCCCAGCCAATATCGCTGCCACTTAAATCGTACACCGAAGTATCAGATATATCTTTCCATTCAAGATATTTTGCAATGGCTGCCATTTGTGTATAACCCCATTTCCAATTGTGCCTGTAATGTGTAACCAGGTTCGGTAATGGTAAGCGGGGTTTCACATCCCGAATGTCCACACTGTTCGAATAGTCAGTTCCATCCGCAGTAGCTCCTGGTCTTTCGAATGCAATGGCCAATCTTTCTTTTTCAGTGTATACAGGAGCGTAACGCAACTGTATGTTTAAAAAGAAAATTCGGGAGCTCGGTCCCCAGTAATCTAATGTAACAGGAAACACCTCCGTATCCATAAATGTTGATGGAGCTTGTCCGGCAAGAAATTTGCCTAACTGCCCAAATCCATTTACTAAATGAATAGTGGTTTGTCCAACATCTTTTCCAAATCCAAAAAGGTCAAAATCAAACTGCGTTTTTAGTTCGCCCAACCTGGTATGTGTGCTACTCCTCACTCCCAGTCTTGTTTGCCTGACACTGATAAAAAAATTACCTGCCGGATCAAATTGATTCTTATACTTGGGTAACTTGGTTGGTCTCATCACATCAAACCAATCGGGATCAATGGTATTGAAATTATAACCCCCGTCAGTTAGAATAAACCCATAGACTTCGAAGCTATTTTTATTGATCTGTGCAAAGGAAAAGACAGGAAGGAGTATGATCAATGATTGAATGAAAAGTCTTCTCTTGTACTTTTTTCCACTGATCATTCTTTTTATTTAATTCATTAAAGCGTAGCAAGATTTTTCCAGAAACGTTCCAGGCTTTCATCACCTCCGAAAAGCGTAGTAAAAATGGTGGAATCAGCTAATAAAATATCACCGGCCCTTTCTTCGTTGGGCGGCATCCAGAGAAACATATTGAATTCCCGGTTACCAGCTTCAATAAACGGATGCGGATGCGTCATGTCGATCGGCTGACGGGCCAGTACGTGAATCAGCATAGGATCATCAGTGGTAACAGCATAATGCGGGAGATGCATGTGAAAATTGAAAGTATTGACACCATTGAGCCAGCCACGTTTATCGAAATCCATTTGCCTGGAAAGTGCTACTAATTGATTTTTTGTTCCTGCAATTGTTGCAGGCCGTAAGCCAAACCTGTTTTCCACAGGAACACCCAGTCCCTTCATCAGTGACCTGGTATATTTCCCAAAACGTTGTTGTCTGGGCACTAGTGGATCACCATGATGTTTATATTCCTGTTGCCGTTGGTTCAGATCTTCAGAAAAACCCACATCATGATGTGGACTAAGCACTAAACAGGTGCCTTCTCTTTTTAAGAATTGCTTTATCGCTTCAATTTCTTCGGGCGACGCTTCCTGTTCTGTGACTATATGATCAAGCCCAAACACCATCAGCGTATCAGTATCGGCAAGAATTCTTTCATCAATTGGCAATCGTTGCCCGGCCTGGTCAATACGCTGGTAATCCGGAACCCGGTGACCAGTTACACTTTCAACAACCTGTTGAAATCTTACAATACTGAGATGGAAAAGTTCGAGGGTTCCGGCGATGCCCTGCAGAAACATTTTTTCGGAATACTCAATGGATTCATAGGCAGGCCATGCGACGCGACGCACTTCCGTTATCGTTGAAAAACGATTGTCAAGTTCAGTTATATTCCTGTTTGCTTCCCATGGATAGCTCCATGTCCAGTAAACGCTGAATCTTTTTTTACCTTCAATGAATTTACGGGGAGTACTAATTTGATTATAAAATCTTGGAGATGGATAGCTCATTGACTACGATTTTAAGAAGTGAGTCAAAATTATTTTAATGAAGCCAAATATTTTAAGGCCTTGATTCCAGGCAAAAAGAAATAAGCACCTCCCGTCACTGTAGTAAAAGCATTAAGCCCTTTTACTTTCTTTTTAATCGGTCGTTTTGGAATGGTCATTTCCACCGCTCCGTCTATACTTCCTGCAAAAGGATCTCTTTCATTCAACTCAAGAAATTCGGGATCATTGGCCCAAACAGAAATTAAAAATTCAAACTGTCTTGAAATGTCGGCGCAACCCGCAAACACTGCAATACCTCGGTTGGCTCCGTCATCAGGAGCATCATCAGGCAGGTAAGGACCGTAGGTTCCGCCTCTGCGAATAATCAATCTCCTGTTCATGATTCTTGATACCCTTCCATCTCTAACATTCATTCTTCTTATATGTGAGCCCATGGGACATGCATATCCGTGAGGGTCCATTTTCTCATAATCGAAATTGTTATTCCTTTTGTCATCAAACCCAAGTTCCCGGTCATCTTTTTCGGGACATAACACAAGCGGTGCTCCTGTTGTTCTCCAACGCCCCATTAGTTTAGCTGCCACCAGTTCCTGCTCTTCAACAGTCTTTCCGTTAGCTTTCAGGAAATCACGAAATGCCCCAACATGCTCACGCATCTTTCTATAAGCAAGAAAGCTTCCGTTTTTTGAAAGAATTTCGGGCATTGGTTGAATAGGTATCAGTCCTGTTTCATCGGGGTACCCCAGAAAAAATTCTCCGGGTTTGCTGGGTGGATGAGAGCCTGGTGTCGGTTCAACTCCCATCCCTTCAATAACAGGTGTGGTTAACCGATCCCGATAACCAAAATGCTCATGTACATAATCATAAGGAGGTACTGCTTCCAGGAGCAAGGATGAAAGTATTTCCACCCCGGGATTATCTTGCAGGTATTCATCGTGCCTCTTTATACATCGTTCCTTCTCATCTCTATCCCTGGCAAAAAGAATAACAACGGCATGAAGATCTTCACTTGCAATTTTATCTTCCCAATGATCCGGGTGATTGATACCTATGTCACCCAGTATCGCTGCCCGTGCAGCCATCCCCTGGCGAAAAGGTTCGGGAAATGTGGCAAGTGAAGTTTCATCAACGCCAAGCTTACGAAGGCCTTGAAAGGTAAAAGCCAAACTAACCCACCTCATGTCGGACTCGCTTGCTACCATCACCGTTTTAACGTTTCCCACTATATCGCTTAGATCATTTACCCATTTACGGCCTCCTTCAGCAGTGCGAAAGTTGATAAAAATGTATTGGGCAATGGTAGCATGAGGGCGGGTCAAAAGATAATGTTGGATATCCTCTAATTCGAGCATTACATTTTTTTTAATAAACAATTATTGCATTTGATCCAGCATATTGGAAAATGCAGCTTTTAGTTTCAACGCTTTTTTTACTTCATCAGCGGAAACATAGGGATATTCACCGTACTCCAAAAAACTCGGGCAATGATGTTCACGGAAGAACTTAATTACTGCATTAAGGTTTGTTTTCCAGTCTTCGGGCCAGCCTTCAAGATTCACAAAAACAGTAGTAAGACCCGTGGAGTTAAAAAGCGCCACCGCATCTTCGAGATACTTATCAAAATCGGTATCGAAAATGCCCTGGTACATGAAATGTAAACCGGAGCCAACATCAAACAAAACCCAACGCAGATAATGAAGCTTCAGTGGTGCAAGAACATTTGGACTGCCCTTTACTGCTTCTTCTATTGTTTTCCCGTAATCGCGGATAGCCTGCTCTCTTCCCGGCTTAACCTTGGCAATAACTGAAAAGCCATAATTGGCAGGCGTTTGAGGAAAAACAGGCCCATAGCGGCCTTCCTCTTTTTTAAAATAGCCTTCTTTTGGAATTGAAAGAGCGGCTGGTGTTGACCACCCGTTTTCTAATGTTTCTGCCATAATATTTGATTTAAATAATTTAAGAATATGTGATTTAGAAAAGGAGAACAACAATAATCGTGAAAGGTAGTAAGGTATAATTTTTCCAGTACAGAACTACGATTCATGGCAAACAAACACAAAATTTGGTATAGATGGTCAATAGAAAATGAAAATGACTCTTCTAAAGCCGGACGAAAGGTCGTTGAGCTGTCGTCCGCTAACTACACTTGAAATAAAAGTAAGAAAAATCAGGGTTCTAATAATCCTAGTGAATGCTTAAAATGCTTGCTGCCGACCGGCACAGTTTGATGCAGGCAGTATTCTGAGATTCTTGTAAAATCAGCTCCCATTAAAAAATCATAAACACCTGTAACTGTTCTACCGTTGAATTTACGCTAACTCCATTTTTCTTTGCCGGTATCCATTTAGGGGACAATTTTAAGATTCTTATTACCTCCTCTTCGAAGCCGTGTTTGTATTTTGTTATTGGCACAAAATCCTTGAGCGTCCCATCTTTTGTGACAGTAAATTTTATTTTGACGTTATAAGTTCCTTTTTTGGCACCATTGTCTACACCGACCGAAGGGTTCAAATTCTTTTCAACATATTTAATCCAGGAAGGTCGGCCTCCTGGAAAAGTAGCTAAAGAGTCAACGTTCGTATATGTAGTGGTATCGTTGTCGGATACTGCAACATAATTTCTATTAGAATTAGCTGTTGTGTCAGTTGTTTGAGAAAAACTAAAGATTGAGTTAAGCAATAAAACACATAATACGAGACGTTTCTTCATAAAAAGAATTAAATATGTTAAATCAAGAATGTTCCCATTAAAAGTTACAGCCGACGTCCAGAGCTTTCTGCTCCCGACGCGTCGGGACAGGTCGTGCTGATCCCCGATAGCTATCGGGGCCGTGTTACGTCAGCCCGGATCCCGCCCCAGGCGGGACTGAGTAAAGACAGAAAGCTGCGGTAATGATCTATTTATTCCAATGGCTCTCCCATTTTGTTCCTCTGGCCGGCCGGTCTCTCAAAGAAATGTCAACATAGATAATGGTGTCTGCTTTCTCTCCAAATGGTGCCTGCAGTACTTCTTTACCACCTGGGGCATACACCAGGGAGCTGCCTATACAATTCCAACCTTTCCATGGTCCGGCTTCTATTTTACCTACATTGCTTACTCCTACTACCCAAAGATCAAACCTTTCACTCACCGGTTGATAAACATTTTTCCAGGTATTGCCATAAGGCGTTACGTTATTGTCAAAATCAGGAGGTACTGCCCATGCACATGGAGAGAGAATAATGTCTGCGCCCATATAGCCAAGGGAATTGGAAAGAACATTACCCTGAGCAGTAGCATCGGCGCAGATGTAAAGTCCTAATGTGCCCAGTGGCGTATGAACTACATTGAGTTTGTCACCTTGATCGTAAAGGTCATGGGCAATATCCAGCTCATTTAATTTACGATGTGTTAATATGACCTTGCCCGATGGATCGATGATTACGGCGGCATTGTAGGTTTTGTCTTTATCCTTTTCAACAATACCAGCACATACATAAATATTGTTTTTAACGGCTGCATCTCTTAATCGCCTGCATGTTTTTCCATCAGGAATTTCGTAAGCCATTGTTTTAGCAGATGGGTCTGTCCATCCCAGATCCATAATTTCTGGTAATATAACTATTTTGGCCCCCTTTGCTGCTGCTTCACCAATTCTTTCTGTTGCACGAGCTAGATTGGCTTCTGGTTTTCCTGCTTGCACCATCATTTGTGCCATTGCCAGTTTATAGTTTTTCAAAGGCGTTTGATCTGTCATCTTAATTTTTTTTTGTGAACAGGTAATGACAAACAGGGCTGCAAGAAAAAAAATTGAAAGTGTGTAAGTTAGCGTTGTTTTCATTATGTGGAAGTCTATATCCAAATTTAACAAAAAACGCACCTAGAAAGAAAGCGATAAGAATATATCATTGAGTTGGTTTTCATGGGTCGCTTTGTCCATCAATGTAATATTATTCAGTTATTTTCTCAGTAGCCGCAATCTTTTTTGTTTTCACAATTTCCACAACACTTGATGATTTGTAATTTCAATAAACTTCAATCCCAGCCCTTCAAAAGTTGTCCGCATATCCAGCATTTCTTTTAATGTAGCCATTTGCAGGGCATCTTCTTTATTTTTCCAAAAGCTTACATTGGTCATGGCGTTTTTCTCCTTGTCAATGGCTACATAATATCCAAGGTTGCCTTTAAGTTTTTGTATGGCAGGTATCAGTACATTTTTAAACTCATTATTGAGCATAGCTTCTACTTTGGCTCCCTGCTGTGGCTGAAAGTAGCCCATGGAAATACGGATGATGGTATTGGAGTTCATGTCAGTATTATTTTTTGATTGTGAAAAAGACAAAGTATAACATATTACTGACAAGGCTATGGTGAATATTTTTTTCATTTGGACATATCGTTTTATGAGAATTTTAATACAATTTTCCCTTTTGTTCGTCGCCCCCAGCGACGGTTGCTGCACGACGCCTAAAGTACAAAATATGTTATGTAGATGAGTAATCATTCGTCAGCCGACCATAGCTGAATAGCGAACCGAAAGATGAAAGACGCTATTCGTCAGCACCAATAGAACAAATTCATTTGTGGGAGGTAGCCGCCCTTCACTTCATAATTCGCTTTTTACTGGTTTGGTTGATTTATCCAACCCGTTTTCCATCTCCTGAGTTTATATTTATTTAAATCTTCTTTTCTTAATAGCAGAAAAACTGAATCTTGTTTCCATTTTCCATGAAGCATTAAAATGCCCGATCGGTGTTCGCTATAGTTGAATATGTACTTATCGAGTGTATCACTCCCAGAGGACATAATAACCAGAGGACATAATAATTTTCCTGTTTACAGTGTCTGGTTTATAGTCGTAAAAACTGCTGCTATCATTCATCATGTGAATATTTATCCATCCGGGAAACTAAATATCATGCGATCCCACCGGATAGTATCTGTCAGCAAAGGAGGAAGCGTATCTTTATTTAATACGAAGGTCTCTACTCTGTAGATACCGTGTAACGGAGGATCAGGTCCACGAACATAAGTAGAGTAGGTTTGTATAGAATACCGGAGGGTAGGATACAAGCACAAGTAAAAGATGAAGTATAATTTGAGAATAGCTTTCACTACTCTCATTCACCGTTTAGAGAACATGGATTGCTTTTCAAGAACAGTTACAGGCTTATTCAGAAAAAAGAAATTAATAAGCCTTTTGCCGTCAATTACCAATAATGGATGATGATAAGAGTTTGTTGAAATGCAGAAAGTAAAATAATTTTGATATGCACAAAAACAAATCTGGCGAAAGCGGGAGATAATTGAAACCAATCTTTCACTTATCTCTTGCTTTCAAAAGAAATAAGTATAAAATATTATCCTCTCTAAG
>Ga0137431_1000516_pt1 | contig 13864 bp, 12 predicted proteins | sample EasRivERMZT800_2_FD_104646 | JGI IMG/M metagenome (GOLD analysis project Ga0137431, IMG submission 104646) | Soil microbial communities from meander-bound floodplain in the East River, Colorado, USA - East River MetaG ERMZT800_2 | ecosystem: Environmental > Terrestrial > Soil > Floodplain ... | reverse complement strand
GGCCATATAAGCATTAACATCCCCTAACCCTTCGTTTCTCTCACGTGGCAAGAAAGTAAAGAGAGGATCCCGCCCCCATTCTCTTGGCATCAGGTAGCGGCCATCCGCAGTTATTCTTGTATAGTTGAGAGAAGTTTGCCAGCGGCTGTTTTCCCAACCCAGTTTTGAACCAAAAGCCTGGGAGTGGCCTCCTTTTTTGAAATACGTTTTTGCCGGGTCTTCATTACCGCCATCCTGTACTGCATCCTGGCGTATATACTGTAAACCAGCCACCAGCTTGCTATTGCCTTTTAATGGGTAATTATAGTCTGCCTGTAATAATGCCGAGGTAAAAATATTTTCTACAAATACATCCCAAACTTTTACAGAAATGTTTTTGCCAAATTTTTCTGTGATACCCAACATCCCGATCCCTTTGCTTTCCAGGTTGCCTTCATAGCCCGACATGGTACCATCGGGATTTACTCCCGACGGATAAAGGCCGATAGATTCACCTGTTTTATACCACTTTACTGTACTTCTGGGTGACAGCTCATACAAATAACCTCCTTCAATCTTTGTATTCTTAAGATCATTAATTTCTCCATACAAACCACCAACTTCTGTTGGCCGCATACGTCCATCCTGAAGATTGATAAATGGTGTATTGATAAGTTGTTTGCCAAACGTAATGTGCGAGTGCTTCCAGCTATACTTCAGATAGAGTTCTTCCAGCCGGTCAACTTTCTTGTTGGATGGATCTTCCACATCGAACAGCCCTATTTCATAGCGGTTTGCCTGGTTTGTCTTTGGGTCGGGCATTGACAAATCTGAAGAGCCAATATTAAACACAAAAAAGCCGCTTACTCCAAACTGAAATCCTTTAAATGGCGCTGTTTCGTATTTAATACCTCCCCCAACAGAGTTTGCATAATAATCAGATAATCCACTGGTATTATCAGTAGCCATAAAGTAATACCTGAAATGTCCATGCACTTGCCCTTTTTTAAAAGCGTGAAATAATGAAGTAGTATCTTCTGTCAGCTGCTGTTTTTCTTTCCATAAAGCAGCATTTTCAGGTACTTCCTGGTGTTGTGCAATGGCGCTAAAACTTATTATTATGGCCGCCAGCACGGACGGTACTTTCTTTATCATCAATTCTTTTCGTTTTGTAAAATATATTCTGATACATCGCGGACTCATTACATCACCAAATAATGCTATTGCGCTTTGTTCCGTTTCTTTTGAAACATGGTAAACACCCAGGTGCCGACTAATGAAAAGTAAATGGTACTGTTTACCGGACTGGAAGTAATGGGACATGTACCGGAGGTGCAACCCACATATTTCCAATAAAGAAAGCCGGCTCCTGCACCAACCAACGCACCGGCAGCCGGCAACCAAAGATGTTTAAACAACTTCTTCATAACTTGTATTTTCCGGTTCCTTACTGTTAGTTTTAATTTTTGAAATATTTGCTGGCACGTTACAGCCACCCACAGCGCAGCAACCGAAGTTGAAAGCTGCCATCAATAATAATAGGCCGCCCGAAAAACCTAATAATATATCATGGTTACGAACGGCGAATATCAGCCCTGCCGTTCCCATAGCGAATCGCAGTATCCGCATAAGACTCCAGCCAGTTGTCAGAAATGTTTTCACGGGTTATGAAATTTTATGATTGAGTTCATTCCATGCGCCACCATTATAGCATTCAATACCGGCAGATATTAGTATGCTTTTTGCCATGCCGCTTCTGTTACCGCTGCGACAACAAGTGATGACGGGTTTATTTTTTCTCTTTAGCTCCGCGGCTTTCGCTTTCACCCGGTCAAGTGGAATGTTTACTGAGCCTTGTATGTGGCCACTCTTAAATTCGGCAGGGGCTCTTACATCCACAATCAAAGCTCCCTTCCTAAGTAATACTTTGTAATCAAAAGCATTGCCACTACCAAATATTTTTTTCAAAAACGCTAACATAGTTTTCAGTTTAAATAGTATTGTAGATCTTCCAATGCGCCGCCATTGTAAATATTATCAATACCCAGCTGGCGTAAGTAGCCGACAGCCTGGCCACTCCTGTTACCACTTCGGCAATAAAACACAACCGGTGTATCTCCAAGACCTTCAATTTCATTATACCTGTTTTGAAACTGGTCCAATGGAATATTTACAGCACTTTTCACATGTTCCATATTAAATTCCCCTACAGAGCGTACATCCACAAATTTTGTATGGGGGTTCTTTGCTATTTCTTTCAGTGTCATAATTATGATTTTAGATTGTTTATTTATTTGAGGCGCCCTGCCACGCAGAAAGGCCCCGCGGTATGTTGGTTACATTCTTAAATCCCTGTTCTTTCATTAACTCAACAGCCTGTGCGCTCCTCTGCCCGCTGCGACAGTGCACCAGCTTATTTTTTTTATCGACGCGTCCGATCTGTATTGCTTGCCGAACACTCTTACGATACCACCAGGTTTCCTTCATTTACCCATTCGTTCATGCCGGCAGAATAGTTCAATACATTTGAATAACCATTTTTTGCCAGCAGCGAATATGCAATAGATGCCCTGTCGCCTCCCTGGCAATGGATAACTACCTTCTTATTCCTGGTGATTTTACCAAGGTTATTCAGCATGGTGCCTACAAATACATTGTCTGCTCCTTTAAGGTGCCCGCTATTATATTCGGCCGCACCTCTGAGGTCAACTACCTGTATGCCGTTGTTTTCATATAGAGGTTTGAATTCCGCCAAAGAAATTACATTGGCTTTTTCTAAACGGCCTCCGGCTTTTACCCATTCGGTAGTGGAAGGCACATAGCCATAGATATTATCCAAACCGATACGCATCAGCTTACGGGTAAGGTCATTCAATTGCGATTCATCGGCCAATAAGATAAATCGCTCTTCATAGGTAAGAAACCATCCGGCCCAGGTGGCGAATGAATGGTTTCCCTGTATGTTGATGCTTCCGGGAATAAATCCCTTTACAAACTCAACCTTATTCCTTGTGTCAATTAACTTAATACCTTTCGCCATGGCCTCTTTGAATTCATCATTGCTGATTTTTTTCAGTTTGGGCACTTCTGTAAGCAACGGTCTGTCCACCTTATTCAGCTTTTTCATCATTGCAAAATATTTGGGTGGCTCGGGCTGGTCGGTAAGTAAATATTTTACAAAACCTTCTTCATTATTTTTGTAACGAAATGCCCAATTTCTTTCCTTTTCATAACCAACCGTTGTGGTAGGCACGGCGCCTAATGCTTTACCACAAGCAGAACCTGCGCCATGTCCGGGCCATACTTGTACGAAGTCGGGTAAGGCATCAAATTTCTTCAACGACTCATACATCTGGTGAGCACCTATGTCCTGCGTGCCTTTTAAGCCGGCTGCTTTTTCCAGCAGGTCGGGCCGTCCGATATCACCAACAAACACAAAGTCACCGGTGAATAACATTACCGGTTGATCACTGGCTGGTGTGTCCGTTAAGAGAAAGCTGATACTCTCAGGCGTATGGCCCGGTGTGTGCAATACTTCTAATTTCAGGTTGCCCAATTTAATTACTTCACCATCTTTCAGACCTACATGCGGAAATTCATACTCCCATCCTTTTCCGCCTTCTGCAGACAGGTACATTTGTGCACCTGTTAAGGCCGCCAGTTCCCTTGAACCAGCCAGAAAGTCTGCATGGATATGCGTTTCCAGAATGTGAGTGATCTTCATGTTGTTCTGGGTCGCTATTTCGAGATAGGTGTCTACATCCCGTTTAGCATCAATAACTGCGGCAACTCCGGCTTTCTGGCAACCGATAAAATAGCTTGCCTGTGCAAGCGATTTGTCGTATACGTGTTGAAAAAACATAAGACTTTATTTTAGTGTTTAAGATTTTATTTTTAATGTCCTCCACCCACAGGGAATACCAATTCCTTTACTATTATATAAATACCCATTACCAGCACAAACCATCCAAATCCTTTTTTCAGGTAGTCGGCCGATATTTTCTTACTCATCACATTTCCTATAAATATTCCAGCTATGGCAAGTCCGGTCACCGTGAGCAGAAGGGTCCAGTTCATCTCGGCTTTGCCCAGGTCGCCGGTAAATCCTATTAATGATTTAGCAGCGATAATAAGCAGGGATGTGCCAATGGCCTGCTTCATCGGAAGCCTACTTAATAATACCAAAGCAGGTATAATTAAAAAGCCGCCACCCGCGCCCACTAATCCCGTAAGCGTACCAACAATGATTCCTTCCACTAATATCAATGGATAATTGAACCTTTGTCCGCCATCTGTTTCTTCCGCGGGTTTCGTTTTATTTCTGATCATCGACACCGATGCAAAAACCATCAGCACCGCAAAGAGAATCATCATCAGCAATGATTTGGTGATTACAAAACTTCCGATAGTAAATAATTCAGTGGGAATGGCGGGAACAATAAATGCCCTGGTAGCATATACCGCGGCGATAGAAGGTATACCAAAGATGATGGCGGTCCTGAGATTTATTTCTCCGCCTTTGTATTTCGGGAAACTTCCAATAAGACTGGTAGAGCCTACAATAAAAAGAGAATAAGCAGTAGCCATCACAGGTTGCACCCTGAACAAATAAACCAACACGGGTAGGGTAAGTATAGAGCCACCGCCTCCAATTAATCCCAGTGAAATACCAATCACCAATGATCCGATGTAACCAGCTATTTCCATACTTCAATAAATATTAGATAGCAAAGATGATTACAGGAAATCGCGATATCTGTGATTAAGGTTACATATACCCGGCCTTATGATAATTAACATTTTCCATAACAGCGCCATAAAAAAGCCCCTCATTACTGAAGGGCATTTTTTGCCGCAGCGGACCGATCTTTTAATCCTTAATCCACTCAAACGAGTTACGATGTATGATTATCCATCCATTCTTTTCCATTTTTTTCATCAGCCTGCTAATTACTTCACGGGAAGAATTAAGATCTGTCGCAATATCCTGATGGGTTAGTTTTACATGTCTGCCTAATTGCTTTACCTGGCTTTTCAGGTAAAACTCCAGTCGTTCATCCATATTTTTAAAAGCAATCTCATTAACTGTCTTCAGCAGTTCTTCATAGCGGGAGCGATAGGTTCTAATTACAAAGTAATGCCAGCTTTTGTATTGCCCCAGCCATTTATCCATATACTGCAGCGGAATAGTAAGCAATGTAACATCAGTTAAGGCTTTTGCCGTCACCTGGCTTTTTTCCTGGGCGTATGTACATACCATGGATACCGCACAGGCCTGGCCGGGTTGAATGTGATAAATAAAAAATTCATCGCCTTCATCGTCTTCCTGGTATAGTTTTACAACGCCATCCAATACCATAATAATGGAGCGGATAGTTTGGCCACGGCGCAGTATAGTAGTTCCTGCCGGAACTTCCTTTACATCTCCATACTTCATCATTTCTTCATACAGGCCTTCTTCCAGGTTGGGGAATAGATCATGAATTTGCTTTTGTTCCGATAATTTGGATGACATCTGACAAGTATATTTTAGTTTAGTAGTGCAAGTTATCCCTAAACCATTTTATAATTAGTGATTAAAGTCACTTTGGTTTATGAACTAAATCGGCTATCTGAAGGATAGGGAAAAGCTATGGGGGCTTCACAGGACTTTATGGGCTAACCAATTACATAAAAAGGTGATTGTTATTAGTGCACGGGTTCTAGCAAAAAAAGTGATCAATGTTCACGGTCACCCCCGATGGTGATTGGTGTCATTAAATGTACATGGCCGCCGGCCTAATTTTATGGATAATAATGGAACCCCCCGCATCAATTAAATTTGAATTACCGGACTAATCAAATTTTCTTTCCCGTGCCCATTGGTTATTAATACAAAAAACATCAACGGCTATGATAAGGGTAATAAGCATAATTTTATTGTATACAGTAATTCTTTTTTCTTGTCAAGACAGTGATAAAGGAAATGTTAATCCGCTCTCAGCAACTGTACAAAAACAATATTCCGATAAGGGAGACAGCATTGTTAAATTAACTTTTGATACATTACGATCTGCCTTGCAACAAAGCCTGACGGAAAAAGGCGTTGAAGGTGCTATTGAGTATTGCAGCATAAATGCATATGCTATTACCGCGCTGCATGCAAAGGAGGAGCTTATGATACGACGTACGGCAGAAAAATACAGGAACCCGGTTAATGCCCCTGATAGCCTTGAAAAGCTAGTATTTGCACGATATGCATCGCTTTTCGAAAAGAAACAACCATTGGAAAATACGGTGTTAGAATCATCCGGGAATATTCATTACTTCAAGCCGATTATTTTGCAAACCATGTGCAAGAACTGTCATGGAAAATCCGGGTCTGACATACAACCTGGCGTCATTGAGGCAATTAAAAAGAGATATCCTGCAGACCAGGCCACAGGTTTTAGCGAAGGCGACCTTAGAGGGATGTGGCATATTCGTTTTCCCCGTAAATAATTTACTGCAAAGGCATTAATCCCTGATCCATTCAGATTGAAGCCGGTGAAAGACGAGTCATTAGCAGCAGTGATTTTTATATACGCTGGCCTGTCAGTCTTAGCACCTCTGCCATTCCCTTATGAAAATTTCCTTCATTCAGCTGAATCTTCTTTTGTTCACAATTCAAAATGTGCAGGAATTGAAAATCTTCACACAAGGAAGGAGCGTCATACAACAGCGTTTCATCCTTTGGACCTCCAGACTCAAGGCCCAATTGTTCTTTCGCAAAAGCCTCCAACAATAAAAAACCGCCCGGTCTAATAGATCTAAAAACTTCCTGGTGAAATCTTCTCCTTATTAAAGCAGGTACATGTACATAGATCAGCGCAACTGCGTCGTACTGCTTAGTTGCAGTAAATGTCTCAACGGTTCTGATCTCGTAGTTGATGTTCACTTTTGCGGCTTTAGCATTTGACAATGCTTTTTCTTTTGCTATGCTGCTGAAATCAAACGCATCAACCTGCCATCCCCTTTTTGCTGCATAGATAGCGTTTCTTCCTTCGCCTTCCGCGGGCAAAAGAATAGTTCCCGGTTTATGCCGGTCAACGAAAAGCTTGAAGAAACGATTAGGTGCTGTACCATAGACTGTTTCATTCTCAGTATAGCGCTGATTCCAGAATTTCGATGACATCTAACTATGTTTTACTTATAAAAATCGTAGTTAAAGATATTTGAACGGTCATTAAAGAGTTATTGAGACTGCACCGGCCTTTGCTCTTTTACTAAATGCCCTTCGATTACTTCCTTAAAAACCTTTTTGGGAAAGGCGCCGGGTTGCATCATTGGTTGTCCATCAAGAGGAATAAATAAAAATGTGGGTATGCTTTGAATTCCGAATGCACCTGATAATTCAAATTCACGTTCCGTATCCACTTTATAAATTACTACCCTTCCCTCGTATTCTTTGGCAAGTTCTTCCAGGGCAGGAGCCACCATTTTGCACGGGCCGCACCAGTCGGCATAAAAATCTATGATGGCGGGCAGGCTGCCTTTATATTTCCATTCCTTCTCTGTTTCATAGTCGAACACTTTCTCCTTAAAGTCCTGCGTTGAGAGTTTTATTGTAGTCATAAATTATCATTTTATGTAAAGCTATACCATTGCCCAAAGACTGTGCGTAACTTAAGTTACAAAGTATTTATTTATCGGTGATCAATGTCACTTTGTTCGTTAGATTTTCAGTGTATCTCTGCGTTCTAAAATCTAGCGATATGCCAAACAAACATCAAATAGTAATTGTAGGAGGAGGAAATGCAGGTCTTTCCGTAGCCTCCAAACTCCTTATAAAAAACAAGCAATTGGATATAGCGGTGGTAGACCCTGCCAGTAAACATTACTATCAGCCCGCCTGGACGCTTGTGGGAGGCGGTGTTTTTGACATTAAGACAACGGAACGCAATGAAGCGGACGTAATGCCCAAAGGTGTTAAATGGATTAAAGAAAAAGTGACCGGTTTTATGCCAGAGAATAACACTATTCAATTAGAAAACGGGAATTCGCTGCAGTATGACTATTTGGTGGTGGCTGCCGGTATACAGTTGAACTGGCATGAAATAAAAGGACTGAAGGAAACATTGGGTAAGAATAATGTTTGTTCTAACTACAGCTTCGAATATGCCCCGTATACCTTTGAGTGTATAAAAAACTTCAGAGGCGGCAAAGCTATCTTTCACAACCCTGACACACCAGTAAAATGTGGCGGGGCACCGCATAAGATAATGTATTTAGCGGCTGATTATTTTCGTAAGCATGGAGTTTTGGATAAAGCAGATATCCAATACTGGAGTGGCGGCACCCGATTGTTTGGTGTCCCAAAATATGAAAAGACATTACTAAGAGTTTGTGAAAGTGCGAATATTGGTCTCAACTTTAAGGTAAAGCTCACAGAAGTAGACGGCGCGAATAAAAAGGCAAAATTTGTTGGCATTGGCGAGAATAACAAAGACAGGGAATATATAGTTGATTTTGATATGTTGCATGTAACCCCGCCACAAAGTGCGCCTGATTTTATAAAGTCGAGTTCATTGGCCAATACGGCCGGTTGGGTAGATGTGGACAAACATACTTTGCAGCATGTAAAATATCCCAATATATTCTCTTTGGGAGATTCATCAGGCCTGCCTACCAGCAAAACGGGAGCGGCTATCCGAAAACAGGCTCCTGTATTAGTGGAAAATCTGTTAGCTGAAATCAACCATAAAAACCTTACTGCCAGTTACAATGGTTACACGAGTTGCCCGGTAGTAACGGGCTATGGTAAACTGGTTTTGGCAGAGTTTGATTATGATGGCAAACCGCAGGAAACATTTCCGTTTGACCAGGGTAAAGAAAGAAGGAGTATGTATATCCTGAAAAGACACATACTTCCCTGGTTGTATTGGAGCAAAATATTGCCGGGTAAAGCCTGAATACTTGTTTGGCAAAGCAAGCGCCCTTTGTCTTATACACGGTTTTCAGTAAATAAAACTGGATGAATCAGTCAGTTCTCCCGGCTTTGCCCAAGATACTCTATGAGCAGCGTTGCTTTCATTACTTTCTCTGGGAGGATCATGCCGTACGAAATTTCCCTATTGAATATGACCCGGGTAATTTGCAATGTTTGTTAAGGCGTTCATCTGATCCGGTACTTGCCCGTTCTGCTAAAAGAGAAGCCTTTGCTGTTTTTGGGAGGATGAGGCGAAAATAACCACACACCTGCCCGATCAAACCGTGTATAATCTCAGCCTGTGACTCCAATACCCGGGGAGATACAACTATTTTCTTAATGGAATTGGTCATTACGACTTCCCCCGTTTTGGTTTTTAAAAGATTCATCATGATCAGTATGCTTTCGCCACTATATTGCAAAGTCCCCGTAATAATATAGTCCGCATCTAATGATCTGGCCGCATCTAAAATATTTTGTCTAATCAATGCCGTCATTTCTATTGAATAATACCCGATCACGATAATATCGCGGAACCGTGAAAGTTCGCCACTCAACTGCTCACCGATAAGCTCGGAAAGCTCATTAGCCTCATCCATTTGAGACAATGATCTAAATGGAAGTACCGCCACCACCGGACGAGTTCCCTTCCTGGCCAAGGACGATGAAAAGGGAGTGATTGGTTCTGACTTGTCCGCCGCCCTGAATTCAGGAACATAGGAACCCTTGGGGATTTGAATGATGATCGGATCATTAATTCCCTTCGTGATATAATATTCATTCAACGCTCTTCGCAATCTGCCCGCATGAATTCGCACCACTGCATCTTCATTAGGTTTAAAATCACGTGGGCGGTTCAGCACATTCAAAGCAATACTGTATTCCTTAATTTGTCGCTCCCGCCCCTGAACTGTTTCTGAAATTACGAATTTGAGAAAGCTTGAGAGTGTCGGCGAATTCCTGAATGTGACATGATCCATTATTCGCTGCGCCTGGAGATTTACTTCTCCAACCGAAAATGTTGTAATACTAACTTCAGATTGTGTTTGCACGTTGCTTCGGTATTAGTTAAGAAATTCAACGAAATTGCATATAGCCAATAGAAAATCTTTTGTATTGGATTTGAAGTGGTCGGGTATCGTTCTTTCTAATCAGATATCCATTCAGGAAGTATGGAGGGTTTTACGAGATCGGCTACCTGCAATTAAGTATGGACAAACTTAGTATTTGTATTCCCGTACATTTGTAACAGTTTTAATCATTGGTTTGTAGCAGTTTTTGCTACAATAGCCCCGGGAAAACGATCACCAGGCTCCGGCCCATACAATAAAGGTTACTTATGTCAAACGTATGGCTTCATCTATGGGTAAATCGGCTAGTATTTTATTCGCGGCTCAAAGGCATATAACCCGAAAGGGCTTTCATGGATTTGCAATAGGAACGATATGGAAAATCTTATTACTGCCCTGGTTTTTTTTTGGTCTTAAACTGGCGGCTCAGACAGATAACTATTCCATATCCCATTTTACAAATGAAAATGGGTTGCCGCAAAACAGCATTAAGGGCATCGAAATTGACAAAGAAGGATATGTATGGCTCGCTACTGAGGTTGGGTTAAGCCGTTATGATGGACACCACTTTCAGTTATATAACCAACTCAATTCGCCTAAACTAAGTGGAGATCGCATAGTTCGCGTAGGATTGTTAGCGGACAGCAGCTTATTTGTGGAAGGTGAAGATGAAAAATTCTACCTGGTTAGCGACAACAAAACATTAATACCCTATTTCCCGGATCGGGAAACCAAAAGAAAAATTGATTCCTCAGCAGCCTTTAGAGCATTTGAACTTTATGACAGCTGCAAAGCCCGGGTAGTAAAAGGCAAGGCTCCAGCATGGATTATGCCGGACCAGCCTGGAGTTGCCCCTGCGTCGTTAAATAGTTTGAAATATATACATGGCAAGTACTTTTATTTTAATAAAAGTCTCGAGCTAATTTCCGCGGATCCTCAATTTAGCAATTTTAAGAAAATCAGGATTACCGGACAGCTTGTTGCGGAACTGAAGGCCCTCGACCGGGATGAGCCAGTCATTTCACTTATAACCGGCGGTGACAAATTATATGTTAGGCTCGGCGCCTGGATATATTATTTGGAGGTGAGTACGAAAAGTGAAATTGTACAAACCACGCGGGTGTTGCAGGTCGGAGCACTTTCTTCTATACCCTTTTTCCTCGAATGGGCTGAGCACAACCTTTTTTTAGTGGGTACGTCATCCGACGGGCTCTATATTTTTAAAAGGCAATCATTCACCCACCTTCTATTTAAGAATACCGAATTAAATGTGTTCTATGCCTTGGTTCCTTTTGGCAATCATGGAGTATTTACCAGGGGCGGGCTGTTGTTCCCTGGTAAATCGCTACCGGTAAAATCGGACGGGATCAAGTACGAAAGTCTCCTGCAAACCCGCGATGGGCACTATTTTGCCTGCAGGTGGATTAATAAGGAACAATCAGGCATTGTCGAATTCAATGGCAAATTGCAACAAATCCGGTTTATTCCCGAGTATAACCTACTTGTACGTTGCTTTCGTCAATTCAATGATGGAAAAGTTTGGTTCTCGGATGACGAACATTTTCTCGGAAAAATTAATGATAACAAAATGTCCTATATCCCACAACCGAAAGAATTACCGGCTGACTTTATCGTTACGTCTTTTATCCAAACAAACGAAAATGAGTTGTGGGTCGCCGGGAAAAAAGGCATAGCTAAAGTGGACACTTCGGGTAAACTGGTGAAGCTTATTCCGGAAATGTTGAATGTTAACATTCGTTGTTTATACCAGGATAAAAAAGGAATTATTTGGGCAGGGTCCTATGGCAAAGGATTTTTTGCTCTTTATGGTAATCACGTTGTTTCGATGCCTATGGACAAGAATAATTATTTGGCTGCCGCGCACTCTTTTTTGGAAGATCAGAATGGCTATTTATGGGTCACTACAAACAGGGGTTTATTTCAAATGGCAATCAAAGACCTTCATCAATACCTGGAGAATAACGCTTTTGCTCCCTATTATCATTACTATGAACAATCAGATGGACTATTGACAAACGAGTTCAACGGGGGGTGTAATCCCTCGGGAATTGCACTGAATAACGGGAAGTTTTGTTTCCCTTCCCTGGAATCAATTGTGCAGTTTCATCCGGATTCTGTTAGGCCATCGCTTCCCGGTGCTCCTATTTTTATTGATGCAATAATAGTTGACACAACACATGCTGATCCTGTATTGTCATCATTCAGCCTGCCAAAAAGAATTAACCGGCTTCAATTTTTTGTTTCTTCCCCCTACTTTGGCAATTGGTACAATCAACAGATCGAATACCAGGTTAATGGCCTTGACAACAATTGGTATCCCGTGAATGAAGATGGGATCATAAATTTCAATAGGCTCGCTTCAGGTGACTATGAACTCGTCCTTCGGAAAAAAGGCGGTTTTGGTGTTAATAATTACATCGTTGAGCGACGGCAATTTACCGTTCAGCCCACCTTTTACGAAACCTGGCTATTCAAAGCACTTTTAGTGGCGGCAATTTTGCTTCTTGCTTATCTCTTTTATCGCCTTAGAATCCGGTATTTGCTGCAGCAGAAACGGTTCCTCGAAAAGGAAGTTCTTATCCGGACAAGGGAGCAAAAATCATTAATTGAAAGCCTGGAAAATACGATTAAGGAACTGGAGGAATCAAAAGAACAGCTGCATCAGAACAATCTTTTTAAGGAAAGGCTTTCCATGATCATCATGCATGATCTTCAATCACCCTTGCGATTTTTATTTGATGCTACACGCAGGGCTCATGAGAAATCCATCCTGAAGCGATATTCAGAGTTAAATGAAATCAGCCTTGAATTATTCAAGGCTACCGGTAAAATTTACAGTTTCGTAAATGATTTTGGATGGTGGTTGAGCACAACGGGTAGTCATTTTAAAACAAAAAGCGAAACAATTGACCTGCCGGATCTTTTGGCAGAATTAAATCAATTTTTTGTGGAACAACTGAAGGCTAACGGAAACAGGATTGCGCTATCACTTGGGGGAACTCCGTTTATTAATTCAGATCGTCAATTATTAAAAATCATACTTCGCAACATAATAGACAATGCAAACAAGCACACGAAAAATGGCACGATAGAAATCAAGACTTCTATTACTGGTGACTCAGGAAATATCGCTATAAATGACAGCGGCTTCGGAATCGATCACGGATTGCTGGCAAAGCTTAAATTAAGATTAAAGGAAAAATCAATAGACTATTCTGAAAAGGAATCGGGATTTGGTTATCGCTTCATTACAGATCTCAGCAAACTTTTAAATATTAGTGTTGACATAAAAAGCGAGAAAGGAACGGGCACTGCCGTAACCCTGTCAAACCTGAAAATTGCCGGTTAGTGAACGTAGCTATACGGCCACAAAACAAAAAATAAAAAGTGTGTAAATTGTAACAGGATAATATAGCGACTGTATACCTTGGTATGAAAAAAATCCTTCTTGCAGATGACCACAGTATTGTGCGTTCTGGGATAAAATCCCTGATAGAGGACAATTTTCTTGAAAGACAAATTGACGAGGCTGAAACTGAGGATGAAATTGTAAAGCATTTAAAGGCTACGGACTACGATTTGGTTGTGTTGGATATCAATATCCCCAACACCGATTTTACAAGGCTGATGAACTGGATTTCGGTTGCCGCTCCGGGTGTTAAATTGCTTATCTTTTCAATGCATCCGGAAGATATTTATGGAATTCGCTGCCTACAAATGGGAGCTAAAGGTTATTTGCATAAAACGGCCACGAACGCCGAAATTTTAACTGCAATCAGGAGAATTCTGGATGGCAAAAAATACATAAGCCAACACCTGGCGGAACTATTGTCTGACTCCGATACGG
>Ga0137431_1000515_pt1 | contig 13867 bp, 11 predicted proteins | sample EasRivERMZT800_2_FD_104646 | JGI IMG/M metagenome (GOLD analysis project Ga0137431, IMG submission 104646) | Soil microbial communities from meander-bound floodplain in the East River, Colorado, USA - East River MetaG ERMZT800_2 | ecosystem: Environmental > Terrestrial > Soil > Floodplain ... | reverse complement strand
TTTTATACCCGGGCTGACCAGGATGATGTAATTGTTAGAAAAAAAGAGATTTACGATGGAGCCGTCCCATCAGGGAATGCTATTATGGCCACTGTATTATATCAGCTTTCCATTTACTTTGATAGAGAAGATTGGCGGCAACGAAGTTCAGAAATGCTAATATCTCTTGGTCAGGTTGTTAGCCGCTATCCGTCCTCCTTTGGCTGCTGGAATTGCCTGTTACTGGAAATGACGACAGGAACCGTTGAAATAGCTATTACTGGCCGGAACTTTACCGGGTTGCACAAGGAGCTGCTCAGTGAATTTATTCCAAATAAAATAGTTATGGCGTCGTCAGTTGAAAATGAACAATTTGCCCTTTTGGCAGGGAAGGCAGCACTGGAATTTCCCCAAATTTATATTTGTAAGAATTTTTCATGCCTGAATCCGGTGACTTCCGTAGCCGAAATAATTAGCTATTTAACCGGCAGTAAAAGACTTAACTAATTTTGTGTTAATACAATAAAAATAGCTTAATATGCGTTAGAATAATTACGTCGTAAAACCCACTTTGGTCAAACGAAATTAAATTGTAACGTTGTGGAGAAGATTAACCTAAAATTAAATATTTGCTCCAATACCCTCAACAGTATGAAAATGAAAAACCTTAACTACGCTTTTCTGGCAATTGTCAGCATTTCAATGCTGACGGGCTGTGGAATCCTGGGAAAGAAGAACAAAAGTGGCGGAAGCCTGCCCAATGACGGACAGGTGCACGGCGTTTCTCCGGGCAACAGGTATAGCCTGCCAAAACCTCCGGGGATGGTGTATATCCCTCAGGGAACCTTTCACATGGGTCCCAGCGATGAAGATCCCGCTTATGCTTTCAGCTCCCGTAACCGCTCTATTTCTATAAGCGGCTTTTGGATGGATGCAACTGAAATTACCAACAATGAATACCGGCAATTTGTGTACTGGGTTCGCGATTCAGTTGCTGCGCGTAAGATGGGCAAAGTAAAAGCCGGTGCTGATGGTAATGAATATGTGGACTGGGCTGCCATGAAGCAAATGAAATGGGATGATCCTAAAACAATAGAAGCACTTGGCAATACTGATTTGATCCTGTCACCTGAAGAAAGAATTTTCGGCAAAAAGGAACTTGACGTTTCCAAGCTCCTTTTTCATTCAGAAATATTCGACTTGAAAGAAGCCGCTAAAAAAGAGAATCAGGGGAAATCCCGTTCCAAGTTCATAATCAAAAAAGATGTGGGTATCTATCCCGATACGTTGGTCTGGATTCGTGATTTTGCTTATTCTTACAACGAACCTATGACCAAACGTTATTTCTCTCATCCTGCTTTCGGCAATTACCCGGTTGTAGGTGTAAACTGGAAACAGGCCACTGCGTTTTGTGAATGGAGAACCCTTTATTTAAATGCATATTTGGACAGCAAGAAAAGAGTGCAGGAGTCTGATTTCCGTCTTCCTACAGAAGCACAATGGGAGTATGCAGCACGCGGCGGAAGGTCGCAATCGATGTTTCCCTGGGGTAACTATTATCTCCGTAATAAGAAAGGATGTTTGATGGCTAATTTTAAACCGGGCCGCGGTAATTATCCTGAGGATGGCGGCTTTTACACTGTAAGGGCTGATGCATATTGGCCGAATGACTATGGATTGTATTGTATGTCCGGAAATGTAGCAGAATGGACATCATCAATCTACTATGAAGGTCGCAACAATTTTCAGCATGATATGAACCCTGATGTGCGCTGGAATGCTAAAGATGACGATCCACCGCTAATGAAACGTAAGATTATCCGTGGCGGAAGCTGGAAGGATGTAGGATACTATTTGCAAACAGGTACCAGCGCATACGAATACCAGGATACAACAAAGTCTTATATTGGATTTCGAACTGTAATTGATTTGCCGGCCGCCGCATCAAAGAAGGGCCGACGCTAAAAATACTTTCAGGAGGTCTTTTCACAGACCTCCATTTACCTTTTTAAATACAATTTTTTTTTATCCCAGTCGTTTTAATTAAAATTTAATAATCTGTAAAAACGAACCCTTATGCTATACTTTAAAACTTACAAAGGCCAGGTAGTATTAAATTTCCTTTTTAGCTTTTTTGCTGCCGTGGTAATTTTTGCTGCGATGATGAAAATCCTTCACTGGCAAGGTGCTGACATCGCTATTATGGTTGGATTGATTGCTGAGGCAATTGTATTCACGATAATGGCATTCCTCGTACCTCCTCCTGAAGAACCACACTGGCAACGTTACTTCCCTGACATCAACACACACCCTGACCTGGATCCTAATTTTAAGCCTACGCCGCTTACCCTGGCAGGCAATTCTGGGAACCCGGCATTAAGCAAACTGGATGATATGCTTCGTGAAGCAGACATCACTCCGGCTAACCTTGGACGTTTGGGTGAAAACTTTAAAAAATTTGGTGGCACGGTTGACAGAATGGCCGACATTACCGATGTTGTTGCCGCCACAGGAGATTATACCGCTAAAACCCGGGAAGCAGCTACTGCGCTTGGTACTATGAAAGATGCATATATCGGTGCTGCTCACAGTATTCAGCATTTCAACCAGGCAGCCGATGGTACCAAACAATTCCACGAACAGGTAACAGTATTGACGAAAAACCTGGCATCATTAAATACCATTTATGAGCTTGAATTGCAGGATACCAATAATCACCTGAAAGCGATGAACAGATTCTACAGCAACCTTGTACAGGCTTCTGAAGTGATGCAGGGAAGCGTAGATGATGCACAAAAGGCAAAAGATCAGATTGCTGTATTGGCAAACAATCTTGGCCGTTTGAACAATATTTACGGCAATATGCTCAGCGCAATGCAGGGCCGCAATTAATATTAATGGGTTCGTTTTATATTATAAAATTGAAATCCGTATCCTATAGACTTTTAATAAGTCACCATTATTAAATTAAAAAACCAATCGTCATGGCTTTACCTCGTGAGCCCCGGCAAAAGATGATCAACATGATGTATCTCGTTCTTACAGCCCTCCTGGCTTTGAACGTATCATCTGAGATACTTAATGCCTTTAAAACGGTTAATAAGAGCTTGGAGAATACCAACACCACTGTAAATAAATCTACAGAAACCATTATGGAATCTTTGAAGACCAAAACTACAGACCCGGTATCTGCTGCAAAAGCACAAATATGGTATCCCAAAGCCCAACAAGTACAAACTATAAGTAAAACAATTTTTACTTCTATCCAGGGATTGAAAGACCGCATCCTTACCGAGGCTGGCGGTGACCCTAAAAAACCAGATCAAAAATTTAAAGAAGATAACCTTGATGTGGCAACACGTATCATGATTGAAAAAGGTGAAGGACCCAAGCTTTTAGCGGACCTTGGCAAATTTAAGAAAGACCTATTAGGTATTGATCCGGCAATTGATTCAGCATTTAAGACAACACTGCCGATAAATCTTGATAAACCCACAAGCAGAACTAAAGCTGGTAAAACATGGGAAGGAGCTTATTTCCACATGGTTCCTACAGTAGCTGCCCTTACGATTCTCAGTAAGTTCCAAAATGATGTAAAGACATCTGAAAACAGGGTTGTTCAGTTTTGTCACAATAAAGTAGGTGAGGTAGTTGTTCGCTTTGATACTTATGCAGCTATCGTAGGCCAAAACTCAAATTACCTGATGCCGGGCCAGGAATTGGAAATTACTGCCGGGGTAGGTGCGTTTAGCAAGGGAGCAACGCCGACAATAACTATCGGTGGCCGGCCTTATCAGATAGGTGCGGAGGGTACTGCTACTGCAAAATTACCTGGCGGTGGAATTGGACCTCATACGGTTCCAGTGAAGATTTCATACACTGACCAGGAGGGCAAGCTACAAGTTATTGACAAGGTCGTAGAATATAAAGTGGGAATGGCCAATGCTTCTATCGCTCTGGATGAAATGAACGTACTTTATATAGGCTATGATAATAAGGTAACCATTGCGGCTAGTAGCGGTGGTGATGAAAAAGTTCAGGCTTCTATCGCCGGCGCTGGTGGGACATTGGAAAAAGTAGGCGGCGGTAAATATATTGCCAGGGTAAGATCTGTTTCGGATGATTGCAAGATCACCGTAACTGTCGATGGCAAGGTAGCCGGTGTTTCTCAGTTCCGTGTTCGTACCATACCTCAGCCGGTAGGAACAGTAGGTGGATTTGCCAGTGGCGACAATGTTACAGCCGGCGCATTCAAAGCACAATCCGGCGTTGGTGCATATATTAAGGATTTTCCGCTTGCCTTGAAATATAGTGTTGTCAGCTTTACGATAACCGCGGATGATCCTGCGTCCGGAGATATCCTTGAAGAAAATTGTACTGGTAATCTGTGGAGCCCGAGGGCACTAAGCATGGTTAAGAATTTGACGGCCGGCAGAATGGTTACGATTGATAATCTTCGTGCACAAGGACCAGATGGAAGGATACAAAAATTACCTTCGTTGGTATATTACATTAAATAAATTCTTAGAAGATGAAAAGTTATGCGGTAAAAGGTTGTTTAGTAGTTGTGTTTGCAGCGTTATTAGCAGCAAATGGTGATGCCCAGCGTAGTGGTCGCAGAAGAACGACTACACCTGCAAATAATCAGCAGACGACGCAGCAGCAAAATAATAATACACAGCCATCCGGTTATAATCCATATGGAAATATTCCGATTGTTGTTGATTCAAGCGGAGTTTCAGACACCATGGTAAAAAAATCGCTAAGGAATGATAATGCGTTTGATAAAAGCAGTCTGAATGCCCGTACACCCTTGCCGTATGAACACTTGAGGGCTGATGACGCTTTGTTTGCAGAAAAAGTATGGCGTGAGCTTGATCTTCGTGAAAAGATGAATCACCCGTTTAAATTTGAAGCCGAGAGTGATAATGGAAGCCAGATGTTTATCAACATTCTGCTGAAAGCGATCAATTCGGGAGAAGTAACTGCCTTTGCTGACGATAGGTTTACCACTCCAATGACAATGGCTGACATCCAGCAACTGACGGTAGGATCTGCTGACACAGTACCGCAGGTTGATCCCAATGACCCTTCTAAGGTGATCCGTTATGTGGTGACGAGAGCAAGCTTTAATGCTAAAAGTGTAAACAAGATAAGAATAAAAGAAGAGTGGGTTTTTGACCGCGAGGCTAGCCGCTACTTTTGCCGCATACTCGGAATTTCTCCACTTAAAACCCAATACTTCCCCAATGGGCAGGAAAGACCCGGTAGTACGCCTATGTTTTGGGTCTATTACCCTGACATGCGCCCAATCCTGACCAAATATGAGGTCTATAATCCCAAAAATATGGGGAATAGCCGAATGACATGGGAGGAGCTTTTGGAAAGCCGGATGTTCAGCAGCTATATCACTAAATCCACTCTCGATAATGCGGCTAACCGCACTATCAGGCAATTTATTAAAGATCCTATCCTTGCCTTGCTTGAAGGTGAAAATATTAAAGATAAAATATTCAACTACGAACAGGATCTGTGGTCGTACTAATATTTATTAGCAGAAATATGAATTTCGAAATATAAATGCTCCTACGGGGAGCATTTTTTTTGCAAAACCGTTCACTATTAATCACTTAAAAAAATATTAAAAAATCATCAGCATGCTATAGGATAATAGAAAAATTGTCGTATTTTCGTTTCGGTTTTTCATAGGATATTGGATTTTAAAAACGGGGCTGGATTTCTATCCTGGCCCCATTTTTTTGCGTTTGAATTTCTACTTTCCAGAAAAATATTCAGCAATAGCTAAAGCTCTCGTTTTACCAATCAATTTTTCTATTTCGTCCCTGCTTGCCTCACGAATAGTGTTTACCGACCTGAATTTTTTTAGTAAAGTATCAGCAGTAGCCTTCCCAATACCTGGAATATCTTCTAACTCGTTTTTGAAGGTGCCTTTGCTTCGTTTATTCCTGTGAAAAGTGATGCCGAAGCGATGCACTTCATCGCGAATGCGGCGAATCAGCTTCAGGCTATCGCCGTTGTATGGTAATTTTAATGAATCCCTGTCTCCCGGAAAAAAAAGTTCTTCTTCATTTTTGGCAAGCCCTGTCAAGGTTGTTTTTCCAGTAGCGTCTAATTCATCAAAAGCCTCTAACGCTGCATTTAATTGCCCTTTACCGCCGTCAATTATTACCAGCTGCGGGAAAGGTTGTTGCTCTTCAAGCACCCGTTTATAACGCCTGTAAACAGTCTCCTTCATGGAAGCAAAATCATTGATTCCCTGCACTGATTTAATATTGAAATGTCGGTAATCCTTTTTGCTGGGTTCGCCATTTTTAAAACAAACCATGGCCGATACCGGGTAGCTCCCCTGGAAATTAGAGTTATCAAAACATTCAATATGCATCGGTAATTCCGCCAATTGAAGGTTCTCCTGCAACTCTTCGAGTACTTTTATCTTGTCTGTGTTTTTAGAGAGCTTAAGCCGTTCTTTATTTTTCAGTTCTTCGATAAAATAATTGACATTTTTTTCTGACAACTCCAGCAGTTTTTTCTTATCGCCACCCCTGGGACTTGTTATGATAACATCATTTTCCGGATAGTCTATTGGAAGAGGCGTTACTATTTCTTTGGCATCGCTGTTAAATAAGCTGCGAAGCTGGGCAATTGCAAAACTGAGGATTTCATCTTCCGTTTCATCTAAATGTGTTTCTATCTTATTGGTCTGAGTTTGCACAATTGTGCCGTTTCGTACCATCAGGTAGTTTACAAAGGCTATATCTTTCTCCTTTACCAATGAGAAAACATCAAAATCCCCGCCCCTTGCATTCGCCACAACTGATTTCGCCTGGTAGTTTTCGAGGTATTCAATTTTCTTTTTAATTATTTCCGCTTTTTCAAAGGCAAGGTCAGCAGAAAAATTTCTCATCTCATTTTTAAAATGACGTAAGACAGGATTTAGATTTCCTTTCAGCAGGTTTGTTACCTGCGCCAGGTTTTTGGCGTAATCTTCTTCGGATTGAAATGCTTCGCACGGACCTTTGCAATTGCCGAGGTGGTATTCAAGACATACTTTAAATTTTGTTTGCCGGATATTTTTCTCTGTAAGATTTAGAGAACAGGTTCTCAATGGAATTGTGTGCCTGATAAACTCAATTAATTCTCTTACTTTTTTTACTGAGGTATAGGGACCGAGATATACGGAGCCATCGTTTATTTTTTTCCGGGTAAGAAATACCCTGGGAAATGGTTCATTTTTGATAATGATAAAGGGATATGATTTATCATCTTTTAAGTTAATATTAAAAATGGGTTGAAATTCCTTAATCAATGAATTTTCGAGCAGGAAGGCGTCTTGCTCGGAACTGACAATGGTAAAATCTATCCGTTTGATTCGCCGTACTAACTCATAAGTCTTGTAATTAATTAGATTTTTAATAAAGTAAGAATTGACCCTTTTGCGGATGTTTTTAGCCTTGCCAACATAGATCAACTCATTGGCATCATTATAATATTTATAAATGCCAGGCTCTTGCGGGATGCCGGAAACTATATTTTGAAATTCTGCTGCTGTCATTGTTATTCATCTGCATTCCATATTACTTTCACGGTAGAAGTTGTTTCAGCTTGGCCGGCCAATTGTTTTGTAATGGTCATCTGGAAACTTTCATCTACCTTCCAAAGTAGCTTTTTTTGTATGGCGCTATCTTTGGTATTTACCACAGTGTTTATGATGATGTTTGTTACTTTGTCACCGGAAGGATCGGGCTTGATTAATACTTCCTGCCGCTGTATCTCCTCCTTTTCGGGGTTTAACGGTGTGTAGGTAAGCAAGACCCGGTTTAATGTTTCGTCAAATAATTTTTCTTCGACATACCGATCCCGATACGTTGAAGAAGATATATCCGGAACAGATAAAAACTCCTTTGCTTCTTCCCTGAAATTTTCACGATGAAGATAAAGGGTGTCCGTTCTCAAGCTGTCTATATATATAAGCTTACGAAGGGAATAAAGCGATGTGTCGATAGCTGCCACCTGGCTTTTTAAATAGGAAAGCACCGGGAAGAATTCTTCTTTGTTTTCTTTCGTTTTCCGCCCGCAGGTAATAATGAACGGAAAAACAAGTGCGATAAAAAGGAACTTTAAATCGGCCTTCATGCTGTAATTAAATTTCAGTCAGCAAAATTAATTGAAAACTGCACTTGTATGCTTAGCAGGCGTTTGGCTTTGTAAAATTCTGTGTTATTGAGACAGGCGATTGTAATTACCATCTAAACCTGTGCTGGCCTTGTTATTTTGAAAGCGTAACTCCTATTTTTACGCCAAAATCAAAAAGATTTTCTTTGACAGGGTATTTATTTTGAAAGCTCGAAAGCAGCTGGTAACGAACCTGCGGACCAATCTGCCATTTTGTATTGCCACTGGTGTAATTGACAAAGGTCTCAAAGCTGGTGTTAAGATTTACGTGACGTATAAGACGGGGAACTTCTGCATAATTTTTATAATCAGTTGAAATGAGATACGCCTCGTCACTGAGCATATAAGTTGGTTGCAAAGTACCGGCCACCCCTACATTTGTTTTATCGTTTCCAAATAATTTTAGTTCAGCACCTACCGGAAGAGAAAAAGAAAAATAAAAATTTTTCAGCCAGTCGGACCTATAGCCATTATAATTTCGATAGTTTGTCCAGGTAGAAATAGTATTATTGTTTCCTGTTCCTCCATTTAAATCGATGGTGACAAATTCACCGTTGAAAGCGTACGCCTTGATATCGTAACGGTTGATGTTAAACTGGAATCCCCCACGAAGGTTAACAGTTTTTGAAATGGGATAACGGCCTGATATGCCTACCTGCACACCCAGGTCGGGTTTATGGGTAACTACACTGTTCACGTCAGAAAGATAAGCAAAGGGGTAGTTAGAAGAGGAAGGGTTATCAAAAGATTTATTCATGCTTAACTTACGATAGCTTACTGTCGGCGTAACAAACAATTGCCAGCTTATTTTTTTAGGTATCTTTTTATATTGATAAGCATTCACAATATTTTCTATCGTAAAATAATTAGGAACTACTGCGCTGCCATCTGAAAGTTTGTTACCAATAATAACAGGAGATTTCTCTGATATCCAATTTTCCTGTGGTAAAACAAATGCAGGTACCGCCTGAGAATGAAACAGAGTATTGTCTATAAACAGATTGTCAACTGTTGCGGACACTGCTATGTCATTGCTGCCTTCTGACGGTTTTTGACCCTCATGTGAAATAGGCGAGGTAAACCCGGGAATGATCAAATCCTCCTGAACAGTCGCTACTTTGTCAGTTACAGCAGTCTCTTTGTCCAGCGTAAATAAATTATCAATGTTCTTCGCCGCAGCCGGACTCTTTGGCAACGTGGATTTATGAATTATTAATGAAGGTTCGTTTGGTTTGTCGGACGATGGGTAACTAGTCATAACCCAGGTAACAGCCCCCCCGGATAATAAAAGAAAAACGCCAAGCCAGAGCCCGTACCATTTTCTGCGGGTATGCAACACACTATTTACGCCCTTCCATACCTTTTCTGAAGGAAACATCCTGTATTGGTCAGCATTCTGTTTTACAAACTGCTCAAAATCTCTATTACTAAAATTGCTCTCCATAACCAGTTACATATTTAGGATACGCCTTATCGCTGGCTGGCTGCGATCAGCCAATCGATCTCCTGTTTTGGTTTTTGAATAATTCTCTTTTTTACTAATATGTCCTCAAGCATTGCCTTTGCCCTTGTATATTGGCTTCGGCTCGTACTTTCCTCAATATCCAGCATACCAGCAATTTCCCTGTGGCTGAAACCTTCAACGGCGTACAGGTTGAGTACAGTGCGATAGCCGATGGGTAACATCCGGATGCATTCTACCACCTGTTTTGCCTGGATAATGGCCGGTACTGTGTCCTCCCTTACCTGAAGGCCATTTGCATGAATTAGGTCAACGCTTTCATTGAACTTCTTGTTCTTCTTCAGAATATTGATACAGGTGTGGACAATTATGCGCCTTATCCACCCTTCGAATGCACCCCGGTTTTCAAACGTGTGTACCTGCAAAAAGACTTTGATAAAGCCTTCCTGCAGCATGTCTTCTGCGTCTTCGCGATTATGCGCATACCGGTAACAAACGGAGAGCATCTTTGAACTATACTTGTTATATAGTTCCCGCTGGGCACCACCATCGTTATTCAAACAACCTTTTAATAGGGCTTCCTCGGTCATATTTGCCGTTTGGTTGCCTGTAATTTAGACATTTTTTGATTACAAAAGCTGCATAGTACTGTAAAATTCGGAACGTGTTTGCAGAGAATACGACTATTTTTTTCTAATCAGGCTATCCCTGGGGTATTTGGCTTCCATATTGGCCCTGATATTATCAGCCCAGTTTATAAGTTCTTTTTTCTCCGCTTCCGTGAGTTTAGCGTCTTCGTGCATCCAGGTAAATGATTCAAGCGGCATTTCACCTTCTTTTACCTGTTCGGCTATTTCCTCCATTTTATGATATTGGAAACGAAGGGTCTTGTTTGAATATTCATCAAAATTGAGATGGCTTTTTCCTTCCAGGACATGATTGTTCATCCACCAGTGTACAGGTTGTATGTTACTATACCATGGATACCGGGTATTATTAGAATGACAGTCGTTGCAGGCTTTGCCGAGAATGATTTTTACATTATCGGATATGGGGAAAACAGTCCCGAGAAAATTGGTATGTACTCCGGAAGCTTTATTCCTTTCAGGGTGAATAAACTGGATAACAATCAGTAAAACGACAAGAGAAACGAGGATTTTTTTTCGCATGATAGTTTTTTCCTGAAAAATAAAATTAATCAATCAATATTTCTCCCGTCATTTCATTCGGTATTGGTAATCCCATCATGGTCAAAATTGTTGGCGCAATATCGCCAAGCTTACCTGGTTTTATGATTCCCCTCCATTCTTTATCAATAATGAAAAATGGTACCGGGTTTAACGTGTGTGCAGTGTTCGGCGAACCATCATCGTTGATCATATAATCTGAGTTGCCATGGTCTGCAGTAAGGAAGATAGTATAATCATTTGCAAGGCCGGCATTTACTACTTTTTCTACACACTTGTCGACGGTTTCCACAGCTTTGATTGCGGCTTCCCATACACCGGTATGACCCACCATATCCGCATTGGCATAATTCAGGCAAACGAAATCAGCCGACCTTTTCACGATTTCCGGCAGTAATGCATCTGTCAAGTCGTACGCACTCATTTCGGGCTTCAAATCATAAGTGGCAACTTTGGGTGACGGTATCATGATTCTGGTTTCTCCTTCAAAAGGAACTTCGCGGCCTCCGCTAAAAAAGAAAGTGACATGGGGATATTTTTCCGTTTCAGCAATTCGTATTTGTTTCAATCCATGCTGCTCTAACAATTCGCCCAGCGTATTCAGCAGGTCATCATTTTCAAACACCACATTTACATTTTGAAAACTTTGATCATATTGTGTCATTGTGGTATAATGTAATGACAGCTTTTTCATACTGAATTCCGGAAAATCCCTTTGTGTGAGGACTTCGGTTATTTCGCGGCAACGATCGGTGCGGAAATTAAAACAAATCGCCACATTTCCATTCTCCATAGAACCGATTGGCCGCTGAGTTGTATCAGTAACAACTATTGGATTTATGAATTCATCTGTTACATTATTATTGTAAGATTTTTCGATAGAGGCGATGGCATCGGTGGTGAGGTCTCCAATTCCGTTGACAAGGGCATCGTAAGCTAACTTTATTCTTTCCCAGCGTTTGTCCCGATCCATTGCATAATACCGGCCACAAACCGTAGCAATTTTACCCGTTGTTTTATTTAAATGTTCCTGTAGCTCTTTCATAAAGCCCAAACCACTTTTGGGATCGCAGTCGCGTCCATCCGTAAAGGCATGAATAAAAATTTCTTTCAATCCTTCCGCATGGCAGATATCAATGATGGTTTTTAGATGGTTGATATGAGAATGTACGCCTCCGTTACTTACCAATCCAAGAAGATGAAGAGGTTTGTTGGTCTCTTTAGCATATCGGATGGAACTTAACAAGTGTTCGTTTTTGGAAAACGTGCTATCCCTGATGGCAACATTAATTCGTTGCAGCTCCTGGTATACTATCCTTCCAGCCCCCAGATTAAGATGCCCAACCTCTGAGTTTCCCATTTGCCCGTCTGGAAGCCCTACAAGTTCCCCACAAGTTATAAGCTGGGTGTTTGGATACTTTGAATAAAGTGACCTGGTAAAGGGAACATCAGCATGCTGGATAGCGTCTGCAGATGCAACTTTTCCCAGTCCCCATCCGTCCATAATGATCAAAATAACTTTTTTTTGCGGCATCTTTGTGTAGTTGTCAATAGGAAAAATTCATTCATTATCAGGTAACAATGCGTCGTAAATGTACAAATCATTCATCTATTTGACTCTTAAAGATATATAACAAAAGCTTTTTATTATTTTAGTATTCCCGTTAGTAATCCGCCCTCAATGGCACATTTTTAGTTTTTGGAAACCTATGGAAACAAATTTATCATGAAATCAATTTCAACTTCAATTCTGACGGTTTGCTTGGTTGCGTTTTCTTCGTTTACCCAGTCGAGTGACATTGACGGAGTAATCGGGGCATTGCGCACGGGTAATGCAGCAGAATTAGCCAGGTTTTTTGATGATAATGTAGAATTGACTCTTCCTGTCAAAAGCGATAGCTATAGCCGGGCACAGGCCCAGGTAATAATCAAAGATTTTTTCACCAATAATGGCGTCAAGAATTTTGAATTGAAACATAAGGGTGATTCACCGGGAGGCCATTATTGTATAGGTACATTGCTAACAAAATCGGGAAATTTCAGAGCGCATGTTTTTATGAAATTAAAAGGAAATAAAGAAGTGTTGAAAGAAATCCGGTTTCAATCTATTGAGTAGTTGTTTATGAATTGAAATAATAAGCAGGGCCTCTCCGCTACCGGGGAGGCTTTCTTATTTTTGCGCCATGAGGTTTGATTATCAGTTATTCCACCTGGTAGATGAAGCACTTCGCGAAGATGTAGGCGAGGGGGACCATTCCACTCTTTCCTGTATTCCTGCTGATGCCAGGGGAACAGCAGTATTAAAAATAAAAGATAACGGAATATTGGCCGGGATGGAAGTAGCAAGGAAAATCTTTGAATACAAGGAACCGGGCGCCGCTTTCCAGGCTTATAAATCTGATGGCGATAAAATGCTGTTCGGTGAACGTGCTTTTGAAGTAAATGCTTCAGTGCATACGATTTTACAGTGTGAAAGACTTGTGCTGAACTGTATGCAGCGAATGAGTGGGATAGCTACGTTGACAAGCTCATACGTTGACAAGATCAAAGGCTACAGGACCAGGTTATTGGATACACGTAAGACAACTCCTAATTTCAGGCTCCTCGAAAAAGATGCCGTACGTATTGGAGGCGGATTTAATCATCGGTTTGGCTTATATGATATGATAATGCTGAAAGACAATCATATTGATTACTGCGGAGGTATTGAAAAGGCTATCAACAGGGCATATGAGTATGTGCAGACCCTAAAACCCGGTTTAAATATAGAGGTGGAGGCCAGGAACATCGGGGATGTAAAAAAGGTAATTGCAACTGGTAAAGAAAAAGTATTTCGTATCATGCTTGATAACTTTACGCCGGAACAAATTACAGAAGCTCTTCAACTGATAAAAGAAGACTTTGAAACGGAAGCAAGTGGGGGCATCAACTTGGATAATATTGAAGATTATGCAAAAACTGGAGTGGATTATATTAGTGCCGGGGCCTTAATTCATCAGGCCCGCAGCCTGGATTTGAGTTTAAAAGCGATAGTAGTTGCAAATTG
>Ga0137431_1000514_pt1 | contig 13872 bp, 9 predicted proteins | sample EasRivERMZT800_2_FD_104646 | JGI IMG/M metagenome (GOLD analysis project Ga0137431, IMG submission 104646) | Soil microbial communities from meander-bound floodplain in the East River, Colorado, USA - East River MetaG ERMZT800_2 | ecosystem: Environmental > Terrestrial > Soil > Floodplain ... | reverse complement strand
GTTTTTTTGTTCCATGATTGCTTTTGCAACTTTGTTCCAGCCGAATGCAGAACTCTCAACCCAAAACCTTGCAATTTTTTCCTCGTCTTGTGTACGCCCATTCACACCTGTGCATGTTGCGCAACCCATCCTTTTTATTTCGTCATAATCAGCTGTATATTCTGCGCTGTTGATAGCATAAGGTGGGGGCACAGGAAACTGGGTACTGTTTGATATACCAAATGTTTTCACGTTGCCCCAACCGGGTGAATCATAAAAACCGGTTGCATTAAATGGAGGAGTAGAACGATATTCTCCCGGCAGTGTGCCCTGCGTTATCGTACCTGTTGCCCTTAGACTTCCGTCGTTTGTCCTGTTTTGAATAATTGCCTGTGCAGCCGCAGCGCCTAATGCGATGCCTTTTGTTTTGGCCTCACCTGCAGGAATTGAGTTTAATGTTTGTGCAAGCAGATCATGAATTGAATCCTGGACCGTTTGCGGAGTAACATTAGCTGGAGGGTTTAGCTTTCCAAAGAAAAAACTAATGACATCATGTGCGGCTTTTGCCACCGCTGCATGCGGTTCCGCACCTCTATCCCGTTCATTCAATGCATAGCTTTTGTATTTGGGAATAATGTTATTTAGTGCATCATGCATGGCAAGGTTCACCATTGCATAATAGTGGCTCTCCCGGAAAGGCGGGATACGTGGTGTGGGCTGCAGTTGTAAAGTCCCCAGAACAGCATAAGTGGCAGCATCATTCCATTTTAGAACCATTGCAGGACTTACATAGCCCATCCCATTACCGCTCGCAGGCTCGTGTGTGTATATGCCTTTTGTTTCTTTTTCACAAGAAAGTACAAATAGTGATAAGGGTAAAATTAGTAGACTTAATTTCAAGAAGAGCTTTCTCATAACTTAAGATTTAATAATGATAATTATTTTGATTATTGGCTAAGGATATTAAAGAGATCTCTGACCGGTGATATTAATTTCATCGCAAAATAGAAATACACGAATTCAATTGTAAACATCAATCGCTTAGCGTATCAATTATCAGAAATAAAACAGGCAGGTTGTTCCAAAGGTTTTTATAAACGGAAAAATGCTGTTTATCGTAAATATGAGTAGTTAGTCTATTTTACATTCTTTATTGTGTTGCGAACAGGACTAAATTCTTACTTTGTGAGAGATAGTAGAAAATGAACGCTTTCAATACCAATGATTTTATATTTTCTTCCAGGTACCGAGTCTGGCGTCATATTGCTTTTTGGCTCGCGAATCTGATTTTTATTGTATTACTTTATAGCTCTATATTAGGGTTTTGGCGTTCAGTGATTCATAATTTCATCTGGCTGCCCGCACGTTTTTTGTACACCTATCCCTTAATCCTGTGGTTCATTCCCAAATACCTGTTGAAAAACAAGTACATTATTTTTTCAGTTCTAGCTATCCTCTGGGGAATAGCCGGATGGTTATTGAATGTTTATTTCAGGCAATATCTTTTCAATCCAATACAAGAATTTTTAAAGTTTGTTCCTGTCGTTCAGGGAAGTGGACAACCTGGGAGCTATTTAGTGCTCGTGATCACTGCCACATTCGCCAGCATGATTGTTGTATTTAAATATTGGATAAAAACTCAACGGCAATGGATGCAGGCAGAAAAAGATAAAATTACTGTCGAACTTCAGTTACTGAAAGCCCAGGTGCATCCACATTTTTTATTCAATACGCTGAATAATATTTATTCATTTTCTCTGGAAAACTCTCCCAAAACACCGGGATTGATATTAAAACTTTCTTCCTTACTTAGTTATATGCTCTACGATTGTAAAGCTGAGGAAGTGTTACTGGAAAAAGAAACTGAGATAATGAAAAACTACATTGACCTTGAAAAGGAGCGATATGGAAATAAGATAGAAGTCTCATGGAATGTAGAAGGCGACATTAAAGACAAGTACATAGCACCATTATTAATGCTGCCATTTTTGGAAAATGCTTTTAAACATGGAACATCTGAGCAACTGGAAAAATCATGGTTAAGTGTGGACATGTCAGTTAAACAAAATGTATTACGATCTAAAATTGCTAACAGCAAAAATGAGTTTGTCCCCTTAAGTAAAAATGGAATTGGAATTCAAAATGTAAAAAAACGCCTTGAATTTTTGTATCCTGGTAAACATGAACTGAAAATGAATGACGAAGGAAATTTCTTTGTAGTTTCACTATTGGTTGAGCTAAAAATCAAGAAGAACAGTCCTGTTATCTCTTCGCATGGTAATTTACAAGCTGCTGAAAATGTTGCATTATGAAACTGCGTTGCTTACTTATAGATGATGAACCTCCTGCCTTAAAGGTTTTGGCTTCTTATATTTCCAATATTAACGGGCTTGAGATTGTAGCCCAGTGTAAAAATGCAATTGAGGCGCTGGATATTTTGCATCAAAAAACTGTTGATGTTATTTTTCTTGATATAAAAATGCCCAAAATACTGGGAACTGAGTTTTTAAAAAACTTATCTCATCCTCCAAAAGTCATTTTCGTTACAGCTTATCGGGATTATGCAGTAGAGGGTTATGAGCTGGATGCGGTGGATTACCTGGTAAAGCCTGTTTCATTTGAACGATTTTTTAAAGCCATCACAAAACTCAACAGGGCAATTGATAAGGAAGCTGTAACTACAACTGTTGAATATAAGTCGAACCCCGAAGCGTTTGTCTATCTGAAAGTAGATAAGGACATGAAGAAGATCTTTGTGAATGATATCGTTTTTATAGAAAGCTGGAAAGATTATGTAAAGCTTTTTCTTGCCAATGGAAAAAGTATTCTTGTAAAACAATCAATAAGTGCTATGGAAAACCTGTTATCCGATCATAAATTCATGCGGGTTCATCGTTCATACATGGTATCGCTAAATAAAATTTCCGGCTATAATGGTCTTTCCGTTCAGCTTGACACAAAAGAAATTCCTATTGGCCGGTTATATAAGCAGGTTGTTATGGAACGGCTACAGGCTCACTGATGCTTAGTTTATGCTTACTTTAATTCCGAGCTGGCTGATCCACCGGGCACTGTTGCCGGGGATGGTACTGGTTTGCAGGGAATAGGGTTTTCCGTTGAATGGTTTGAATTGATATTGTGGAATAATGTCCGGCGTCGTAGTGGCGTAGCCAAAAAACGTTATCAAGGGATAGCTGTCGTTTAACAGGAAGTAAATTCGGCCCCAGTCTTTGTTGAGCATGTTCAGGAAGTTAAACACATCATAGGCGACAACAATTCCCACATTTTTTTTCCCTGCTTTAATTGTAAAGTCCTGTTGGAGCCTGAGATCGACCGCATTGGTAAAAGGGAGCCGTGCTCCATTTCTTTTTGAAAATTCTCCGCGGTGTTTCCGTAAATATTTATCGCTTTCGATAAATCCATTTAAGAAATCTTTTTGTTCTTGGGACGAATATTCAACCTGGCTGGTGACCATGTTTTTGATTGGAGCAAAGTTCATTGAGGTAAGGTCATTTGCCGTTGGAATGTAAATAAGATCGAATATTTCCCCCTTGCCGTTGTCGTTGATCATGCTGTTCTGGTATACGTAGCTGTAAGGATTACCTGTCTGCCCGTTATAAAATAGTGAAAGGGTTGTAAAGGTTCTGTTTTTTGCATAATTAAATCTTTTTGACACCCAGCAGGTGATACGATGCCGAAGGTCATTATCAGAAGTGGATAGCGTTGTAAAGTTCCTTCCATTTACTGTCTCCATATTCCGCCATTGAGACCTGACAGGAGTTTGCGCGCCGGTTATTTCAAACAATAGTGAAGATCGGCCGTACGTATAACTGCCGCTAAAAGAATAGTCCTTTGCCTGCTTTTGAATAATAGCGCTGATGCTGTAAGAATGTCCTTTCTTATCATGATTATTCGTTAATAAGTAAACAGTTCCATAAGAGTTTACTATGGGAGAGGGTGCGGTATTGGTGGAGTAAATATTTCTTGAATCAGGCGGTTCCGATTTCCTTGTCGGAGGCAGGATATTTACATTGCGAAATGCAGCATCCACAATGTTTTTTGTAAATATTCCCTCTATGGAAAAGGTCCAGTTCTTCCATATTTTTTTTGAAAGGACAAAAGATGACCTGAATACTGATGGGTATTTAAAATTCCTGGCTATCAGGCTCAGGTCTCTGAGGCTGGAATCTGGTTGAGGTTGATTGTAAGGATCCGGTATAAATTCCTGTGGCTTGATGTCAATACTGCCACTGTTACTATTGAAGACTTCATAGTGCCAGATATTTACGATGTGGCCTACGAAAATTCCGGCGCCAGCCTTTAGAATTATTTCAGGCCCGCGTATTTTATAATCAACACTTATCCTCGGAGAGAGGGCCCAATGCGGTTTCATGGTTTGCCCCGAACTTGCACCATCCAAATCGTAATAAGCAGCAATTGTATGGATAGCAGAATTGTTGAAAAAAGCATCTTCTATTGGCGTTGAAAGAACAGAATTCACGTCAAGGCGTATTCCGAAATTTAGTTTAACATTTGACCGGGTCCTGATTTCATCATTTAAGAAAAGACTGGCCCGAAGCGTATGAAATTTTGCCGGGTTATTTGGTTCCTCTGAAAGGAAATAAGAGCGCTGCAACCTGGAAGGCGGAGCTATATTTATAAAATTATTTAAAGAGGCAAAGGTGTAAAACCCGAAATAACTCGGGAGAGACTTGTTGTCCAGCATGGAGAAATTAAGATCTGTTCCTAATGTAAATACATGTTTCTTTTCAACGTACTTCAATACATTAAACAAAGTAAAGTCATTAGCATTCAGGTCATTGATACCGGTATTCGGTTCGCTTCCAAACGAGATGTTGCCATTACCGTCACGAATGGTTACTGTAGGAAATGGCTGCCCGAGCCAATTCCGGTTGCTCACCTGGTTGGTGAACGTTAGCAGCAACCGGTTATTCATATTGTTTTTGATAAAGCGTTTCCATTCAAAGGAACCCGTATGATTACTCGCAGTCAAGTCTATTCCATTATTCTCAAAGAAAATCGCATTGTTTGCGGAAACCCTTGGGGGAAAACTTCGTTCGGCTTTATTGTACCGATAGGCCAGCGTAAACTTGTCTTTCAGAGAGGGATTCCAGTCAAGTTTTATCATAAGCCGGATGGCATCTAATTTATCTTTTGTTTCAAGAAAAGATCCGGGGTCGTATTGATAGGTGTCGTTCAGGAACTCGCTTAAGTTATTCAATTCAGCTGCCTTGCTGTTGCCCTGGTATACGCTCATATCATAAGGTTGCGGTCTTGTTTCTGATTGTACTTCGAGCAGGGCGAAATAAAAAAACTTATTTTTTATTATCGCACCGCTGTTCCAGGCACCGATAGTCTGGTTAAAGAAAGGTGACAACTTTGGCCGGTAGGATTTTCCCGAACTATCGGGCTTTAGTACGGCCTGAGGAGACCGCCCTGCTAAATTTTCATTTCTGAAATAATACCATGCTGAGGATTTATTTTCGTTACTTCCGGAACGTGTAATAGCATTAATGCTCCCACCGGTGAAATTGCCGTATTCCGCATCGTAAGGTGCAAGCAAAACATTCAATTCCTCTATTGCTTCCATTGAAACAGGCGGTGATCCTGTTTGCCCGCCATTCATACCGCTTACGGATATACCCTGGATGTCATTGTTGTTTGCCCCGTCAATAAAAAACGCATTGAAACGATTGTTTTGTCCGGCCAGGGACATTACGCCATTCCCGGTAACTTTTGCCTGGGGCACCAATCGTACAAAATCCTGGAAGTTTCGGTTAATAGTCGGCATGGATTTCAGTACGGATCCGGTAATGTTTGTTTCTATACCGGTTTTGCTTCCCCTGTCATTTTGGGCATTGATAATTACTTCGCCCAGGGTCACTATTTTTTTGTGAAGAACGAAGTCATCAATTTCAGACTTGTCGTGGAAAAAGTATTCACCGTTCAGGTGAATGAAAAGGTTTGTTTTTCTTAATGTATCATATTCGATAGAACTAATGATAATGGTATAGGGTCCGCCGGGCTTTAAGTTAAAAAAGTGAAAATACCCGTCATTGGCCGGTACTGAAACGTATTTATTTTGAGTAGACTCATGTATAAGGGTAACGGTAACTGCACCACTGGCTTCATTGTCTTCTGACAATACTCTTCCTGAAGCCCTGCTGTTGGTTTCCTGTGCACACAGGCCCGAAAATATGAGTAAGAAGAAGAGCCCCCCAAAAATAAAACGTAACGGACGTGAGTTACGGCGCATTGTTTTGGTTTCAATGTTACCAATTTAGTCAAAAGATTGGCAGAGGACAATTTATTAAGACAAACGGCATTTTTTTTCGACAAGTGTTCAAAGGCGCGAAGCTTTTTTTAGTTAACCATATTAAGCCAGATAGGGTTGTTTTTGAATATTGGGTTTTCTGCTAATCGGGTGGAGTGATTCCAATACCGTGTCCCTATTCTTTACATTTGCTTTATGCGATCATTATCTATATCCTGCCTTTTCATTTTCTGTACTAACGCGGCATGGTATTCCGGTGAATTAAAAAAATTCCAGGTAAACGGTACAGCACAGGGCACTACCTATCACATCACCTACTATGCGGCTGATAGTCTTGTAATCAAAAAACAAATAGACAGCATACTTGATAAACTTGACAGCTCGCTTTCATTGTATAAGCCTTACTCGCTCATTAACAAATTCAATAATTCCAAAAGTGGATTGGTGATAGATGAACATTTTGTCAAGGTGATAAAGAAGGCGAAGGAAGTTTATAATTCAACGGGCGGTCTCTTTGATATAACAATCTTCCCCCTGACCGACGCATGGGGTTTTGGTCCTTCTGTGAAAGATTCGCTCCCTGACGCGAAAAAGGTAAGGCAACTGGTAAGCTGTGTAAATTCGTCTTTGATTTACCTTCATGGGAGGAAGCTGGTGAAGAAAAAGCCCTGTGTACAACTGGATGCCAATGGTATTGCCCAGGGATACAGTGTTGACGTAATTGCGAATTTTTTTGAAAAAAAGGGTATCACGAGATACATCGTTGAGTTAGGTGGAGAAATAAGAGTTAAAGGACGCAAGCCCAGCAATAATGAAAAGATGTCTGTTGGGATTGAAACGCCGGGAGATGACCCGGGATTCTCACTGATTGAAAAAGTGGTTTGGTTGGACAGTGGCGCCATTACTACATCCGGCAACTACAGAAGATATCGTGAAACCGAAGGTAAAAAAATCACGCACCTGCTCAATCCCAAAACAGGTTACCCGATCCGGAATGAGCTTATCAGTGTAACGGTTTATGCAAAAGATGCAATTACAGCAGATGGTTACGATAATGCGTTAATGGGAATGGGATTGCCAAAAGCCCTGGCATTTGTGGAAAAACGAAAGGATTTAGCAGCCCATTTTATTTATCAAAATAAAGATGGAAGTATGGCTGATACGATGAGCAAACGTTTCCGGGCATTTTTACAACCCTGATCCTTAAATTTGAACATAAATCAACACCCATGATCATAAAAAAAGTATTGTTCATTGTTACAGCCACTTGTTTTATTTTGACTGGTTGCCAGCCAGCTAAGGAGGGGACAAGTCTTTTTGATGGCAAATCACTTAATGGTTGGAGGAAGGTGGCAGGGGATGCAGAATTTAAAATTGAAGATGGAGCCATCGTTGGTATAACAGTTCCCAATACACCCAACAGTTTTTTGATTACAGAACAGGAGTATGGCGATTTTATACTTGAGCTTGAAGTAAAAATTATGGATACTACGGCTAATTCCGGCATCCAGTTTCGTAGTCATTACGACGCCGCAGGAAATAACGGGAAAGGAAAAGTATTCGGGTATCAGTATGAGCTCGATCCTTCCTCCCGTCGCTGGACAGGTGGTGTTTATGATGAAGGGCGCCGTGATTGGTTATATCCGCTAATGTTGAATGCAACAGCACAGGAAATGCTGAAAACCGGTGTATATAACAAAGTGAGGGTGGAATGCATTGGCAACACTATTAAGACGTGGATAAATGAAAAGCCGGCTGCCTACGTAGTGGATGATATGGATAGCAGGGGGGTGATCGCATTGCAAGTGCACAGTATTAGCAATCCGAATATGGCGGGTAAGAAAATTTACTGGAAAAATATTCACATCAGCACTTCAGCATTGAATCACTCGCCATTTCCTTCAAGTATTTATGTGATGAATACAATGGTTAACAATTTATCTGATTTTGAAAAAAAAGCTGGCTGGGAATTATTATTTGATGGAAAAACAAGCAATGGCTGGAAAGGGGCATATAAAAATAATTTTCCTGAAAAAGGATGGGAAATAAAGGATGGAGTACTGAAGGTATTGTCATCAACCGGAGCTGAGGCAACAAATGGCGGAGATATTGTTACCATAGAAAAATTCAGCGCCTTTGACCTGTCATTTGATTTTAACCTTACCACCGGTGCTAATAGCGGCGTAAAATATTTTGTTACCCTTAGTGAGAACAATAAAGGTTCAGCCATCGGTCTTGAATACCAATTGCTGGACGATAGCTTACATCCCGATGCCAAAATGGGAATTAGTGGTAACCGGACCCTTGCTTCTCTGTATGATCTTATCAAAGCTGAAAAGACTTCACGATTTATTAAACAACCCGGTAACTGGAATACAGGCCGAATTGTTGTCTATCCCAACAATCATGTAGAGCATTATCTCAACGGTATCAAAGTGCTGGAATACGAACGGGGCTCGCAGGCATTTCGTGACCTTGTGGCAATCAGTAAATACAAAATATGGCCAGGGTTTGGCGAAGCAAAAGAAGGGCATATCCTTTTACAGGATCATGGAAATGAAGTGAGTTTCCGGAGCATTAAGATCAGGAAATTGAATTGAGCAGTTTATAAGCACCGGCAGTTCTTTAACCAGTCCCCGGTATAATGTTTGGAATTTTGTTTCCTTTATAGTATTCAACAATATTCAGGGCTGCCAATCTTGACATTTCATTTCGTGCTTCTACGGTCGCAGAACCTATATGCGGAAGAATTGCAACATTTTCCATTTCCAGCAAAGGATTGTCCGCTTTCATCGGTTCAGGATTGGTAACATCAAGCCCTGCACCCCAAATGGTTTTCGTGGTTAATGCATCTAAAAGATCTTCTTCATCATGCACCGGCCCTCTTGTGGTATTGACGAAGATGGAAGAAGGTTTCATTTTGCCAAAGGCCGATTTATTAAATATACCCTTCGTTTCCGGATTTAAGGTGCAATGAACAGACAGCACATCGCTTTGCTGCAACAATTCATCAAAGCTCACTCGTTTGGCTTGTAACAATTTTTCAGCTTCTTCATTAGTCCGCCTGTTGGTGTAAATAATATTCATGTTATAAGCACCTTTGCAGCGTTTGGCCATTTCCATCCCTATCTTACCCAATCCGAATATGCCGAGGGTTTTATTCTTTAACTCAAATCCAAGATGGGCTTTGGGTCGAAAATGACTCCACTCACTTTTAAGGATAGATTTATGCATGTAAAAGAACTTTCTCGAAACAGCGATCATCAGTCCAAATGCTATGTCTGCAGTAGCGTCACTCATGGCGCCCGGAGTGTAACCGAGAATAATGCCAAGCCGTGTAGCTTCAGCCACATCAATATTGTCGTAGCCGACAGCAAACTGCGATATGATATCAAGGTGGCGACACTCATTCAGAAAATTTGAATCAAGCTTGTCGGTATACAGAGAAATTACTGCGTTTGCCTTTTTTGCTTCGCTGATCAATTCATTATAAGGAATCGGCCTGTCATGCGGCCATATGGATACCCGGAAGCCTTCTCTTTTTAAAAGATCAATTCCAATCGATGGAATACCTCTTGTAATAAAGACATGTATGTCTGCGGCATTTTTTTGCATGGCGCAAAAATACATTTGCAAAGCCATTATAAATTAAGGTAGCATTTAATTCAGCTTTATCGCCGGCATCGCAATTTTGAATGCATTAAAATATTAGCACCTCAACGTTCCTGATAAAAGACTTTTAATGCCGCTGTTTTCAATTAGAACCTGTAGTTGATCCCCGCCGTGATTGCAGTGTACCCGGTCATTTGTGACCCCTTTGGAAAACCGATGGGCGGACCATCAGCCAGCAATACCAGGCCAGCCTCGATAAACGGGAATACTTTTTCTGATGCTCCATAGCGTAAACCTGCCTGGGGCATCATGGTGAAACTAACATTGTTGACAGTTTCACCCTCGGTAGGGGAAATATCATAGTTAAGATTAAAAAATGTAATGCCAAGACCTCCTGTAAGATAAGGATCGAGAGCTCCCTTGGTTGGAATGCTGTATTCTGCAGTAAATAAGAGAGGCGCAATAGTCATTCTTGCATTTTGAAAAGTATCCCCGGGGTTTTTGTCCTGTTGCAACCGGGTAAAATGAGTTTTCATTCCCACAGCAAAATTTCCACTGGCAAAGCGGTACTTCCCTTCTGCATTTAGCAACCAGCCCGATTTCAATACCTCTTTATAACCGGTTACCGGTAATCCTAACCCCACCCCAACACCTGCTTCCCATTGAGCATTTATTGAAATTGATGTTAACGCAGCGAGGAGAAGGATCAATAGTTTTTGTTTCATATTGTTGTATAGTTTAATGGATTGATGAGAAAATGGTTAATTGGCCTGTAACGCTACGTTGCTTCCGGTGAATTTGTAAGAAAGCCTTTTCCATATGTTTTCCACGGGCCCCTGTTCGTGCTTTTTCATCCACCAGGTGCTGAATACAACCTGGACTAAAAACAAGCCTAAGGCAACCAGGTAGGTTTCAGTAATTGTCAAACGGCCATATAGCTTTAAACCGTTTGTCCAATGGAAAAAGAACAACAGGTAAAAGACAGTTTGAAGCAGGTAATTGGTAAGCGCCATTTTTCCGACAGTCGCAAACAGCGATAAAATTTTTCGCCACGCTTCTAGCCGGAACAATTGAATAAATGCAGCGATATAGGAAAGACTTTGCAATACCATGCCGCCAACTATAACATAAGGAAGCCAGATAAGCGCAGGAGAGAGTTCTATTTTACCCATATTGATAAGCCACAATAAATAGCTGGCAGGTATACCCAAAAAAATACCCGCCATGATTAATTTCTTCCGGACTGATCCAAATTTTTCCTGTTGATGAAAAAAACCTGATTTGGCCATCCAGAATCCCGTCAGCATATTTCCAAAACAAAAGACCAGGGTTATTGGCGAATCCTGAACAAAATTTACAAAGGGATCTATCCTTGCATTGATATACAAGTATCGCCAGTAAGAAGTTGCTTGTGGATGCTCCGCCGCTATGGCCGTGTCGTAGGCGTATTCCTGCAGGTTAAATACACCATTGGCGATGAATACTGAACCCGTCAAAAACACGGAAAATACAATGGCGGCAGGTAATAATTTTCCCGGTTTCCATTTATACACAAATAGCAGGAACATACCACAAATCGCGTAATCTCTTATAATGTCCCCAAACCAGAAAATATAGGCGTGCACGCAACCAATTAACAAAAGAATAGTCATCCTTTTCAGGAAATACGATTTGAAATCTATGCCCCTTTCTTCTGCTCTTTTTAATTGAACGTAAAAACCAAAACCGAAAAGCATCGAAAAAATTGTAATAAATTTCTTTTCAATCAGCAGGTGAAAAAGAAAGCTTAATACGTTGTCGGACCCCTGGAAATCCGAAACATCCCGGGAGGCTGACACATGTTCGTAATTCGCAAAGGGAATATTGGCAACAAGGATGCCGAGGAGTGCCAGACCTCTCAGGGAATCTATAACCGGCAACCTGTTTTGTTTTTCAATTGGCTGTAATGGTCCCATGTTTTTACAATTTGAGAGCGAAATTATATTACCGTTATGCAGGCAAAAAGCGGGAAATGCGCGGCGTCTATTTTTGAAGGGGTGTAAGGAGTGAAAAACGCCAAAGTAGATAAAATCAGGACTGAAGTATAGCCCTTTTAAAGCTCGGCGATCGCGGCGGTCACCCATTTACGAAAATCGCGGGCCCTTTTTTGGCTCACAATAACTGCTGACTTATAAGTGGGAACTAAATCAAGTTCAATTTTTCCATTCTCAATGCTTTTATAAGCGCTGCATGACTTCCTGCTTACCAGGAACTGGCGGTTTACCCTGAAAAACAAGAATTCACCGAGCATTCGCGATACCTCGTCCAAGGTATAGCTGGTGACAAATACATCGCCTTCAAAGGGCTTGATATAACAATAGCCATTACTAAGATAACAATAGGCAATATCAGTTTGTGGCAACAGGATCGTCTTACCGGCTTTGGATACTTCAATTGTCTTATGCGTTGTTTCGGTGTCCGATGCCGGATTGCCCAGCAATGCAAATGCACTTTGCTGTTTCCAATTTAGATAAAGCCACCAGGTAAAATAGATAAGATTAATAAATAAGATGATGAGGATCACTGTGTAGAATTCATTGTTTAACCATGACGTTTTGAAAATATCCTGGTTATAGGCTAACTCCATCCAAATCCATGTGAAGACAAAACTTAATAAAGAAGGCAACACCACTCCAAGCGACAGTTGCAGTAATAGTCGTTTTACCGGTTGTTCGGACCAGGACATTCGCTTATCTAAATACCGGGTAATAAACCGAACGAACTCCCATAAAATGAGTGCAATTACAAATCCGCCGGCAATATCTGTATAAAAGTATTTGGACCTTAAACGTTCAAAAATGGATTCTTCCCTGTCAAGGGCATCAATAATATAGGATGCTAATAAGCAGCCAATGATCTTAAACCAAAAATCGTTGTATTTAACAGGTGCCGTTTGCATCACACTAACCAATCTTAGGCTCCCAGCCTTTTTGATATTCTCTTTTCCACAATTTCATGGCGGCATCATCATTTAATATATGACCGTTTTTCGCGTCACAATGAAGCGTTCTGCCCGTTCGCTGAGCAATATTTGCAAGGTGGCAAAGCAATACGCTTTTATGTCCTTCGTCAATGGGTGAATTCAATTTGGCCTCGCCCCTGACGGCTTTGATAAAATTATCAAAATGATAAAAGTCTAAATTACCGCTTGAACTGACAGGATTTGTGGGATCGTTCTTGGCATCCGATTTTACTTCCTTGACAACTTTATTTTCGTAATCAAATATTTTATAATCGTCATTGCTATAATTTACCAACGTTCCTTGATCGCCATAAATGGCAAAACCACGGCCTGCGCCTTCTACCGGGAATATATTACAACTTCTGCCTTCCCAGGTAATTGATTTATTCTTTCCAAATTCAAAAGAGACAATTTGTGTATCCGGTGTTTCCCAATCGTCTTTAAATGCATAACGCCCGCCGGAAGAAGTTACTTTAGTTGGGTAATCCACATTCAAAAACCAGCGGCACATATCTATTTCGTGGGTTCCGTTATTGGCTGTTTCGGCTGTACCCCAATGCCAGAACCAATGCCAGTTGTAATGAACAAGATTGTTTTTATAATCTCTCCGAGGTGCAGGACCCTGCCAAAGTTCGAAGTCAAGTGTTGAGGGTACCGGAATTTTTTTCCCGACGCCGATTGACTTCCTGTTGTTGGCATACCAGGCTTTACCAAAATATGCATTGCCAATGATACTATCTTGCTTCACTAATCGTACTGCTTCAATAAGATTAGGCATTGAACGCCGCTGATTACCCATTTGTATGAGTTGCTTTGGATATTTATTCATTGCCTGCACGAGCAATTCTCCCTCATACGCATTATGGCCGCAGGGTTTTTCCACAAATACATGTTTGCCATGTGTAACGCCCAATATTGTGGCGGGTGTATGCCAATGATCAGGCGCCCCGATGATCAACGCGTCGAAATCTGTCTTATTAACAAG
>Ga0137431_1000513_pt1 | contig 13878 bp, 14 predicted proteins | sample EasRivERMZT800_2_FD_104646 | JGI IMG/M metagenome (GOLD analysis project Ga0137431, IMG submission 104646) | Soil microbial communities from meander-bound floodplain in the East River, Colorado, USA - East River MetaG ERMZT800_2 | ecosystem: Environmental > Terrestrial > Soil > Floodplain ... | reverse complement strand
TCAACAGCATTGCGTATAAGTGCGATCATTTCATTTTTGTTGGCAGCAGGGCCATATCCAAAGCTCATCCCCATACAGCCAAGCCCTATGGCTGAAACTTCCAAGCCATTCTTTCCCAGTTTGCGTTTTTGCATTTTTGTTTTCATGATCATTAAATTTGAAATTATAGAACAAAGCTACATACTTGGCGGACGGTGAAATAACAAAAATGAAACAATGAGTTATAAAATTCAAACAATAGGGCAGAAGCGGCAGACCAATTAACGCCGGTTTAGGGGCAAATGAATACAGGAAGCTTTACATAGGGCGGCAGAATGAGCCATTAAACTTTATATCTTTAATCGGCTTTGTTCGGGGGCTGACAAACCACGGAATATGCCGCAGTTAGTCTCATTCTGCAAGTGTTACTGGCCACGTTCGTTAGCCGCAAATCCCATCTGCATTCCTAAAAGGTTATGAAATCTGATTATAAAAGGGCTGGATTTAATGCAATACTGCTGCTCGTTTTGTTACAACATGCCACGGCACAATTGAATGAAAGCGACACAATGAAGCTGCAATTGCAAATTTCCTTAACCGGCAATTACCAGAAAGGAAATGTTGAATTATTGACACTGATCAGCAGAAATGAATTTCTGATAAGGCCGTTTCCAAATTGGACCTTTAAAACGCAACTTTCTAGTTATTACACGAAATTTTCCGATAAGCAGGTAGACAATAATATATTCAGCCGGAACGCTTTATTTTACAAACCTGAACGTCGCGTCTACGGCTATATCACTGCTTTTGTTTCTACCAATTACCGGCGTAAAATAACATTCCGATACTTTCTTGGATCCGGCCCAACATGGCAGGCCATTCAGACCAAAGCAATTGTACTAAAGTTGTCAGCAAATCTGACATATGAAAGCACTTTGTTTTCCGACACTGTCTTTAATCATTCATCTTATAATGGAAAAGAGAGAATAAATGTTTGGCGTAGTACTTTTTATGTGGGTGGTTGGGCCTTCGCACTAGGCAATCGTCTTCGAATGAATTATGAATTCTTCTGGCAACCGGCGTTCAATAACAGCAAAAACTATAGAATTCAATCGGAACTTGGACTTACCTACCCAATTTGGAAAGGATTAGGTTTTAATATAGTGTACATTTATTCTCATGAAAACGTAGTGGTGGAAAATATAAAGAAAGACGACCGCATGTTGACTCTTGGGCTAAGCTATATGCTTAGAAAAAAATAGCAAAAAATTTGCTGGATGTCACCTCATAAGAAATACTTGCATGGAACGTCAAATAAGAGCATTTTTTTTCGCCAAAAGTTGGATGACCACATCACTGTCTCTAGGCGATGGGTCGTACATGCACAATCCATGGGTTAATTATTAACCTGTCTTGCCTGTTGTCCCGTATAGCGATTTCCCACTATTGTAATCTTTGTAACAGCTTCAGTAATACTTTTCAATTCATCGGAACTGAAATCAAAGTCTGTCGTCCAAAAAATTTTCCTGTAGGTATGCCAGTTTAGTAGTGCCGGGTATAGGTACAATTCACAGGAAATATCAAAAACGAAACAAGTAGTTACGAAAATCAAATATTTCTGAATTTCAAAGGCGCCGGTTTTAGACCAGTATCATTACATTTACCGAAGTATATGAAATGTACCTTCCAATAATGCAACTCAAATGAAGGAAAATTTATCACAGGCTTCCATTGAGCCATTGCTCAGTTATTTTGATCGCCTTATTCCTTTGAACAAGGAGGAGAAACAACTGGTAACCGAAAAGTTTCATCCACGCCTTTATCGCAAACGGCAGTTTGCACTGCAGGAAGGCGATATATGCACTCAATTCAATTTTGTCGTCAGGGGCTGCCTGCGGACGTATAAAATTGATGAAAAAGGCAACACTCATATTCTTCAGTTTGCTACTGAAAATTATTGGATCAATGACCTTGGAAGTTTTCACGGTGTAAAGCCTTCCGCTTTGAACATTGATGCATTGGAAGACACGGTTGTATTGCAAATCAGCAGGGACGACCTCATATCTCTTTATAATGAAGCCCCAAAATTTGACCGCATCTTCAGGGTATTGGTAGAAAAAGCATTTGTTCGCTTGCAGGAGCGATTGCTGCAAAATATAAGTTCTACCGCCGAAGACCGGTACCAATCTTTTTTGGAACTGTACCCACACTTAATTAATCGGCTTTCACAAGTGCAAATAGCAGCCTTCATAGGTGTCACACCCGAGTTTCTAAGTCGCTTACGAAACATGAGGAGCAAGGCGTCCAAATCCCCAAAATCTTAAACTACATCAAGACTATTTCTTAAACAAGGTCATTGGAGCGCCGCACTTCAATGAGTGAGATTTGCATTACAAATTAATCATGAATTAAAAAGAAATAGCTTATGACACAGAAATCCAAAGTTGCAGTTATCGGTCTTGGTAATATCGGGGCAACAGTAGCGGCCAATCTCGTAAAAGGTAATCGTTCAGTAATTGTTGCTGACAGATCATTAGAAAAAGCAAACAAACTTTCTCAAAAACTAGGAAGCCTGGTAAAAGCTGCAGCAATTGCTGATGCTATAAAGGAAGCAGATATTATTGTATTAGCTGTTTGGTTTAATACTATAAAAGAACTATTCAATACCTACGCTACAGAATTACAGGGAAAAATTATTGTAGATCCTTCGAACCCAATTGCACCGGATGAAAAAGGAGGATTCAAAAAGATTATTGACGAAGACCAATCTGCTGGTCAAATCCTTTCTTCTATGTTACCTAAAGATGCAAAACTGGCAAAAGCATTAGGCACATTGGGTGCTGCCTCACTTGAAAAAGCAGCCTTCCATCAACCAGAAAAAGCTGTTCTGTTTTACGCTACGGACGATGCAAGCATTAATACAGAAATCGAGGCCGTGATTCGTGATAACGGTTTCGATCCGGTACGTGTAGGTGGCCTGGATCAATCCATCCGTATTGAGGTTTTTGGTGACTTGCATGAATTTGGCGCATTGGGTAAAACAATTACCCTCACCGAAGCAAAGCAAGTAGCATAGTTTGTATTGACATTAATCAATTTAACATCTAAATATTTAATAAAATGACACAAACAACACCAGTAGCGGTGATAGAGCAATTCCTAGCCAATACTACCAATCCAGAAGTTATAAACCAGCTGGTAGCACCCGATGCTACTTACATATCTCTTAACTACGAGAATAAAGATCTTAAACGTATCCTTCCCTGGACGGGCACAAGTAGAGGACCTAAGGCTTTTATTGACACATTTAGTCGTGTGTTCCAGTATTGGCAGGCACTCAACTTTGAGCCAAAGGAGATTTTTGGAAGCGGCGAGAATGTCGCAGTATTTGGCAGCTTCACCTACAAGTCAAACACACTTGGTAAAACAGCCACTTCTCCTTTTTCCATTCATGCTAAAGTAAAAGACGGAAAGATTATTTATTTCCAGTTTATGGAAGTCACGTTTGCAACTGCAGCTACTTTCAAAGTAAGCGGCACAGTTAAATACCACAGTGATCCAAACGGCAGTGAAGTTGAAATCTAATAAACTTTTCAACTTAGATTTCTGAAACCTTTAAATAACCCAGCAACAATTAACACCCAGAGGACACTTGACCATGTCCCTCCAGCAAAAAAGTAAAACATTAATGAAAAAGATATTAGCAACAAATCCAGCCAATACGACCGCCTTAATAGCAAGATTAGCCATAGGTATTGTCATATTTCCACACGGTGCACAAAAGCTTTTTGGATGGTTTGGCGGTTACGGCTTTAGTGGCACAATGGGTTTTCTTACAGGTACGGCACATCTTCCTTATTTCATCGCAGTATTAGTTATTCTTATAGAAAGCATAGCGACATTATTTATTCTTGCTGGTTTCCTTACACGCATTGCAGCATTAGCCATTGCCGGTCAATTTCTCGGTGTCATGTTCACGATTCATTGGCAAAATGGTTTTTTTATGAATTGGAGTGGCGCCCAGAAGGGTGAAGGCATAGAATTCTTTCTTTTACTCTTAGCCTTATCAATTATCCTGTTGATCACAGGCGGTGGAAAAGCAAGTATTGACGTTGCAATAATCAGGAGATTATACAATAATGAAAAAACGGCTGGAAAAGTATTTGCTTAAAAAATCAGCCTGATAGCAAACCATCTATAGCAATTCAACAAAAATAAAATGGAAAAAACAAACCTAAAATCGTTGTTTACTGCATTCAGCCTGATTGTCTCATTAAGTATCCTTCAAAGCTGTGGACAATCGTCGTCCTCTGCAAGCAGTACAACCGAAAACATTGACAGCCTGAAAAAGATAGCCCTGCAATTAGTTGCTTCAAACGATACGATTGCAAGTCACCTTAAAACATTTGATGCACTGGACTTTGATGTATTTAGTAAGCAGCAATGGGACAGACTAAAGGAAAGCCATGCAGAAAACATTAAAGTATTCTGGCCCGATGGGCATTTTACCGAAGGCATCAATGTGCACATTGAAGATTTGAAAAAATTGTTCGTATATGCGCCGGATACCAGGATTAAAGAACATCCAATAAGATTTGGTTCTGGCAACTATACATTGGTAACCGGAGTCTTTGAAGGTACATTCACCAAACCTATGCCGATTGGAAATGGAAAATTTATTCAGCCAACCGGAAAGGTTTTTAAAATGCCAATGGCAACGGTAGGCATTTGGGAAAACGGTGTGATGAAAGAAGAGCATCTTTTTTGGGACAATCAAACCTATGGCAAGCAAATAGGATTGTAATAACCGCAGGGCAGGAAATGGCCGTTCTGATGCATGTATTATCATTTTTTTTTTACCAATACAAAATATATGACTACTAAAAAATCAATCAGCACAGTTTGCCTGTTACTAATCATGACCTGCTTTGCACAGGCACAATCTTCCATTAATGATATAGTAAAAGAATGGGAAAGAGCTAAAGCTTATACAAACGAATACCTGGATGCAATGCCCGACTCCGGTTATAGTTTTAAACCAACCACTGAAATGCGTTCATTTGCAGAACAAATGCTTCATCTTTCAGATGCTAATTACGGTTTTGGTTCTGCGGCCACCGGTGAAAAAAGTACTTATGGCATGGGAGAGCTTGAAAAGACAACAGATAAATCAAAAGCCAACGTAACAAAAATTGTATTAACTGGTTATGACTCCGTAATTAACGGTATCAAAAAAATGACACCTGCCCAGTTAAACGAAAAAATAAAACTTTTTGGAAGATTTGATTTAACGAAACAACAGGTGCTTGAAAAAGATTTTGAACATCAAACGCATCAAAGAGGTCAAACTACAGTTTACCTGCGTTTGGCAGGAGTAAAACCGCCGCCGGAAAAATTATTCTAAAAAAAATGCTATGATAAAGAAATATAATATAGTCTTATTGTGGAGCCTTTGTTCTTTTGCAGCATTTGGTCAAAAACTAAAGCTGAAGAACCAGGAATTTGAATTAAAAAATGTTACGGGTTCAATAATCAAATTTCAAGGCAAAAAGGTTTTGAAAATTGAGAGAGATTTAAAAGCAATTCCTTTCGATGTTAATCGTATAGAGGCAACGGTTGATGAGCCTCATTATGCACGTCTTGTGGGTTTGGAGGACTTTGAAAACGGAACCATAGAAGTCAAAATGTATAGCCAATTACAGGACCCTGCACCTTACCCTGGAATTGCAGGATTCATCGGCGTTTTTTTCAGAGTGAAGGAAGATGATTCTGCTTTTGAGTCTATTTATCTACGTCCAAAAGTGGGTAGAGTCAATAACCAAATGTTCAGAAATCATGCCGTACAGTATTTTTCGTATCCACATGCCAAATTTGAGACTTTAAGAAAAAACTACCCAGCGGGCTCGTATGAAGGCTCTGCCCCTGTGGCTTTGAATGAGTGGATAAAAATGAGGATAGAAGTGAATGGCGAAACTGCCGAAATGTTCATCAATGACATGAAGTATTCTTCTTTTATTGTGGATAAAATGCTAGGCAAAAGCAAGAAAGGGTATGTAGGACTGTATGTAGATATAGGTACAATAGGCTATTTCAAAGATTTAAAGGTTACCAAAAGAGCATTGAAAGTGAAGCAAGACGGTGAGAAAGTGAATGATATTTAATGTTTTTTTCAATTTGTATATTACCAAATCAACCCAAAATTTATGAATTCTAATCTAATTTTACTTCTATTTTCATTGCTTTCTGGTATTGATTGTGTGGCTCAACAAAACCTAAGAAGAGCCTTTCAACCCGCCAATGTGGTTAATAAAATACCTTATGGCGCAAATGCCGAAGCGGGTCATTATGTAAAATCAAATGATGCCAATATTTATTATGAAGTGTATGGCAAAGGGCAACCAATAGTACTACTTCATGGCGGTATATTGGGTTCAACTATTGAGATAGCAGATTTTATTGACAGTTTGAAGCCAAATTTTCAAGTAATAGCGATTTCTACTCGTGGACATGGCAAATCTGAAATAGGGACTACACCTATTACTTATGAACAAAAAGCCGATGATGTCATGGCAGCTGTTAATGCCCTAACGAAAGATGGTGTCATTATTTTGGGTTTCAGCGATGGGGCTTATACAGGGTATAAAGTGGCAAGTATGTATCCGGAGCGGATTAAAAAAATGATAGCAATTGGAGCAGGTGAACAAATACCGGGTTTGCGAAAAGTGGTTTTTAATTCAAACGAGCTGCTTAAATTAGACGATGCTTATTGGAAACAACAGTTGGCGCTGATGCCACAACCAGAAAGGCTACAAGAATTCTGGGTAAAGATGGCTGATTTTTATAATACTATGACTGCAAGTAAGGAATTGTTTGCCACAATTAAATGTCCTGTCCTTGTAATGGCAGGCGAACTTGACAGAAATGCGCCTTTATCAACGGTTATAAATGCTTACAACATGATACCTAAAAGTCAATTATGCATTATCCCAAATACGGGTCATGTTGTTTTTTTAGAAAATTTTGATGCGGTTTGGGCAAGTATTGTTCCGTTCTTGAAGAATTAAAAATTAATAGTTAGATAGATATGAAAAATTTCCTTCTTGCATTGTCAATAGTTATTCTTTCAATAAGTTTACACGCACAGTCTGTCAAATTAGCGAAAACTAATCTTGTAGCTAACCAGGTGTACATGTCGTTGGAACAATTGGATGGAGAAGATGTGTGGCGGATCATTAAAGACTCTACCGTGCAGAAGGTTGACGAACCGACTTTTGTAAAAATCAAAGATTTGAATTTTGAAAATGGGACCATCGAAGTGAAGGTCTTGAGCCGTTTATTGAAAACCGCCCCTGACTATGCCAGGGGATTTATTGGCCTTGCATTTAGAATCAATGACGACAATACAGCTTATGAATCTATCTACGTTCGTCCAACCAATGGTCGCGTCGATAATCAATTCAGGAGAAATCATACGGTACAGTATTATTCCTACCCGGATTACAAGTTTGACCGTTTGCGTAAGGAATCAAACGGTGAGTTTGAAACCTATGCAGATCTTGGCTTAAATGAGTGGATTACCATTCGTATTGAAGTGAAAGGCAAAGAAGCGAAACTATATCTCAACAATCAGAAGTCGGCATCATTCATTGTAAGTGAAATGAAAGGTACTACTACCCACGGTGGAATTGGTCTTTGGGTTGATATTGGAACGGAAGGATATTTTAAAGATTTGAAGGTGACACATAAATAAATCTGGAACAGCGGCAAACTGAGACTTATACCATCTGTTTTTCGTTAAACGAAATCAATCAACCACGACTATTACTATTCAGTTGTGAAATAAATGGCTGGTCATAGAAACGCTTACCGGTTGCCTTATACAATGCATTCGCCAAAGCTCCAAAAACCGGTGGAAATGCCGGCTCTCCCATACCTGTTGGATCAAAATCATTCTGCACAAAATGAACATCAATAGCTTTTGGCGCCTCATTGTGACGAATCATCCGGTACGAGTGAAAATTGTTTTTGTCAGGTACACCGTTTTTAAAAGTGATGCTGCCAAATAATGCATTGCCAATGCCATCAACGATGGCGCCTTCTGTTAAATTAATCGCTGCATCAGGATTCACTACAAGACCACAATCAATTGCACAGCAAACCCTCGGTATCACAAGCTTTCCCTTTTCAAATTTTATGTCCACCACCTGGGCAGCATATGTATTGTGGCAATAGTAGATAGCAATACCGCGGGAAATGTTTGGCTGAGCTTTGCCCCAACCGGATTTTTCCCGAAGAAGTTTCAGCACGCCGGCATAACGGTTGGCATCATAATCATGATCTTTACCAATAGGATTTTTTATTACTCTTTCCAACAATTCAAGGCGGAATGCGAACGGATCTTTACCCGCAGCTTCTGCTACTTCATCAAGGAAACATTGCTCGGCAGCAGCAATGAAGTTGGATCTTGGTGCACGGAACGATCCGGTAGTGATGTTAGAATTTATCGTCCAACTCTCAGCGAGATAATTTTCTACTGCACCTGCGGGGAAACTGTCTGCAGCCAACGGGCTTTCCGGAATACCACCTGCTTTAACATGAAAGGCGACCAGGTTTTTATTCGTATCCAACGCAGCCCGGTATTTTGCAGTATACATTGGACGATAGATACCTGAGGTCATATCATCTTCCCGTGTATAGATAAGTTTAACCGGTGCATTCATTTTTTGTGAAATGAGTGCAGCTTCGATAAGCCAGTGAGCATAAGACCTTCTGCCGAAACCGCCACCGAGGCGGGTTAACTGAATATCGATTTTCTCCACCGGAATTCCTAATCGGGAGGCCACTGTTCTTTCGGTCAGTTCCGCCTTTTGCATAGGGCCGGCCAACTCAACTATATCAGCTGTAACGTGAGCAAAAAAGTTCATTGGCTCCATGCAATTGTGAGCAAGAAAAGGTGCATTAAAAGTACGTTCAATTATCTGCGCAGCATTTTTAAAAGCTGTTTCAGTGTCTCCATCCTTACGCACAATATTCGCCGGCTTCTCCATCATCTCCGCCATTTTCTTTTTATGATCTGTTGTACTTTCTAAACCTGCGGGAATTGTTACAGTCGTTGGTGTACGACCACCAAAAGCATTTCTTTTTATTGTATGTTCCGAAATTGGTTCCCATTCTACTTTCAGTTTCTTCTTCGCATTCATTACTTCCCATGTCGTCTTGCCAACAATCGCTACCACCTCGGTGAATTGACAGGTATCAAAAAACTCTCTTGTATAATCATCATTTAAAACCTTAACCGGAAAAACGTCTTTTATGCCGGGCATTGTTTTAACCGAAGAATCATCTGCTGATTTTAATTTCATACCAAATGCAGGAGGATGTACGATCATGGCGATGAGCATCCCTTCACGCTGAATGTCTATCCCGAAAAGTGGCTTTCCGGTTATAATTTTTGGAAGGTCTACGTTTTTCCGGGATGTACCGATAATTTTAAAATCTTTTTTGTCTTTCAATTTCACATCTTTGGGTACAACAATCTTTGCAGCAGCTGAAGCCATCTCACCATAACTGGTCGTCTTACCGCTTTTTTTGTGATGAAGCATACCTGGTTCGGTTGTGATCTCTTCCACCGGCACTGCCCATGCAGCCGCTGCAGCTTCGCAAAGCATTTGCCGTGCAGTTGCTCCTGCTGTTCTCAAAGTTTTCCAGCTTGTCCGGATGGCCTGACTGCCACCGATAAACTGACGGGTATATAGTTTAGTGTTTAACGGCGCTTGCTCAACAATGACATTATTCCAGTCAACATCAAGTTCCTCTGCTACGATCATAGGCATTGTCGTTTTCACATTCTGCCCGCCTTCAGGATTTGGAGAAATGATAGTAACAATACCCTTTTCCGAAATTTTCAAAAATCCATTCAACTCTACCCAATCATTGGGGATTTCAAACATCTCTTTTGTTTCGGATGCGAAGGAATTGAACCAGCTAAAACTGAGCATCAATCCACCTCCGGCGAGTGCTGAGGATTTCAGAAACGATCTTCTGTCAATGGAAGTAGTTTGTTGTTTCATGATCCGGGTTTCCCCTATTAATCGCCAATGTTATTCTAAAATCTACCTGATTTTCCAGGACTCAAAAAGCTCTTTTATTTGTTAGCTGCACCGCCTCATTCAGGTAGGGTTGGTTATAGTGCCGCTTCCCTGTGTTTTTATAGATCGCATTGGCCACAGCGCCAAATACCGGCGGGAAAGGTGGTTCGCCCAAACCGGTTGGATCAATATCATTTTCTACAAAGTGAACTTCAATCTTCTTTGGAGCTTCCCGCATACGTATGATCCGGTAACGGTTGAGATTATTCTGTTCTGGCACTCCATCTTTATGTGTTAACCCTCCGTAAAAAGCATTTCCAATTCCATCAACAACGGCGCCCTGCACCATATTAGTAGCTGCATCGGGGTTTACAACAATACCGCAATCTACTGCACTAAAAACCCTTTCTACATAAGGTTGCCCGTCTCTTTTGACAACATCCACTACATGTGCTGCATAAGAATTGTGACAGAAATAAGCTGCCACACCCCGACTGTATTTTTTATTCTCCGGTTTATTCCAACCGGATTTTTCTTTCAATAATTTCAATACGCCGGCATATCTGTCTGCATCGTAATCATTGTTTTTACCAACAGGATTTTCTTTGGCTCTTTTCAATAATTCAAGCCTGAAATCTATCGGGTCTTTGCCCATTACTTCTGCCAATTCATCTAAGAAAGATTGTTCTGCCGCTGCATTGAAATTGGATCTTGGCGCCCTGAATGCTCCGATTGTTATGTTTGATGGTATCTCCCAGCCTTCAGCAAGATAATTATCAACTGCACCGGCAGGAAACCGGTTTGCATGAACGGGATGTTCAGGAATACCACCTCCTTTTACATGAAATGCAATTAGATTTTTGTTTGCATCAAGAGCTGCCCGATAGGTAGCCGTGTACATAGGACGATAGATACCATAAGTCATATCATCTTCACGACTATAGACAAGTTTGACAGGAGCTTTTACTTTTTTAGAGATAAGAGCCGCTTCTGTATAATAATGTCCATATGCTCTGAGGCCAAAGCCACCACCCATCCGGGTCATTTGGATTTCAATTTTATCGGCTGGCAGATTTAAAATTTTTGATAGTGTAGGTTCTATCCAACCCGGTGCCTGGTGAGGTCCAACCAACAAAGCTTTTTCATCTGTAACATGGGCGAAGGAATTCATAGGCTCCATGCAGTTGTGTGCCAAAAAAGGAGCGGTGTAGGTGCGCTCTATAACCTGGGCCGCATTTTTGAATGCCGTTTCCGGGTCTCCATCTTTTCGTAATTGCTGACCTGGTTTCTTCGAGTATTCAGCCATTTTTGCTAAATGGATACTGGTACTTTCAAGCCCGGCAGGAACAATAACTTCTCTTTTACCACGCATGCCTCCAATGGTTTCTTTGGTCTCGCTGATAGGTTCCCACGTTACTTTTAGTTTTTTACGGGCATTCATTACTTCCCAGGTGGTATTGCCCACCACTACCAGCAAATCATTAAATGTTCGTGTGTCAAAACCAGCTTGTTCATATCCATCTTCATACAATTTCATGCTAAAAACATCTTTGATGCCGGGCATTTTCAAGGATTCAGACGCATCAAAAGATTTAAGTTTCTTCCCGAAAGCAGGCGGATGTTCAATCATCGCAATCAGCATTCCTTCCTGTGTATAGTCCAACCCAAAAAGAGGTTTGCCGGTTACGATCTTTAAACCTTCTACATTCTTCTTTGAGCTTCTTACTACATTAAAAGTCGATACCTCTTTCAGCTTTATTCCTTTTGGTATGGCTAATCCCGAAGCCTTTGAGGCAAAGTCGCCATACTTACCTGACTTACCACTTTTTTCATGATAAAGCATTCCTGCTTTAGTGGTCACTTCTTCCACAGGTACACTCCAGGTTTGAGCTGCTGCCTCTATCAACATGTGTCTCGCTGCCGCCCCTGCTTCGCGGAGTGGCTTCCAATACATTCTCACTGAATTGCTACCGCCGGTAAATTGCGGCCCTAATTTTGTATTGTCATGCGGTCCCATTTCTACCACTAATTTTTGCCAGTCCGCATCCAACTCTTCGGCTACAATCATCGGGAGTGAGGTCATCACATTCTGTCCAAATTCCGGATTAGGGTTGAGAATTTTTATTATATTATCCGGCGTGATTTTGATATAGCCGGTTAATTCATACCATTGTTCCGGCAGATCAGCGTCATTTATTTTGTCCTCAAGGCTGAGCCGGGACCACCCACGGAAGCTGATCATAAGGCCGCCACCTGCAAGCATTGATGATCTTAGAAATGAACGCCTGCTATGTACAGTTGTATATTTTTCCATTTTTTATTCTTTGAATTTTATCAATAGTTTTTTGTACGACGATATTATTTCTGTTTTGCCGCTGATTTGATGGCATCCCTTATCCGCAAGTAAGTACCACAGCGGCAAATATTACCGGTCATTGCAGTGTCAATTTGAGCTTCAGTTGGATTGGGGTTTGTTTTTAACAACGCCGCTGCAGACATGATCTGTCCCGTTTGACAATAACCGCACTGCGCGACATCATGGTCCAGCCAGGCTTTCTGAACAGGATGATCTCCGTTTGCAGAAAGACCCTCGATAGTTGTAATCGCCTTATTCCCGATTGCAGTAACCGGTAGCTGGCAGGAACGAACAGCCGCTCCGTCGACGTGAATAGTACAAGCGCCACAGGCGGCAACACCGCAACCATACTTGGTGCCTTGCAAATTGAGGTGGTCTCTCAAAACCCAAAGTACCGGCGTCATGGGATCCACATCAACTTTTTTGGTTTCTCCGTTAATTTTTAAGTTATAAGTAGCCATAGCAACAATTTTTAAGAATTAATATTATCAGTTAAATCATTTTCTAAGGGCTTTTACCGTTGCAGGAGTGATAGTGCCGGATATCTTATTACCCCAGCTATTGCGAATGTAATTGAGCACATCAGCTATTTGTTCATCTGTCAGATAAGGTTGGGGAGCCATGATAGCGTTATATTTTTTCCCATTCACTACCACCTCACCCGATTGACCATCGAGTATTACACCAATCAGCGTTTTCGCCGGTTTTTTCAGGTAATCGGCTTTGGCTACCGGGGGATTGATATCCGGGGTGCCTTTCCCGTCTTCCATGTGGCAATTCTGACAGTATAACCCATATACTTCCTTCCCTCTTTTAATGCTTTCGCTCAATGACTGATTGGGAACGAAACCGCAAAGAAGAAAAATTCCAAGAGTTATTACTGAGATCGTCAATAGTTTAATCATTATCGCGTTTGAGTTTTATCCCTTCCAATTTAAATGATTCAAAGGGGGAGCGGAATGGCGGTAAGTTGTAAGACAGTTTTCAAATGAAACCTAAAGGTAGATACAATAAAATCACCTTCATTTATCTTTTTCACATAAAAAATTACGAAAATCAAATATTCCTGCATTGGTCTATTTTGCATCAGTAAAAGTTTTCTCCAGAATCTGCCATAATTTTTTGAATAAAAGCAGGTTCGTTTATTTCATGATTTTTATTTTTTGCAGCCATTTCCTCACTTTAGTTTCTGCCTCTTTCGCGTTTTCCTCTTTGGTAAGACGTGGCTTACCATCTTCTCCCATTCCGCCCTGGATAGTAAAGCCTTCCAGCAATTCACTGTTTGGACATAGCTCTCTTACTGTGTCGAAACTACTTCCTATTCCATAACCGTCATTGGTATTGAATGGAACAACAGTTTTTCCGCGCAGATCGTATTGCTTTAAAAAACTTTTCATCGGGGGTGGAAGTTTCATACCCCAGGTTGGAAAACCTATAAATACCACATCATAATTT
>Ga0137431_1000512_pt1 | contig 13884 bp, 13 predicted proteins | sample EasRivERMZT800_2_FD_104646 | JGI IMG/M metagenome (GOLD analysis project Ga0137431, IMG submission 104646) | Soil microbial communities from meander-bound floodplain in the East River, Colorado, USA - East River MetaG ERMZT800_2 | ecosystem: Environmental > Terrestrial > Soil > Floodplain ... | reverse complement strand
CGATTCCACCGGTCCGGTCCAGGTGACGCGCTACAACATGTTCCCGGCCGCGTCGATCACCGGGACCCCGCTGCCCGGGACCAGCATGGGCGACGCGCTGGCGACGATGGAGCGACTCAGCCGCGATCTGCCGCGCAATTTGGCCACGGACTGGACCGAAGTGAGCTATCTCCAGAAGGAGGCAGGCAAGCTCGAGCAGTTCCGCGACCTGCAGAAGAACCCCTTTAGCGCGTTCGCGCTGGGTGTGATGCTGGTCTACTTCGTGCTGGCGGGTCTGTACGAGGGGTGGTCTCTGCCGTGGTCGGTGATCCTCGTCGTGCCCATGTGTCTGCTGAGCGCGCTGGCAGGTCTGTTTCTCGCCGGTATGGACGTCAACATCTTCGTGCAGGTGGGCTTCGTGGTGCTCGTTGGCCTGGCGGCCAAGAACGCAATCCTGATCGTCGAGTTCGCCCGCGACCGTCAGGTCCAGGGCGCCAGCCGCTTTGATGCCTCCGTCGAGGCCGCCCGGGTGCGGCTGCGCCCGATCCTCATGACCAGCTTCGCGTTTATCCTCGGCGTGTTCCCACTGGTGATCGCGCACGGCGCCGGCGCCGAGATGCGGCGGACACTGGGCATGGCCGTGTTCGCCGGCATGATCGGCGTCACCCTTTTCGGGATCTTCCTAACGCCGGTCTTTTATTACGTGATCCGCGGAATGGTTCAGAGGACACAGAGATCAAGTGACCAAGTGATTGTCAACGTTCCAGCGCAGGCGCACGGCCTGACGGCATAGGGAGGAGAAAGGCCAATGACTGAGCAGACCAAACAAGAAAGCAGTCAAGCTCCGGTCAACCCGGGGCTTGTGGCGGCCGCGTACACGCAGAGCGTGCTGGGCTTGGCATAGGCCAATGGCGAGGGTCGAGGTAACGGCGAACTCGCACGCAAGTACGGAGAACCTGGCAATGATTGCACTACGAAAACAAGCGCAGGGTGCACTGAACGGTGGCGCGGTGTCAAGGCGCGTGAACGCCATTGAAGCCCGTTTGAATGAACAGAAGGCCACTGGTGCCGGGGACGATTCCCGCGAGTGCACACTTCCAGTGATGCCTGAGGCGAGAGAGAAAGAGATGAAGCGGTTGCCGGAGTCATTTGATGAACTGGCTGCTCATCTCGATCAAAAGTTCGGGAGGCTCGCGGCTGAGGTCGAGCAGATGGCCAAAGAGCTTCGTGAGGCGGAATTACATTCTGAGCAACTCCGGCATCGCCTGCTGGACGGTCGTTTTTTTGAGGCAGTGGCGACATGATGGGTAAGGTCTTGATGGCTTTGGGCATGGTGGGTCTCGTAGCCGGCGTTCACGCGGGGGGCCTAGTCATCGTGTTGAGAGCTGTCGTGCTTTCAAAGGCTCGGCCGCGGATAACCCCTCGTTTCTGGTCGGTCCTGTGGCTTTTTATCTGGGTTCCTTTGACGCTGATCGTCATCCATCTTTTGGAGATAGGACTGTGGGCGTTGTTTTTTCGGTGGCAACATTGTTTCCCTGATGCCGGTGCCTCGCTCTATTTTGCCGGTGCGAGCTACACCACGTTGGGGTACGGCGATGTCGTACTGCCCTACGAATGGCGGCTGTTCGGTCCGCTCACCGCATTGACCGGACTACTGACCTCGGGCCTGTCCGTGGGCTTTTTCGTCGCGGTGGTGGGGACAGTCTATCAATCCGCGATCATCCGGGATCGTTCGGCCCGCGCTTCCCAAGTGAACTTCAACAACACGAGCGGGTATGGTTCACGAACGGCTGCCACTCGTAAATACCGTGGCGACCGCCGTATCGCCCGCAGCCCGGCCTATGGTTCAAACCGAGCAGAGGAGTGGCAGTAATGGCGTTAGCTGAGCAGATGCGAAAAGCGCACACAAGTGCACCGTCTGACCTTCGAGGCGAGCTTGGGCGTCGGGCGACGATTGTTCCTACCATAGGTCTTGATCAAGGGCGCTACCGCCGCGCGATTTGGAATTCTTTCTATGTCGCGGCGCTTGCTGCGACGCTCTTGTCAACGGGCTGTGCTGCTCCGCGCAGGCTCAAGGCGGTGCCCGCCGAGTTGCAGGACAAAGCAGCTGTGCCTGGCTTCCCTCGTCAGATTCGAACTTGGGGTGATCGTTTGAGTCCTGAATTCGTCGCTGAATGCGTCGCAGCAGCGAAACGCGAGGAAGATTCCCTTGGGAAACGACAATTCACGTCGGAGCTTAAGGCTACCAACTTCCTGGCTGTATCAGGCGGGGGAGCCAACGGCGCTTTCGCCGCAGGCTTGCTGTGCGGGTGGACGGCATCGGGCACGCGACCTCAGTTCAGCGCGGTGACCGGCGTCAGCACCGGGGCGATGATTGCCCCGTTCGCGTTTCTTGGACCCAAGTATGACGGTATCTTGCGGGATAACTATACCGACGTTGAGACGAAGGATATCCTTACTCGTCGCCCGCTGCTCAAAGCGATCTTCAGCGACGCACTTGCAGACAGCAAACCATTGGAGCGTCTCGTCGGCCGCTGCGTCGACCAAGCATTGCTTGAGGTCATCGCGGAGGAGTACCAGAAAGGTCGAACTTTGCTGATGCTCACCGTGGATCTTGACGCGCAACGACCGGTGATCTGGAACATGACCGCGATCGCCACAAGCGGGCACCCTGAATCAGTCGGTTTGTTTCGCCGTGTCATGCTCGCTTCCGCTTCGATTCCTGCAGCCTTCCCGCCTGTGATGTTGGACGTCGAAGTTGATGGGGACCCCTACGAGGAAATGCACGTGGACGGCGGGGTCATGCAACAACTGTTCTTTTACCCGCCTTCGTTTGTCCTCGACTCAGAGTTACGCGCCGCGGGGCTTCATCAACGCGACCGCCGGTTGTACGTAATTCGTAATGCCCACCTTGAATCGACTGCTTCCGGCACCGAGCGGCGAACACTGAAAATCGCGGCCCGGGCTATTCAGACACTCATTCAGACCCAAGGGTTGGGTGACGTACATCGACTCTACACCACCGCCCTGCGGGATGAGTTCGATTTCAATATCGCCTACATCCCGAGGGATTTCGAGGCTCCGCCGTCGAACGGATTTGAACCAGTTTACATGAAGAATTTGTTTGACCGAACCTTTGAGTTAGCGCGACACGGGTACCCTTGGAGCAAGGTTCCACCTGATCCTTGAGGGGCACGTGGAGACGCGGTGAGCCACCGACGGAAAGCCTAAAGAACGGATGCATGATACGTACACGCTAAGCGATGGCTTTCAAGGGTCGCAACGGGTCGCGAGTGGCCGGAAGTACCCGATTGGTACCCGATAAAACCGGTTTCCGAAGGTGCCGAAGAGTCTCAACGGGTCAAGAGTGGTCATTCAAAACCCGCTTTAATCTCGCAAAATCCGCGATTTTGGCTCAAAAACGCAGATTCTTGACGGGTCGGAACGGAGATTCGATTCCCCCCGCCTCCACTGAACAATAGTTGTAACTCGTTTATTTGCAGGCGTTTACGCTAATCTAGGCTGGGGGATTGGCTCCCCCCGCCCCTTCGATTGTAATTGGTTGCATTGCAATGATTTGCGCACGCCTAAACGTGATGTCCCCAATTGGTCCCCAGTAAAAGTCGTTCCACGGCGGAAGCGTGCGGAATACTCGGAATGGACAGGGGAACTTCGCCGGTCCGGCACACATACTGGTCATCGTGTTTCCCAACCACGGTGCATTTTTATCACGGTTGCGTTTCTTGGAGTCGATATCGCCGGGCGTTCCGCACCACCTTCGAGAGCTCCAGCACCAGCAGCGGAATAGCAGCCACGGCGAGAAGCAGGGCACAATTGGGCAGCGGAATGAATGACGACTTGAGAAAGCCTCCCAGCATCGCGTTATGCTGGCTCCACACCTGGAGGCCAAGGGAAGCGGCAACCACGATGACGAGGTTGATGTTCGTGGAGAGTGCGATGCGCCAGACGGGCTTGGTCTCGCTGCGAGCACCGAAGGATCGTAGGAGTTCGGCAAAGACCAGCACGGCGAAGGCGTGAGTGCGGGCCGTCTCTACGGTTTCCGTCTTCAACGTATAGAAGTATACCACAAACGAGATACCCGCCGTGAGGAAGCCTGTGAAAAACATCGTGCGTAGAAAGGCGCGGTCCGTCATGCTCTCCGATCGGTGACGCGGGCGGCGCTTCAGCACGTCGGGATCGATCGGGTCGGTGGCAAGACACAGTGCGGGCAAGCCATCGGTGACCAGGTTGATCCAAAGCAGGTGAATGGGCAGAAGGGGTGATGGAAGGCCCAGCCCGGCGCAGATCGTCATGAGCAGCAGTTCACCGGTGTTGCCTGCCAGCAAGTATTGGAGCGTTTTTCGGATGTTGTCGTAAATGCCCCGGCCTTCTTCGACAGCGGCGACTATCGTGGCGAAATTGTCATCAGTGATGATCATATCTGCCGCCTGCTTCGTAACCTCCGTTCCAGATTTCCCCATGGCGATGCCGATATCGGCGCCCTTGATGGCCGGGGCATCGTTCACACCGTCGCCGGTCATGGCCACGACGGCGTCATTCGCCTTTAACGCGCGGATGATTCGCAACTTGTGTTCGGCGGTGACGCGAGCGTATGCGGCGATTTCGGGCGCGCACCGCTGGAGCTCTTCGTCGGTCATCCCGTCCAAGTCCGCCCCTGAGACAGCGGCGAGGTCCGACGCGAATCCGAGTTCATGTGCAATGGCAGCGGCCGTGTGACGATGATCGCCGGTGATCATAACCACGCGGATGCCTGCGGCGCGACAAGTCGCGATGGCGTCTTTGGCCTCGGGCCGTGGCGGGTCATACATCCCGGTCAATCCTACGAACACGAGGTCACGCTCGACGGCGTCCGCAGTGAGGTCGGTAGGAGAAGTGTCGTTCAAGTCGCGATATCCCGAACCGAGTACTCGCAGCCCTTGCTTCGCCATCGCAGACGTTTGCGCCAGAAGGCGCTCCCGGTCCTGTTCAGTCAGGGGGTGGATTCCCGCGCGAACATAGTGGTGCGTGCAGAATTCCAACAATGCGCCGGGCGCGCCGTTGACAAAGGCACGGAGCGCCCCGTTCGGCATACGTCGGATGGCCGTGCTTCGCTTGCGGTCGGAGTCGAACGGGAATTCATGCTGTTTTGGCAGTTCCGTCTCGATTCGCTTCCGATCGCCACCGGCTTTGGCACCTGCCACCAATAATGCGCCTTCGGTTGGATCGCCGATGGTTCTCCATGTTCCGTCTTCCTGAATGAGATGAGCGTTGTTGCAGCCGAGGAGGACGGTCGCTAGTTCCAGTAGGGGCTCGGAATGCGCCCCGTCCGCCTTCTTGCCCTCGAAGCGGATTTCGCCATCCGGCCCGTAGCCTTCGCCGGTGACCTCGTAACTCTCGCCCGCGACATAAAGAGAACGCACGGTCATCTCACCGACAGTCAAGGTGCCGGTCTTGTCCGTGCAGATGACGCTCGTTGATCCGAGCGTCTCAACCGCGGCCAGCTTTCGTACAATCGCGCGGCGGCGGGCCATGCGCAGCACACCAAGCGAAAGCGCTACCGTGACCACTGCGGGTAGCCCTTCCGGCACTGCTGCCACGGCGAGGCTGACCGACGTCATCGTCAATTCAAAGAGTCTCGTCCCGCGCAACAGCCCCAGCCCGAACAGCAGCGTGACGATGCCCAGCGCGGCCCAAACCAGTATGCGCCCAACCGAATCGAGTTTCCGTTGAAGCGGCGTGCCTCTGTCGAAGTCCGCCTCCGCTATCAGGCCCGCGATGCCGCCCAGCTCCGTTTTCATTGCTGTGGCTACAACCACGGCCTGTCCTGTACCCGCCGCTACGCTCGTGCCCATGAATAACATGTTCTCGCGGTCGCCGAGCGGGATATCGCCCGGTTCCAATGCGGCGGGTTGCTTCGACACCGCCTCCGACTCACCCGTCAGCGCGGACTCCATGCACTTGAGCGCGGCCGCTTTCAGAAGCCGGGCATCAGCCGCCACCAAGTCGCCAGCTTCAAGCGTGACGATGTCGCCTGCGACGATTCCTGAGGCGGGAATCGAGGTGACCAGCCCGTCGCGTAATACCTTGGCTTGAGGCGCGGTCATTTTCTTGAGTGCAGCGATGGATTTCTCTGCGTGAAACTCCTGGTAGAAGCCGATCACCGCGTTGAGTATGACAATGGCGAGGATGGCGATGGCGTCCACCCAATCGCCAAGCACGCCGGAAAGGACACCGGCCGCGATGAGAATCCAGATGATGAGGCTCTGGAATTGGCCGAGAAAAACATGCAGAGGGCTGTTGCGCTTGCCCTCTTTCAGTTCGTTAGCTCCGTCAGTTGTGAGGCGTTGTGCTGCTTCCTGCGCAGACAAACCGGTTGCTGAAGTGCCAAGTATTGCAAGCACGTCCTCGGCAGAGAGGTTGTGCCAGGCATCGCCCGTGCGATGTTCGGCGACGGGGAGTGGCTGGGTCATGCGCGAAGCCCCGGGCCGCGGAACGCCAACAACCGCATCGCATTGGCGAGCACGACGAGTGTGCTCCCCTCGTGCACGATGACCGTGGGGCCGATCCCAGACCAGCCGCCGATCGATGCGGTCACGAGCACGGCGATGACACCCATCGCGATGAACAAGTTCTGGCGGATGACTGCTCGGACCTGCCGCGACAGGGCCAGTGCAAAGGGCAGGCGAGAAAGATCGTCTCCCATCAGGGCTGCGTCGGCGGTCTCCAGCGCCACAGCCGTGCCCGCGCCGCCCATCGCGATGCCGACGGTCGCGTTGGCGAGCGCCGGCGCGTCGTTCACGCCGTCCCCGACCATCGCGACTTTGCCGTATATCTGCACCATCTCGCGGATCGCAGTAACTTTGTCCTCGGGGAGCAGGCCCGCCTTGATCTCGTCCACGCCCACCACGCGGCCCACGGCTTCGCCGACCCCGGCGTTGTCGCCCGTGAGCATCACGATTCGTTTGATTCCCAGCCTTCGGAGTTGATCAAGCACCGCTCTTGCTCCTGCACGCGGCTGGTCCGCGACGCCAATGACGCCCAGCCACTTCTCCCCATGCCGCACCACCACGATGCTGCGTCCGGCCTGCTGGAGCGTGGCGACCGCGGTGGTGATCGGTATGGGGATCACGACGCCGCTGCTTTCCCAGAGGCGCGGGCTCCCGATCTCCACAACTTTTCCCTCCACTTCTGAGCGCACGCCCCTGGCCGTAACGCTTTGCAACTCGCCAGCCTGGGGGAGCACGATGCTCGACGACTGCGCGCGTCGGACGATCGCGGCCGCGAGCGGGTGCTGCGAGCGACGCTCCACCGCGGCCGAGACGCGGAGCAGCTCCACCTCGCTCACACCCTCGGCGGGGCGCAAGTCCGTCACCTCCGGCTTGCCGATGGTCAGCGTCCCGGTCTTGTCGAAGGCGATGGCGTTGATCGTCCCGAGGTTTTCCAAGTGCGCTCCGCCCTTGATGAGCACGCCCCGCCGGGCCGCCTGGGCGATGCCCGCTAGCACTGTCGCGGGCGTTCCAATCGCTACGGCGCAAGGCGAGGCCGCGACCAGCAGCGTCATCGCGCGATAGAAACTCAGGCTCCACGTCCACACGCCCGACACGGGCGGCACGACTATCAGCAGTGCAGCCGCAACGAGCGTAATGGGCACGAAAATCCGCTCGAATCGCTCAGTGAACAGTTGCGTCGGAGCCTTGAGCGTCTGTGCCTCGGTGACGAGCCGCACGACGCGGTCCAGCGTGCGGTCTCCTGCGGCCCGCGTCGTTTCCACTTCCAATGCACCATCACCGTTGACGGTGCCGGCAAAAACCTCCGTGCCGGGCTCCTTGTCCACGGGCACCGACTCACCGGTAATCGGCGCCTGGTCCACAGCGCTGCGGCCGGCGCGCACCGTTCCATCCACCGCGATGCGATCCCCCGGCCGAACGATGACGATCTCACCCACCGCGACCTCACCGACGGGCACATCGCGCTCCGTGCCGTCGCGCAACACGTGGGCCATCGGCGGGGCGAGGTCGGACAGCGCCTTGATGGCGTCGCGGGCCCGGCCCAGGCCGTAGTGCTCCAGCGCGTGCGCGAGAGAGAAGAGGAAGAGTAGGAACGCGCCTTCGGCCCACGCCCCGATTGCCGCGGCGCCGATCGCGGCCAGTAGCATCAGGAGATCGATGTCGAAGTTGATCCGGCCGTGCCGGAGCTTCTTGATCGGTTGGCTCACCAGGTCGAACGCGCCGAAACCGTAAGAGACCAAATACAACCCGACAGCCGCGAGGTGCGGCACGCCCGCCCATCGTTCGAGCACCCACGCGGCGATGAGCAGCGCACCGGCCACGACACTCTTGGCGAGTCCCGTGTTCCGGGCGTACCAAGTGAGAGGAGTAGCGGGATGGGTGGGAACCGCGACCTCTGGTTTCGATTCGGCCTCCACAGCGCGTCCGGTTCCGAGCAGTCGGCGGAACGCCAAGGACACGCGATCCTCGGAGGTCAGCTGCCGGTCGAACTCGATGCGGGCGACCTGTGCGGCCATGCTCACCGACACGGCCAACACCCCCGGCTCAGCGCGGAGCCCATCCTCCATCCGTAGACTGGCATCCTCGCTGTCGACCGTGTTGAAGCGCAGTAGGGCGTGCCCATATCGCGCGGTGATCTCGGCCCCCGCAGCCCGCACCTGTCCTTCCATGTGCGCCATCGACACCCGCGCAGGATCGTAATGGACGCAAAGCCTAGGTAGTATGGGGGAGCCGACGAGTGCGCCGCCCCTTGCAGTGTTGCTCACCGCGGGCACAGCTCCCTCATCAACATGTACTTGTTCCACGCCGGGGCGAGCGCCAACAAGGTCAATGAGGCGTTTCACACATGCGTCCCGGGCATCGGGTGCATCGGGCAGTAGAATTGGGAGTTCGATGTGGAGGCGTTGCGTCATGAGTGCGGTTCTAACTCCGATCACGGGGATTCGCGAGCGGAGGTTTGGCGGACCTGGCCCTCAGAATCTCACCCTGAGCGCTGGCCCGGCAGGCACGCGAGTATCACTCAGCGGCGAGAAACCCAATAGGCGTCCGCTTCGGCTTCAAGCCGATCCAGCCGCGTATAATAATCGGGGAACTCCTTGAGGTGTGCCCATGCGATCTTGCCTGTCAACACGACATCGTCGTTGGTGACATTCGTTTCGGGATCGTGCGCGCCGTGCTCGAACTCGACCTCAAGACCGCGCCGAAATTGATCCAGATCAATCTTGGCCCAGTCTATGCCGAGCGTTACGCCGATCTGTTTCGCTTCATCAGAACTGACTCTTCGCTTATTCATCGAGAACTCCTCTTCAGTTCCAGTCGCGATCTACTCATCGCGCTACGAGGTTCATTTCTTGTGGGACGGCGCCTCAAGCGGACGGCTGAAAGAGTTTGTACGTCTTGTAGCCGCCCCCGATGTTTGCCGCAGAAAAACCAGACTGCAGCAGAATCCGGGTCGCCAGGTAGCCTCGTTGCCCCACCTGACAGTACGCAGCGATCTTTCGGTCACGAGGTAGTTCGCCCAACCGGGAACGCAGGCCGTCCACAGGAATGTTCACAGCACCAGGGATGTGGCCCGATTCAAATTCTTGCGGTGTGCGAACATCGAGGAGAAAGTCTTGCTCGGGAGCAGGAGCCGCCGATAGCGCCTCTACATGGACTTGGGGATGATCACCTCGCAACAACCCGCCCGCCACGAAGCCCGCCATATTGATCGGGTCTTTGGCCGATCCGTATTGTGGTGCGTAAGCCAGTTCCATTTCCTCCAGATCGAACACCGTCATTTCCGCTTGGATCGCAACAGCCAGCACGTCGATTCGCTTGTCCACACCGGCCCTGCCAACCGCCTGCGCCCCCAGCACCCGGCCAGTGGTCGAGTCAAACAGCAGTTTTAGCGTCATCGCTTCCGCACCAGGGTAGTACCCGGCGTGATGTGTCGGATGAACGTAAACCTTACGAAACGGCCGATTGGCTCGACGCAGGGCTTTTTCAGAAGCGCCGGTCATCGCCGCGGTCTGGTCGAACACGCCGACGATGGCAGTTCCCTGCGTTCCGCGATACCGAACCGCACGCCCGAAGACGTTGTCCGCGGCAATCCGGCCCTGACGGTTGGCGGGGCCGGCAAGCGGCACCTGAGTTTGGTCCCCAGAAACTACGTCTTTGACCTCGATGGCGTCCCCAACCGCAAAGATGTCCGGGTCGCTGGTTTGCAAATGTTCGTTGACCCGTATACCGCCACGAGGTCCGACTTCCAGGCCCGCATCGACTGCCAACTTGTTTTCCGGGCGCACTCCCACGCCCAGTATGACCAGTTGTGCAGACAACCGCTGGCCCGACTTCAATCGAACGACGATACCATCGGGCGATTCCTCGAATCCGTCTGCTGACTGTCCCAGCAACACTGTTACGCCGTTTGCCAAGAGCGTTTCTGCAATCGGCGTCGTCATCTCCTTATCGAACGGCGGCAAAACTTGGTCCTGCAACTCGACCACCGTCGTTGCGATGCCACGTCGCACAAAGTTCTCGGCCAATTCGAGGCCGATGAAACCGGCTCCGACGACGACCACGTGCTTGACCCCCTGATCGACTCGCTGCTTGATGCGATCTACGTCTTGCAGATTTCGTAACGTAAAGATTCCTGGCGTGTCGATGCCGGGGATGGGTGGGCGCAGCGGGGCTGCTCCTGGGGCGAGAATCAGCTTGTCGTACGTCTCCTCATATTGCCTTTCCGAAGCGAGGTCTCGAACACGAATTTTCTTGGCCGTGCGGTCGATCGCTTCGACCGATGAACGGGTTCGCACGTCGAGCTTGAACCGGCTACGCAACCGCTCTGGCGTGGTGACGAGCAGTTTTTCTCGCTCGGCGATCTCGCCGCCGACGTAGTACGGCAGCCCGCAGTTGGCGAACGAAACATCGGGCCCGCGTTCAAACAGAACGATTTGGGCGTCTTCTGAAAGTCGACGTGCGCGAGCGGCTGCGGAGGCTCCACCAGCCACTCCGCCAACAATCAATATTTTCATGATCAAGACTCCGTTAGTGATGGCGTGGGGAACTTCAATGGGCGCAACGGGAACGTGCGGATTCACTCACCGGTTCCAGGGCATCCGGGCCAAAATCATCCCCATCCCACAGGTATCAGTGAGTCCGGAGAACAACAGTCCGGCTCCGGCGAACGCCGAGAGTCCGATGAACGCTGGATGGACGAACCAGCCGAGCGCCACCCCCAGCAGAACGAGCGACCCCGCCGCGATGCGCACCTGCCGCTCCAGCGAAATGCCCTTCTTGCCGCGAACGACCGGCAGTCCCGCTTCCACGCACGCCATGGTGCCGCCTTCGATATTGACCGAGTTCAAGAATCCCGCCTTGAAGAACTTCTCGCATGCCTGCTGGCCTCGGCTTCCGGAGCGACAGATGAGATACATCGGGTCGTTAGCCGAGCCGTTGCGAGCCTGCATCAAAGCCACTGGATCGAGTTGATCCAACGGGACGTTTCGCGCAATTTCGAGATGCACCTCCCGATACTCGACGGGCGTGCGTACGTCGATGAGATCGATCAATTTGCCTTGCTTGCAAAGTTCTACAAGTTGGCGAGGCGATATGGTGGAGATGTTCATGGCGTTTTCGTGTCGTCGTGAGAATCTCCGCTGTTGGTCAGGCATCTCTCGTGTGCCTGCCTTGGTGCTTCGACGCCGTTAGGAGCCGAACTCGGCCCGCAGGGTCCGCTCATTCTATTCAGGTGTTCACCCCAAAGCGGGGCAATACCCACGCCTGGAGGATGACTCAGACCACGAGGAAGCCCGAGGAATGCCATGTTCTTGCCTCCATTGACAATGATTGCCAATGATTTATTTAACCCGACTAATCAGTACCACTGGTCACAACCACTCAAGCCTTGCCAAACCGTTCTTCGAGCGACAGAATTTGTTGTCTCGGCGTCTTGCTGATCAGACGGTTACGATCACTTTGAGCGCTTTTGTTTTCGGCGCCTGCTCGAATGCCGAGTAGGCATCGAGCATCGCACTGAAGGCAAAGCGATGTGTAATCAGCCGCTTGGCCTCAATCCGCCCCTTGGTTACCGATTTCAGAAGCGCGGGCATTGTCGTCGTGTCGACGAGGCGCGTGGTCAGCGTGATGTTTCGCGACCAGAGCGTTTCCAAGTGCAATGGCACGGCGCGGCCATGCACACCCACGTTCGCAATGCGTCCTCCAGGAGCGATGATCGCTTGGCAGAGTTCAAACGTCGCTGGCACGCCGACCGCCTCAATCGCTACATCCACGCCGCGTCCGCCCGTGCGTTGCATCACCTCATCGGCTGCGTTTCCGTCGCCGTTATCGATCACCTCCGTGGCTCCGAATGCGCGGGCCACCTCCAGCCGATTCAAATCCGTATCGATGACGATCAACTCGTCCGGAGAATAGAGCCTGGCCGTCAACAGAACCGCCAAACCGACCGGTCCAGCCCCGACAATCGCCACGGTATCGGATGGACCAATGCGCGCATTGAGCACTCCGCACTCATACCCGGTCGGAAGAATATCGGAGAGCATAACCAGCGCCTCGTCGTCCGCGCCGGGCGGCACTTTGTAGAGACTGACATTTGCATGCGGGGTGCGAACCAGTTCCGCCTGTGTGCCATCGATCGTGTGTCCGAGCAGCCAGCCGCCGGTCGAGCAATGTGAGAACATTCCGCGTCGACAGTATTCGCAAGTGCCGCAAGCCGAAATGCAGGAGATGATCACGCGGTCGCCGGGTTTGACGGCGCTCACAGCCGGACCGACCGATTCGATCACGCCGACGCCCTCATGGCCGAGCACGCGGCCGGGAGTCACCTCGGGGACATCTCCCTTGAGAATGTGTAAGTCGCTGCCGCAAATCGTAGTGTGCGTCATGCGCACGATGGCGTCGGTCGCGTCCTGAAGTTTGGGCGCAGCGACATCCTGTAACGCCTTCTTCCCAGACCCGAGATAAACTAAGGCCTTCATGGTCTGTCTCCGATTCGTCGAGTTCACTTCAAACTGCCAGAACAAAAAAGCCGGCGTGCTTGAGCGCCGTGAGGCACCCGAACACGCCGGCTTACTCATTAACGAGCCTCCCGCAAAGAACGGGCCGCCCTTTAGTTAGTCATCCGACAACTTCAACTCGGTTCTTGTGGTGATCCAAATCGGTATCACCCCAAGTACTGCAATACTATTCTATCGCCACCATCGCCCTTGTCGACAATTGCAAACGAGCTTCTTTCCTACCGTCTTTTTCGCGGTTCGGGAGGCTTTGTTCGGTCTGATGGTCGGGTACTCGTCGCAAAATCGGCCCCAAACCTCTTCGCCTCATCCTGCCCGACGTCCGTCCGAGAGTCGCCCATTTGAGACCAAGTGCGTCTTTGACCGCACCCAGCCACTCCTCGCATCAATAACTCCCGAGGAACAGGTACGCCGTCATCATCACACCAATGGCAGCCAGCAACAGCGTCACGACGACCCCCAATGACCAGGTTGTGGTTCGATATTGCTCGCCGCGCTCCAGCCGGCGCAACAGCCTAATATGCTGCACCGCTGCTACGACGTTCACCACGACCCCCAGGACGACCAAGCCGCCTCCGATCCAGAGGGACAGCCCTGACCCCGTGACGGGAGGTGCAGGCCGGGTTGCGGCGATTTCATGAAGGAAAAACCCAAACCGAGCGACCACGAAGCCGAAGCCCATCAAGGCCCCGTTCGGACCCACGCCAGCAAGGTCCGCTCGGCGGCGAGGCCGACGCGCGGGTCCATTGCGAGCGGCGTTCCATCCTTGGGTTCGATCATCTCACGGTTCCAAACGGCCGAGCCTACCCGGTGTTGCTCGTCGGCGACCGGCTTGCGACGGCTGGACACCAGGGCCAGGGCGGCGAGGCCGAGACCCACCAAGG
>Ga0137431_1000510_pt1 | contig 13917 bp, 7 predicted proteins | sample EasRivERMZT800_2_FD_104646 | JGI IMG/M metagenome (GOLD analysis project Ga0137431, IMG submission 104646) | Soil microbial communities from meander-bound floodplain in the East River, Colorado, USA - East River MetaG ERMZT800_2 | ecosystem: Environmental > Terrestrial > Soil > Floodplain ... | reverse complement strand
TCCATAGCGCGCTCTACAACCGAGCGCGCAAACCACCAGCGCATAGCTTAGCCGATTCGGCCAAAAAATAAGTCGCGTTACCCCCAGCGACCCGCCCCTCAGATACTCTGTCCCGCTGGCCCCAACTTCACGGTATTCAGCGCACCAAAACCGGTCAAGTTCACTGACCGTAGGATAGGCGTCTCGCCTGTCCCAAAAAAACCGCCATCACACCCGAAACAAAATAACTGGACAAGTGTTTATTAACCGCTTGCCGGTCTGCGCTCAGGAAAGAAACTTCAAGCCAATGAACACAGCGTCCCGCCCTCGCCCATACAACACCTGCTCACCTGCCCGCATTGCCCAGTCACGACCCGTTAAGTTAACCCCCAACATCCAAATGCTGCTGAGATTTCGTAAATCATTAAAATGCATACACTTGCGTCTAGGTTAACCTCCCCAAAAACATCACCGAAAAGCCTCCTACTCAACTCATTAACTACCCCCCAAAAGGGCACTGCTCAGGCGACATCCAATGAAGTCATCCATGACCCTCCTCGCAGCCCTCTTCCTAACCTCCTTCGCATCTGCCGCCGAGCCATCCCGCCCAAACATCCTCCTCCTCTGGCTCGACAACGTCGGCTATGGCGACCTCGGCTGCTACGGCAACCGCCTTAACAAGACACCCCACATTGACCAGCTTGCCAACGACGGCGTCCGATGCACCGACTTCTACATCGGTTCCCCCAGCTGCTCGCCTTCCCGCGGTGCTCTCCTCACCGGCCGACACCCAGTTCGCAACGGCCTCAACTATCAGCTCAGCACCGGCGAATCCGGCTACACCGAAGGCCTGCCAGAATCCGAAAAGCTGATTCCCCAATATCTAAAACCCCTCGGCTACGCCACCGCCGCCTTCGGCAAATGGAACATCGGCTTCCGTCCCGGCATTCGCCCCACCGAGCGCGGCTTCGACGAATTCCTCGGCCACATGTCCGGCAACATCCACTACTACAAATATCTCTATCACGGCGAAAACGATCTGCGACTTGGCACGGAGCCCATCGATCGCCGCGGAACCTACTCGACCGATCTATTCGCCGACGGCGCGATCGAATTCATCCGTCGCCATCGCGAACAACCCTGGTTCGTCTATCTCCCCTTCAACGCCACGCACTTCGTCTATCCACATAACGTCGAGCCTGGCGAAACCCCCGTCTGGCAAGCCCCCGACAAATACCTGGCCCTCTACGGCGCAGCCCCCGACGAAGCCGACCCCAAAATCCGCTTCCGCGCCGTCCTCACCGCCCTCGACGACGCCATCGGCCGCGTCCTGAAAACGGTGGACGACCTCGGCCAGCGTGAGCGCACGCTCGTCTTCTGTATTTCCGACAACGGCGCCTTCATGTTCCCCAATCGCGGCCTCGAAGTGCAAACAAACTTGCCCTTGCGCAATGGCGGCGTCACCACCTACGAAGGCGGCATCCGCGTCCCTGCCATCGTTCGCTGGCCCGCGCGGTTCAAGCCCGGAACCGTCTGCCGGGAAATGCTCTCCAGCCTCGACGTTCTCCCCATGATCCTTGCCGCCGCCGGCGGCACGCTCCCCACCGACCGCGTCATCGATGGCCGCGATCCCACCGCCACGCTCGCCGGCGAAAAACCCTCGCCACACGAAGCCCTGCACTGGGTCTGGAACCAAGGCCGCCGCGAACAATGGCGCGGCCTCCGGCTAGGCAACCACAAGCTCGTCCGCAAAACCGACTCCGAGCCCTGGCAACTCTACGACCTATCGAGCGACCTCGGCGAAACCAAAGACCTCGCCACCGAAAACCCCGACCTCCTCAAATCCCTCGTCGCCCGCTTCGACACCTGGTATGCCTCGATCCAATTCGACCCAACCCGCAGCCATAGCGCCAGACAATGAACTACTTAACCAGCGCCCTCGGCTTCTCCACATACCCCGCCTTCCGCTGCCCCCGTCCCGGCCGTTTGAAATCACCCAGCTCCACCCGCGCCGCGTCCGCCAACGCCGTTAGCCTCTCCACCACCGCCGGATTCTCTGCCGAAACCTCCCGCTCCTCACCCACATCATTCACCAGGTCGTACAACTCCATCTTCCCAGCCGCAGTCTTCCCGTTGTTCGCCACAATTTTTTCCGCCAGCTGCAAATACAACTTCCACGGCCCCGACCGCACCGCCTGTAGCTGATCGATCCGATAGTACATCAGTCCTTTCGCATCCCACGGCGACCTCGCATTCGCCTCGCCGAACAAGATCGCCCGCACATCGTGCCCATCGATCGGCGCCCGTGGCAGCCCCGCCCCGGCCATCGCCGCAAACGTCGGCAGGAGGTCCATCGTGCTCACAATCTCATTGCATTCGCGTCCCGCCGGCACATGCCCCGGCCACCGCATCACACACGGCATCCGCATCGCCCCCTCCGACGTGTCGTACCCAAAACCCTTGTACGGCGCGCCGCTCCCCTGCAGCGGATTCCGCCGCACCGCTCCATTGTCCGACGTCCAAATCACCAGCGTGTTGTTCGCCAATCCCATCCGCTCCAGCGTCCGCACGATCTCGCCCGTCGACCAATCCAATTCCTCCACTGCATCCCCATACTCGCCATTCTTGCTCTTGCCGCGAAACGCGGGGCTCGAAAACGGCGTCGGCGTCGAGCCCGGCATCGTGTGCGGAATGTACGCAAAAAACGGCCGCTCTCGATTCCGTTCGATAAACCCAATCGCTTCCTCCGTGCACCGCTTCACCAAAAAATTTCGATCCGCCGGTGCCTCGATCACCTTTTCGTCACGCATCAGCGGCAGCTCGGGCCAAACCTCCGGCTGCTTATCCTTCGTCATGTCGTCGCTATACGGAATGCCGAAAAACGTATCGAATCCCTGTCGCGTCGGCAAAAACTCCAGCTGATCCCCCAAATGCCATTTCCCAAAAATGCCCGTCGCATACCCCGCCGGCTTGAGCACTTCGGCGATTGTCATCTCCTCCGGATGCAAACCCTTCGTATCCAGCGGCCGCAGCACGACGCCCCCGCTGCCGCTCACGTGCATATTCAACCGCTGCGGATAACACGCCGTCATCAGCGCCGCTCGGCTCGGCGTACACACCCCGCTCGCCACATAAAAGCTCGTGAATTTCGTCCCCTCCGCCGCCAGCCGATCAATGTGCGGCGTCCGATGCAGCTTCGACCCAAAACTGCCAATATCGCCGTTTCCCAAATTATTGACGAAGAACAACACAATACTCGGCAGCCGCTCGGCCGCGCCTGCCGCGTTGCCCATCGCCAGCCCCATCGCAAAAACCACCGCCAAGATTCGCCGCATCGAGTTTCCTTTCATGGGTATTCCCATTTCGTATCACTCGGCTACCCTCAAGTCCATCACCGCGGAGTCGGGAGTCGATTGCGCCATCAGTTCTCCATTCGGATTCGTGTCTTCGCAATCGACTCCCGACCCCTTCCAGGTCGCGCCCACGCCTAATTAGGGTTTTTCCGATGACTTCAACATTCCGGCGAACCACACTCGCTTCGTTTCTCATTGCCACTGTCATTACCACCATCGCAACGGCCCAAGAACCCATGCCACGTCAAAACATGGTCGGCGCCTATGGCCCTTGGCTCTCCGAAAAAGTCCTCGGCGATGGCCCCGGCAGGCTTTCGTTTCGCACCGGCAAATTCAAATCGCTCGACGAGTGGCGCGCCGCCGCGCGGGCCCGCGTCTGGGAATGCATGGCCCCGGTCGATCTGGGCGGCCAACCCCAGGTAACCGTCGAATCGACGCACCAATTCGAGGGCCTCCACGTCGAACGCCTCTCCTGGCAACTTCCCGGTGGGCCGCGAACCGAAGCCGTGTTCCTCAAACCCGCGAATAGCACCGGCCGCTTGCCCGCCATCCTCGCCCTCCACGATCACGGCGGCAACAAATACCTCGGCTGGCGAAAAATCGCCCGCATCGACGACAATCCCCCGCCCATCATCGCCATGCATCAAGAACGCTACTATGGCGGCGTCGCCTGGGCCAATGAAATCGCCAAACGTGGCTACGCCGTTCTCATTCACGACACGTTCCCCTTTGCCAGCCGCCGCGTCCGAACCGCCGACGTTCCCCAGCGCATCCGCCAGGACGGCCTCGACCCGCAATCCGACGACGCCGAAGAAGTCCGCCGCTACAACGCCTTCGCCGGTGCCCATGAGCACATCATGGAAAAGAGCTTGCTCAGCGCCGGCACCACCTGGCCCGGCGTCTATGTCGTCGACGACCAGCGGGCCCTCGACGTGCTTTGCGCCCGGCCCGATGTCGATGCCTCCCGCGTCGGCTGCGCCGGCCTCTCCGGCGGCGGCATGCGCACCGTCTTTCTCGGCGGCCTCGACGACCGCATCCGCTGCGCCGTCGCCGTCGGCTTCATGACCACCTGGCGCGAGTTCCTCCTCGACAAGTGCTTCACCCACACCTGGATGACCTACGTCCCGCTCCTCTCGCGCGATCTCGACTTTCCCGAAATCCTCGCCCTCCGAGCGCCCAAGGCCACGATGGTGCAAAACTGCAACGAAGACGCCCTCTACACCGTCCCCGAAATGCGCCGCGCCGACACGATGATGCGCGAAACCTTCGACAAGGGCGGCGCAGCCGAAATGTACCGCTGCAACTTCTACTCAGGCGGTCACAAGTTCGATCTCGAAATGCAGAAAGACGCCTTCGACTGGTTCGACCGCCACCTGAAGCCGTAGGTCATTATCCTGTGCTACTTCTTCACCAATTCCTTCAGCACCGCCCCCAACCGGTAACCTGCCTCCACCAGCCGCGCCTCCGATATCGTTCCGCCGGCCTTCAAATACGCCTCGCTGAGCTTGATCGGTTCGATCGGCCCTCCGCTCGCCTCCATCCTCGAAAGTGCGGGCCGGACCTCCACATCGTAAACTGCCGCTTCTGCAATCTGTTGACTTTCAATAGCCCACATTTGCTCGTCGAGCATCGACTTGGCCGACTTTGCCGGCTCCACGACAGGAGGATTCTCGATATAAGCAATCGCCCGATTCCGCGTCGCCCGAAAGCTATCGTCCGCCCCCGGAAACTGGTCCCACAGCGAATGCAAATTCCCCGACTGTTGCACGCGCACCGAATTCCCGCCTCGGTCCCCCTCGGGAAACAGCCGCGGCGAAAACATGGCCGTCCCATGCAAGGGCTGATGGATATCGCCCACCGTATGAAATAGCCACGCCAACAGCACAGCTCGCGATTCCGGGCTCGCCGCCGGATTGGCACACTCGCGGCGGGCAAACCGAATCGCCTGCACCACGTTCATCCGCGCCGTCTCCGTCGTCGCGTCGGCCGGCACATCCGTGACCACATTTGCCGTCAGCTTCCCCTCCAGCTCCGCTTTGGCCGCGTCATTCAAAAACAGCGGCAAGTTGATGTAGTGCCATTCCGACCGGTTGAACGCGCGCTTGTCCGGCGGCCCGCCACGCACCATGTCGGGCCATACCGCCGCCTGCTGAAACAGCCATTCGTTTTGCGCTTTCTCACCGCCACTACGAACCTCTTCCGGCATCTCATCAGCAAAATCTCGAACAAACCGCGGTTGCTTCTTCAACATCGCGACAACTTCGGCTTGTTCGCTTTCGGCGAGTTGCCGAAACGCAATCGACGCAATGATTCGATGCCCCGCGGCGTTCCATGCGAGCGCAGGCGAAACCATCACCCACGCCGCCAAGAGCCACACCAAAGCAACTCGCAACAAACTCCGTCGAAATGCTCGTCTCATGTCATCGATTGTCACGTTTTGCTCGCCTTGGGCCACGCCAGCCAATAGATCAGCCCCGCGACGATCAGGCCAACCAAGGGCGAGCCGAAAAACATGACCATCACGATGCCGTCAAGAATCTCGGACCGCTGGTTGACCATGCCGCTGCACGCTACCCACACCGCCACGAACGCCACGACGCCGCACACAACCGACCCCGCGATGATCGCGCCAATCGTCACCGCAAACGACTCGATATATGCCAGTCGCCGCTCGCTCACTGCCCGCGGCGATTCGTCTCCCTGCCGGCGACTGCGCAGCACCTGGGCGCGTATCATCGCCGGAATGGCGCTCACCGCCAGCGCGATAATCAGGAGTACCCCGAGGCCCGGCGCCGTCCGCAGCGCTCCAAAACACACCGCAATCACCGTCGTCACGATCAACAAGCCCCCGATCGTGAACTGCCACGGTCCCGGCTCGCGCGCCGGCGCTCTGGCAATTACAACCGGCGGCGGCACGACATCCCCCGGCTTCCACCGGCAAAGCCAGCATCGGCCGTCCGCCGACCGAATCTCCGCCCCGCATTGGGGACACTTGGCAAGCAGTGCGGTTACAGATTCCATGCGGAGCATTGTAGCGCACCGAGGACACCATCACGCAAGCTATTTCCAACCTGTTTGCATAACCCAATCGCCGCGCGGTACGATTGCGACCCGCTGGCCCTTTCCATGATCCTGAGGTTCCCATGAAGTCCTTCCACCGCCTCTGCCGCATGGTCGCGCTCACCGTGGCCGCCTGTGTCCTGAGCTCGCTTTCGACGATTGCCGCCGAAACGCCGCGGCTCAACGTCCTCCTGATCGCCTTCGACGATCTCCGCCCCGAGCTCGGCTGCTACGGCAACAAAATCATCGACACGCCCAATTTCGACGCCGTCGCCAAAAGCGGCGTCCGTTTCGAGCGGGCCTATTGCCAGTTCCCGCTGTGCTGCCCCTCACGGTCGAGCCTGCTGACCGGTAAACACCCCAATTCGACCGGCGTATTTGACAATCGCACGTATTTCCGCGACGCGAACTCCAGCCTCGTCAGCATTCCGCAGCATTTCAAAGCCAACGGTTTCGTCACGGCCCGCACCGGCAAGATCTTTCACGGCGGCATCGACGACACGGAAAACTGGATGATGGGCGGCGAGCCGAGAGTCGATCAAAAAACCCGGCCCGGCCAGAACCCAGCCACCTCAGATCGCATCGTGAAGCTCGAAGGCGACGGCGAAGAGCACGGCGACTATCGATCCGCCACGCGGGCCATCCAGCTGCTGGAAGAGCTCAAGGACAAACCATTCTTCCTGGCCGTCGGCTTTTCCAAGCCCCACAGCGCGCCCACCGCGCCGGCCAGGCTGTTCGATCTGTACGAGGCCGGCAGCCTCCCTCTGCCGCCCGATTTCGCCACCCGGCCCACGGTTCCACCCGGATTTCCTGAAAGCTCCGTGCCGCTCAGAAGCGGCGATCTGTTCATCAACCGCGACGCCACGCCCGAAGCCGCCCGCGAAATGCTCGAAGCCTATTACGCGTCGGTCACCTTCGTCGATCGGCAGCTAGGCCGCGTCATGGAAGCCGTCGATCGCCTCAAGCTCCGCGACAAAACCGTCATCATCCTCTTCGGCGATCACGGCTATCACCTGGGCGAAAAGGGCAAGTGGTCGAAGCACAATTCGGTATTCGAAGTCGCCTGCCGCGTGCCGATGATGATCTGCCTGCCCGGCGGCGCCGCCGGAAAATCCTCGCCGCGGACGGTCCAGCTTCTCGATATCTTTCCGACATTCTGCGAAGCAGCCGGGATCCCTCCTCCTCCAGGCCTCGAAGGCCACAGCCTCGTTTCGCTCGCCCGCGACCCGCTAAGCTCCTGGTCCCATCCCGCCTTCACCGTTTGCCGCAACGGCCCCGCCGTCGGCGAATCCGTGTGCAACGAGCGCTACCGCTACAGCGAGTTCACCGGCGGCTCCGGCGGCGCCGTCCTTTTCGACCACCAAAACGACCCGCACGAAATGACTAACCTGGCTAGCGACCCAAAACACCAAGACACCGTCGCCGAAATGAAAAAACTCCTCGCCAAGCTACCCGCACGAAAATAATCACCGCACCGGCACCAACCGTATCCCGCCCAAATCAAACAGCGCCCCCTTAATCGGCCCGCTGCTACGAACCAGCAGTTCGCCGCGCCCTTCGGCCAGCTTGACGGTGCCCAAGTTCCAGCCCCGAAATCGTTCCCAACCGCCTGAGCTGGCAACCGTGCCCGTCAAAGCCTGCCCACCGGCCTCGACGACGACCGTGTTCCCCGCGGCATTGTCGGCGCACGAGTACTCCAGTGTCACGCGATACTCGCCGCCGCTCCCCACAGGCACCTCGAACGTCCACGCACAGTGATCCTCCTGGCTGTTCCACCAGCCGAGCGCCCGATACGTCTCCTCCATCTGGATCGTCGGGCCATACGCCCGGCAGTTGCTCGCAAACAACCGAATCGAACCATCGTTGAACGGCTGCACCACCTCCGGCTGATTCATCGCCAGCTGTTTCGGCTGTGGCGCGGTGTGCCGGAGGTACGCCAGAATATCGGTCATCTCCGCCGCCGGCACATCGCGCTCAATCCCCTCCGGCATCAGCGATTTGCCGCTGCTTTTGAGCTGCTCCAATTCGCTGCGCGACAGCACGACTCGCTTCCCCTCCGGCGCAGCCAGCGTCAGGCTCGCGCCCGTTTCTTCGAGCAAGATGCCCGTAAGCTGCCGCCCGTCGGTCGTCAGCGCGACATATTCGACATAGCGATCTTCAACCGCCCGGTTCGGATCGAGAACGGCCGTCAACATATACTCCGCCGGCTTATGCGTAAGCGGCGCCAAATCCGGCCCCACCGCATGCCCGGCGCCCTCCAATCGGTGGCAATTGGCGCACCGCTTGGCGAACGCCGTTTTACCGCGGTCCACGTCGCCGTTGGAATTCACGGCAGACGAAAGATACGACTCCACGAGCTTCTGCCGATTCGAATCGACCGCGCCGGCCAGCACCTTTTCCGCTCTTTCCCTGACCGCCTTGCTGCGAGCCGTCAGAAACTGCTGCCGCCGCCGCGCGTCGAACTGCGACGCCGGCACTTGCCCGCTTTCGACCGCCTCGAGCAAAGCCATCGACCACGCTTCACGGCCGGCCAGCGCGTCGAGAATTTGATTCCGCAGGCCCGGCGAATGCGCCGCCCAGCCGGCAAGCAACAATTTGGCCGTTTCACCGCGCCCCGTTCGAGCCAGTGCGCTAGCGGCAGCGGACCGCATCTCCGGTGACCGCTGCGGCGCGAGCAGGCCCGCGAACAAGGCCACATCCGCTTCGTCTTGATCATCGAGCCCGCGGGCCAGGAGTGCCAGCGCCGCCCCCGCTGATCCATTGCCTTTCGCTTGCTCCCGAGCCTCGGTCAACATTTGCTTCAGTCGCTGCTTCGACCCATCGTCGAGGATCGAGGCCAGCTTGACGTTGCGTCGTGCGAGCGCGTCGGCGATGCCAGCAATGATCGGCCATTGCTGCTGCCCATCACCGGCCTGCTCCAAAATCGCGGCAACAGCTTTCCCCACCGCCCCGTCCTGCCCCATCGCCGCGGCCATCGTCAGCAATCGCTCGCGCACTGCACCATTGGAGCCGGTATCTGCAAGCACCGCGGTTAGCACGTCGCCCACATTCACTTTGCTAACCGAGCTAAGCGCCGCGGCCGTCAAATACGGATCAGCACCAACCAGCAGCCTGGCCAGCGCCATCGCTTTTCGAGCGTCGTTCCACTCACCCAGCGAATACGCCACTTGGATTTTCACATGAACGTCAGCGTCGCCAGCCAGTCTCTCGACCGCCGCAGCCAGCGGCGCGGATTGATTCAGTCGCGGCTCGGTCAGGCGCACTGCATTTCGCCGAACTCCCGCATTTTCATCGGCCAGCGCGCGCAGCAGGATCTCATCCGTCAGCGCGCCAATTCCATCCAAAACGCAAAGTGCCGGCAACCGAGTCTGCGGTCGCTTCGACTCGGCCGCCAGCTTCTGAAGAGGCGAAGCCGCCGACTTGTCATCCCGCCAAATCAACATTTGGTGGGCCAAATCTCGTTGCGCACCATTCGGCGAGTCAAGCGCCGCGACCAGACCCGCGGTGTCCAGCTTGTCGAGCCGCGCGATCGGCCGCGGCTGCTTATCCACCGGATAAACCCGATAAATTCGCCCCTTATCGTCGCCGGCCCGCATGTCGAGCTTCTTTTGGGCGGCCAGCGGAATCCATTTGGGGTGCTCGATGACAAACCGATACATATCGGCCACCCACAGCGCGCCGTCAGGCCCGGTGCGGCACATGCTCGGGCGAAACCAGTGGTCCTCCGACGCCAAAAACTCGCTCTGCTTCTCGTCGTCTGCCCGTCGGCTCGTAAACGTCGCCCCCTGCGGCGTGATGATTTCGCGCGAGACCAGATTGTGTACCGGCTCACAAACAAACGAATTGCCGTAGTACTCCAGACCGAGCAGATCGTCGCGATACAGCGTAGGCCCGCACGCCGATGTATAGCGGTTGGCCTTATTGTCGTCGTTGAACCGCGTCAGCGTCTTGCTCCGCGGGAAAACCGGCGCCGCGCCGGGCGTAACCGAAACTTGCTTCTTGACCGAGGGCGCCGTGAGATGCGGATTGCGCCGCAGATAATGATCGTCGAGCGTGTAGTGCCAGAGCGGGTCGCTGTTGTTGTTGCCAAACCAGTTGCCCCAATCATCCCGCTCCCGGCCAAACTGCGTATTTCCGCTCGTCGCTTCCAACTCCCCCGTATCCGGCCGAATCCGCAAATCGCGGCCGTTCACGTTAATCTCGGGGAGGGCGAGGCTCCCGCCGAGCCGCTCCTGAAGCGACCCCAGCGCCTTGATCACCCCCCCGCTATCCCCATTCCCCACATGCAACCAATTTTCCAGTCCCCACCGCAGCCCATTCACCCGATGCTGCTGGTTCCCCTCGCCAAATCCGCGATACAGCACCTTCCTTTCATCCGCCTTGTCATCGCCGTCTTTATCTTCGGCATAAAGAATCTCCGGCGCAGCCGTCACGAGAATTCCCTTGCGCCACACCTTCACGCCGGTAGGAAACGGAATTTCATCCAGAAAGACCGACGCTTTGTCATACTTACCATCACCATCCACATCCGTCAGCACTTTCACCCGTCCGCCCGGCTTGCCGAACTCATCCCCCTCTTTCTTCCACGTGATCCCGCTCGGATAGTCGCGCATTTCCACAACCCACAGCCGCCCATCCGGACCCCAATCAAACGCCACCGGATCAACGATCAACGGCTCCGCCGCCACCAGCTCCACCTTCATTCCCGGCCGCACATGCATCGCCTTCAGCGACTCCTCCGGCGACAAGGGCTTAGAAATCTCCAAATCATTGAACCGCTCGTCCGATGATTTTGGACTTTGGACTTTGGATTTTGGATTCGTTGCGGATGGCTCGGCAGGAGCCTCGCCCTCCCGACTTTGGACCTTGGACTTTGGACCTTGGACCTCCTCACATCCACCGCAACATTCCGACCCACCACCTGGTTCCTGGCCCCCGGCCCCTGGCTCCTTCCTCCCCAGCATCTCCACAAACGTCAGTTTGAACACGTTGTCCGGCAGTCGCCACGTATCCTCATTCATCAACCACAGCGCTCCCGAATGAAACCACGCCCCATTATTCGTTCCATCGGAGCGCACAAACGGCGGAATCACCGGTGCCGTACCATCCTCCTTACCGCGGACGACATCAAAGACTTTGGTCGCCCAGCCCTCCTTCATGTCCTTAAAGAGGTAAAGGCAATAACGCTCATGATTGGAGAAGAGGCAATCGAGATTGCCGTCGGAGTTAATGTCAACCAAGCGTATAGCGGGATTGGAGCTGAGTCGTACGTCGATATCCCCATGAGCGCAGCGTATGGTTCCCGCACCTATCTTCTTTTCATTCAACACTTCGACTTTGCCGTCACCAAGCGTGTTTCGGTAGGGATTTGTCGACGCGCGCAACGGCTTTTTGTTCTCTGCAACGGCAGCCACTACCCAGTCTTGCCACCGACTGCCTTGGGCGTCCCAAGCGCGAGAGTCGATATCACCGTCTTTCAAGAGTCCCCGATAGCGCACGTCCAAGTATCCATCGTCGTTCAAGTCAACAAGCTCCGCGCGCTCAATGGGAGCCGACGATTCACGAATGGAGCTTTGGCGAGTTAGGTTCCGATTTAGTCTTTCCGCACATTCCTTAAACGTCAAAAACTTCACCTTCTTCCCATACTTTGCCACCGCATGGTCAATCAACTCAATGATCTGCTCCGCCTTGATCCACCCGTGCGGATGAAACACCAGATTGAACGTCCCTTTCTTGATCACGCACGCGTCGAGTGCCAGCTTCCAATCGCGCACCGTGTCCGGGTTGTTCGGCTTTTGCACGTGCTGGGCCGACCAATCGCTCGGCACGACGCACGGAAACTCCCAGCACATCCCGCCGATGATGTATGGATACGGATAGTCTTCGATCGTGTTCACAAAGTTCGCAAACGGCACATATCGGCGAAACCGCTCGCTCCCGTCGGCTAGCTCGGTGATCTCCTTCGGCAGCTCCTTGTCTTTGTTCGTGATGATGTTGAACACGGAGCTGTCGATCTGCAGAAAATTCCCCTTCTCGGTCGTCTTATTAAAGACCTCAGCCCAGAACCGCGGGCTCGGCGTGTTTTTGCTGTCGCAGCACGGCATCCGGAACGCCACCGCCTTGTTCCCCGGAATCTGGTTCATCAAATCGACGCACTTGTCGTAGGTCTCCTTCGCCTTCACTAATCCACCATCCTGCAACAGCGGGCAAGGATGGTCATACGTATGAACTTCGATCGACAGCCCCTCCGTCAGCCACTTCTGCAGTTGCGGATCAGCCGGATCGACCCGGCAGCTCATAATCGAAACCGGCGCGCGGCCGTCGATCTGCTTCAGCCGGTTCAAAATCGGCCGCAAGAATGTCTCGTACTTGCCCGACTCCCGCATATCGTCGATCGCCAGCGTCACGACGCACTCGACCCCCTCCTCGCCCACCCACTGCGGCGTGATAAGCTTCGGAAAATCGCGGTGCGGATAATAAGGGTCCAGCGGACCATCCAAATACGCCAGCCGATTGCCATCGGCAGCCGACGTCACAGACTGAAAGAGCAGAGACAAAACAGCGATTGACGTGGCAAGCGACCGCGCCATGACTAACCTCCATTTGGGGAACACAGCCAGCGTTGCATATCCTAGCCCAAGCAGCGAGCGCGCACCAAACTGCGGCAAGAGAGAATGGAACAAAAGGAAACGAAGGCAACGAAGACTTAAACAGGCAAAATGACCGGACTTAGTCCGCAATTAAATCTCCTGCCTCTGCCCTTCTTCGTTTCCTTCGTTACCTTCTGTTCAAATCTGCTTCGGTACCTGCAGGCGCTGTCGCTATTTGCTACCGCCGTCATCGCGCCCAAAGAACATCAGATGCTGCCACGGAAGCCCGTCGAATTCCTTGACCAACTTGAAGCCGTTGGCCGGCCATTCCTTCATAATCTGCTTCCTGGTCATCTTGTGCTCCGGCTTGATCGGCACCTTTGGGTCCTCGGCCCGGAACTCAACGAGGGCACACACACCCTCCGGCGAGAGCGATTCCCGCATCGCGGCCAGCATCTGCTTGGGATGCGAGAATTCGTGGTACACATCGACCAGCAGGATCAAGTCGATCTTTCCCTTCGGCAGCATCGGATCGGTGAACGTGCCGAGCACGGGCGTGATGTTTTCCACGCCTTCTCCCGCCGCCCGTTGCTCCAGAAGTTTGAGCATCTCCGGCTGAATATCGACTGCATACACGCGGCCCCCTTCGCCCGTCATCTTGGCCAGTTGCAGCGTATAGAAGCCATTGCCACAGCCCATGTCGCAAATCGTCATTCCACGCTTGACGCCCAAATTCGTGAGCATCAGCGAGCACCGCTCCTCCTGCTCGCGGTTGTCGCGGGTCAGCCATTCCGCGCCAGTGTAGTGCATCGTCTGCGCGACGCGCCGGCGGCAGCCCTGCGAGCCGCGCCGCCCACGTCCCCTGCGCCCCCGCCGCCGTACGGCGCGCAGCCGGCGCTCGCACGAGCGCCCGCCACACCGGCGGCACTGCCGCC
>Ga0137431_1000509_pt1 | contig 13925 bp, 14 predicted proteins | sample EasRivERMZT800_2_FD_104646 | JGI IMG/M metagenome (GOLD analysis project Ga0137431, IMG submission 104646) | Soil microbial communities from meander-bound floodplain in the East River, Colorado, USA - East River MetaG ERMZT800_2 | ecosystem: Environmental > Terrestrial > Soil > Floodplain ... | reverse complement strand
CTTCAGCGTGTGGCGCCGGCCCATTTGCAGGTGCTCGGCCAGATACAGCCGGCCCGTTGGCGTTGTGCGGAGCTGATCGAGCAGCTTGTACCGGCCAATGACGAGTCGATGGTAGCCGTGAATCAGTTGATCCGACTGCCAGCGGGTCAGCGTGCCGTCTTTGACGAGCTCTTTGGCGAGCAGCTTGGGGTCGGTTTGCCGCTGGGCGACGGTGCGCACGTGCGTTAAAGCGTCTGCACTGAGCAGGCTGCTTTTTTCGATTGCGCTGACGAGCGCTTCAACGCTGGCGACCGGCGTGAGCGCGGCCATAGCTGCCCCGAGTTCGTGGGCTTTCTCTTCCTCTGTTCCGGGGAGGATAGGTAGTTGATTTTGGCCTCGCGGATGAGCGTTCGCAATGGATGGCGATGGAGATTCGGAAAAAAACCAGTAGACTTGGCCTCTCGTAGGGTGGGCTGTGCCCACCACTGGCATCCGCAAGAAACAAATCGAGGATTGAGCCGTGATTTGTTCAACCCGTATATCCTGGCCATTGGCGCTCGTCGTCTCGCTGGCCTTTTCGGTGCAACCTGTCGATGTGCTCGCCGCCGAACCACCGCGCCCGCTTGTCGTCGGCCACCGCGGGCTGATGAATCTCGCGCCGGAATGCACGCTGGCGGCATTTCGCGGCTGCGTGGCCATGCGCTGTGGGTTTGAGTTCGACGTCCGGCGAACCAAAGATGGCCAACTCGTTTGCTTGCACGATCCGACGCTGGACCGCACGACAAACGGCAGGGGGAACCTCGCCGATTTGAATTTCGCAGAGGTACGCAAGCTCGACGCCGGCAGCCGGTTCGATCCAGCCTTTCACAGCGAGCGAATACCGAGCATCGACGAAATCTTCGCACTCATTGCCGAGCAGTCGCACGGCCAAGGGCTGTTTGCGGTCGATCTCAAGGAAGCCGGCGACGGACTCGAAGACCGCCTCGTCCGCCTCGCCGAAGCACGAAAAATTCTCGACCGCCTGCTGTTCATCGGCCTGACGATCGAATCGCCCGACGTCCGCTCCCGGCTGAAAAAGGCCAGCCCTCAAGCGCCGACGGCCCGGCTGGCTGCCACCTCCGAAGAAATCACCAGCGTCCTGGCCGATAAGGACTCCGATTGGGTCTACGTCCGCGTTTTGCCTACTCCCGACGACATCCGCCGCATTCACTCCGCCGGCAAACGCATCTTCATCGCCGGCCCGCTCGTCGCTGGCGCCGAGCCTGCCAACTGGAAAAAAGCCACCGACCTCGGAATCGACGCCATCCTGACCGACCATCCGCTCGACCTGGCCAAACAGCTGCGCGGCAACTCTGCAAACGAACGCTGACAACTCTGTGGAGAACCCCTTCCGTGGCGTTCCATGAAGCCGGCCACCTACTTACCGCCGCGCGCTTCCGCCAGCTTTTTCTCGACACCTTTGCGCAGTGCCGGCTGATCGGTGTTGGCCAGCGCCGCTTCGAACTGCGCAACCGCCAGCTGCGCCTCGCCAGTTTGCAGAAAAACGTCGCCCAGCCCGTTATGCCATTGATACGTCAGGATTTGCGAGCGCTGCTCCGGCGCCCCGGCTGCTGATTTTTTCGCCGCGGCCAGAGCTTTGCCCTTATCCTCCGCTTCCAACCATGCAGTGGCCGCGTCTTTGAGCAGCCACGACGCAATTCGCGGCGCCGTTTCCGCGTCTTTTTCCAGTCGCTGGGCAAGCGCCGCGGCCAGTTCCCTGTCGAGGCCGTCAAGCTGCGTTTTCAGCTCCGGTCCGCGCGGGTCATTGCGTTTAGCCTGAGTGAATATGGTCGTTAGCACCGTGAGCGCAGCCGGATCCTTGGCATTCTTTTTAAGCTCCGCCTCATACCGCTCGATGGCCAGATCGAGCTTGCCGCGCTGAAACAAAAACGACGCCAAATCGCGTGCGGCCTGCGACCTGCCGGCCCGCCGGTCCGAATGGCGAATGATGTATTCCTGCGCCGCCAGCATCTTGTCGATTTCCGGCAACGTCCGATACGCCGGCACCAGCGCCTCATACGCCCTCAGCCGCTTCGCCTCGTCCGGCGCTAGCTTCACCGCCGACTCCAATGGCTCGATCGCCGCCTCCTTCTGCTCCCCGCGCAGCAACCTCACGCCCGCGCTCATCGCGTCGTCAAAGTTCTTGTACTTCTCCTGGGCACATACAGGTGCAAAGCACCAGCCGACAAGGCAAAGCCCGCACAGGACGTTTTTCTCAAGTCGATTCATGGTTTATCTCGCATCACACTTGTCATGGAACAATTGAACCTTCCATTTTCCGTACTTCGCCGCTGACCACAGCTTGGGCATCCGATATTGGGGCCTCTTCGCCTGCCTCGGACCGAGGATAAGGTAATGAGACCCACCATCCCTTTCGCCTAAGCTCTTCGATCGTCGGTGGTGGCGACGTTCCCATCACCAGCAAATCAGGGATCGCCCGCTTCAACCGCATTACGCCCGCGGGCGTAATGAATGGGCTGCTCAGCGATACTTGTTCCAGCCTGTGGAGGCCTTCGAGGTGAACCAGGCCTGCGTCGGTGTATTTGGACGCGCCGTTATTGATTGTCAGCCGAGTCAGACGCTTCAATCGCCCAATATGGTCCAGGCCGTCATCAGAGAAGGCGCCGTATGGGAGTGACAACTCCTCAAGCTGCGGCATCGTGCCCAGGACGCGAAGCGATTCATCCGTGAGCCCCGAACCATGGTTTGCGAGTGACTTTAAGCGGTGGAGTCGCGGCAAGTGCGCGATTCCGGCGTCGGTCGCGTTGAAGCAGTGCAGCCACTCCAGGTTTGAAAGACTGGCGGCCGCCGCCAGGCACTCGTCACTGGCGGCCGCTCCAACCCCAAGGTGCAGGCCGCGCAGGTTCGGCAGCGCAGCGAGCTGCCGCCGCACATCGTCCGCATCCGGCCCCTCCTGGTGCTCGTCGGGATACCACTCGCCAATATTCGCAATGACAACTGTGTGGAAAAGATCCGGCCCGGTGCAAGCCAGAATTCTCGGCGGCACCCACGATTTCGCTTCAACTGAGTTCGTCCGCTGACACTCGAAATCGTAGGTAACTGAGCCCCGCGAATGTTTGAGAATCTCCCTGACCGCGCGGGCCTGCCGATGAGCACGCTCGACGTACCAACCCAGGCACACGCTCAACACGGTGATGCAAACGAGAAGCGCACGGAGACTAAAGCGGCGCAACCTGCACCAGTTTGCTCGTTCGTTGACAGGAGCTGGCATGGAACTAGTCTCGCATGAGCGGCTCAGGCCAGGCAACAGCCACAAAGAAAAAGGGTAAGCACAATGTGGCCGGTATGCCCACGACGCTATAGCCGCTTTTTCACCTGCAACGCCCCGAACACCAGTGCGAACAGCGCCATGCCCCACAGCACGGCGTGGTGCTGCCACAGCTCGTTCCAGCCGCCGCCGCGGAGGATCACGCTCCGCGAGGCGTCGATCATCCACGTGGTGTGAAAGGCGTACGCCAGCGGCTTGAGCAGCCACGGCATCGAGTCGATGGGAAAGACGTAGCCGGAAAGGAAAATCGAAGGCAGTATTGTGCCGAGCGCCATCTGGCTGGCTGCTTCGCGCGTCGCAGCGCGGGTCGAGATCCAAAGCCCAGCGCCCAGGTTGGTCAGAAAAAATGGAAAAGTGATTAACAGCAGCAAAGCAAACGAGCCGTTTATCGGCACTCGAAAGATCAGCCACATCAAGAACGCAATGAAGCAAAACTCCAGCGTGGTAAGCACGATGTAGGGGCTCAGCTTGCCGATGATCAATTCAAAACGCTCCACCGGCGTCATGTAAAGCTGCTCGAGCGTCCCCAGCTCTTTCTCGCGCACAATGGCATTGGCCGAAAGCATCGTGGACATCATCTGGCACATCACGACCATCAAGCCGGGAATGAAAAAATTGGCAGACCGTGTGTCGGGGTTAAACAGCACGCGCGGCCGCGCCTCGACCGGCAAGGGCCGCCCCTCCAGCACGCGCTTCAGCGATTCACGCAGCGCAATCGCGTTGCTCACGTTCACCGCCTCGGCGGCAATGCTCGACTCTGTGCCATCGACATCCACCAGAAACTGAGCCGTCTGGCCCCCTTCCAGCTTTCGCGAAAAATCCCGCGGAATGATGATCCCCACGCGGGCTTTGCCGGCGACGATTTGCTGATAGACATCCTCATCACGAAATACCTGCGCCACGACCCGAAAATCCTGCGATTTCTCGAACTTTTCAATGAGCTGCCGGCTCTCTTGCGTTCCCGCGTGATCGAGAATCACCGTCCGCACGTTCCGCACGTTTGTGTCGATCGCGTAACCGAGCATGAACAGCTCGAGCACCGGCACAAAGATCGTAAAGAACAGCGTCTGCGGATCGCGCAAGATGTGCAGCAGCTCTTTGCGAGCCACCGAAAACGTGCGCAAGAGGGAATTGCCGTTCATGGAGCCAGCCCCAGTTCGCGCTGCCGATTGCGCGCGATCGTGACAAACACATCCTCCAGGTTGGCCACGGTGGGTCGGATGTCCACGCCCGGCCCGGCAATATCGGCCAGCTCGTCGCCGTCTTCGACCAGGGCGTGAATCGATTGGCCAAAGATCGTCGCCTCGCGCACCGTCGGCCGGTGTTTCAGCCGCATCAGCAGCTCCGCCGTATCGGGTGAGACGATCTCCACCCGGCGATAACCAACCGGGGTCACATCGGGCAGCTTCTTCAGCTCGCTCGGCGTGCCGAGCGTCAGCAGCTTGCCCAGATGCAAATAGCCCACGCGCCCGCACCGCTCCGCTTCGTCCATGTAGTGCGTGGTCACCAGCAGCGTGATCCCCTGCCCGGCAAGGTGAAACAGCAAGTCCCACAGGTCGCGGCGGGCCACCGGATCGACGCCCGCCGTCGGCTCATCCAAAAACACCAGCTGCGGCCGATGCAGCAACGCGCACACCAGCGCCAACCTCTGCTTCCAGCCGCCCGAAAGCTTCCCGGCCCAGCGATTCAGATACGGCGCCAGGCCCGTTAGCTCGACCAGCTCCGCTTGTCTCTGCTTCGCCGCCGAATTACGCAGACCATAAATGCCGCTGTAAAAATCCATATTCTCCTGCACGGTCAAATCGACATACAGCGAGAACTTCTGCGACATATAGCCAATCGCCTGCCGAATCCGCTCCGCATCGCGAGTTACATCGCGCCCCAGCACGGTGGCCGATCCGCCGGCCAGCGGCAACAGCCCGCACAGCGCCCGAATCAGGGTCGTTTTTCCCGATCCGTTCGGTCCCAGCAGCCCAAACACCTCACCCCGCTCAACCGAAAGCGACACCCGATCGACCGCCGTAAACGTGCCGAACTTGATCGTCACATCGCGGACGGAAATGACAGGAGCGTCATCGACCGGGGTCACGTTCATTTTCCGACCGCCGTTGAATCATGCCCCAGCGGCAACCACACATCCGCCGCCATCCCCGACTTAAAAACCCCCTGCGGATCATCGACGCGCACCTTGAACCCAAACACTTGGTGCCGCCGCTCGTCGATCGTCTGAACGTTTCGCGGCGTAAACTCGCTCGCCGACGCAATATGCGTGATCACGCCGTCGAACCGCTTGCCCGGATAGGCGTCGCAAGTAACTTCCACCTTCTGCCCCAGCCGAATCTTGCCCAAATCGACTTCCGATATGTACGCCTTGACCCACAGATCGTCGGCCCGCAGCACCAGCGCAACGGCGCCGTTCGGCTCAGCCATATCGCCCGGCCGCACCATCAGCGTCTCAACAATGGCCCGCTCCGGCGCAACCACCACCCGCTCTTTACGTTTGATATCGATCTCGTCGATCTGCGCCGCCAGCTGCGCCACCTTCGCCTTCGCCTCGTCAATCTCTTCCTGGCGCGTGCCGGCCAGCAGCAAATCGTAGTTCGCCTGCAGCCGGGCCACGTCCGCCTTCGCCTCGGCAATTTCCTCAACGCGATAGCCAGTTTCCATCATCTTCGCCTTGGCCACCGCCGCGCTCACCTGCGCCAGCAGCCTGGAATGCCGCGCGTGCGCCGCATCATAAAGCTGCTGCGTCGATGCGTTCTTCGTCAGCAGCGTCCGCTCGCGGTTCAGCTCTTGCGCCGCGTTTTGCAAATCGGCTTCCAGCGCCTGCTGCTCCTGCCGCGCCTGCTCGATCTCCTCCTTGCGATACCCAAACTGCATCCGCGCCAGCCGGGCCGCGGCTGCATCCACAGCCGCCTTGGCCGCCGCTTTTTCCTCCACGCGGGCGCCGTTCTCCAATCGCTCGACAATCGCCTTTGCCGCATCCTTTTGAGCCACCAGTTGCTCGCGCTGCGCGTCGAACTCCGGCATATCCAGCTCGACGATCGGCTGATTCGGCTCGACGACGTCCGACTCGCGGACCAGCACCTTCGCCACTCGCCCGCCAACGCGCGAGCTCAGCCGCACTTCCTGCGTCTCCACCGTGCCAGGCAATCGGCTCTCGCCCGGCTGCTCGCGAAAATGCAGCCACACCCCGGCCGTCGATCCAGCCGCGGCAAGAAGAGCAATGCCGGCCACTAAAGGCTTCCAAATCATGGCAAATCTCTCGAGCAATTCATCCCAGCTCATGGATGTCGCACTGTGGGCCGGCTGCCGAATCGCTTGCGGCTACCGCCGGCTCCTAATAAGCTCAGCAGGCGATAGTCGCCCGCCAGACGCGCCGGGCATGGTCGATTTGCCACAACTGGCGGCGAGGCAACCAGTTGCGTTTGGAAGATCGTATGATTGAAGATAGCACGATCCAGCTGCAATCGCTGCTCGACCGCCTCCGTCAGGGGGATAAAGCTGCCCGCCGTGAGTTTCTCGAACAAGTCTGCGGCCGCCTCCGCCGATTGGCCGCCACCATCCTCTTCGGCTCCTTTCCGAACCTCCAAAGCCGCCACGACGTCGATAGCGTGGTGCACGAAACGTGGCTCCGGCTGATGCAAGCCCTCGACAAGGCCGACCCGCCGACCGTGGCCGATTTTTTTCGCCTCGCGGCGCATAAAATTCGCCAGGTGCTGCTCGACATGGCCGATCGGCAGCGGCGAATCGACCAGCGCGAGACTTTTTTATCTCGCGCCGATTCGCAGCCCGGCGGTCGCGGCGAGCCTTCGAACCAAACCTACGACGGCGCGAAGCTCGCGCTGTGGACCGAGTTTCACAACAAAGTGGGTCGCCTGGAAGAACCGGAGAAAACCGTGTTCGAAATGCACTACTACCTTGGCTTGCCCCAAGCCGAGATCGCGCGGGCCCTGGAGCTGCATCCCCGCAAGGTGAGCTACCTCTGGATCGCCGCCACCGAAAAACTGGCCGACGCACTCGGCGGAAACCTCCCGGGCGACGCAGGTTTCGATTGAGCAACTTCAAATCGGTCAACTCATGAACGACGTCATCGAGCTACTGGCTGAATGGGAAGACCAGCAGCGCCAGGGCCGCAGCCTCTCGCCCGAGGAACTATCGCCGGACGATGTAGAACTGCAACGCCAGCTGCGCCAGCGCATCGCCCGCCGCAAGCAGCTTCGCGGCATTTTCGATTCGCCCACGCTCGACCACGCCGAAGAGCCGCTCGCCGCTCAGCCGCTGCCTGAAGTCTCTGGCTACGAAATCCTCGAAGTGATCGGCCACGGCGGCATGGGCGTCGTTTACAAGGCCCGGCAGCTCGGCCTCAACCGCCTGGTCGCGCTCAAGATGATCCTCGCCGGCGCGAGCGCCAGCCCCGAAAACCTCGCCCGGTTCCGCGCCGAAGCCGAAGCCGTCGCCCAGCTCGCTCATCCGGGCATCGTGCAGATTTACGAAATCGGCGACCAGAACGGCTGCCCCTTCCTGGCGCTCGAATATGTCGGCGGCGGCAGCCTGGCCCAACAGCTCGACGGCACGCCCCTCGGCCCCGCGCAAGCGGCGCAGCTCGTCATCGCCATGGCCAACGCCGTGCAGCACGCCCACGAGCGCGGCGTCGTTCATCGCGATCTAAAACCCGCCAATGTTCTGCTGCTGGGCGATGGTACGCCAAAAATCGCCGATTTCGGCCTCGCCAAGCGCACCGACGTGGACTACGCCACCACCCAAACCGGCGCGATCCTCGGCTCACCCAGCTACATGTCTCCCGAGCAAGCCGCCGGCGCGATTGACAAAATCGGCCCGCCCACCGACGTCTATGCCCTCGGTGTGATTCTCTACGAGCTGCTCACCGGCCGCCCGCCCTTCAAAGGCGCCTCGCTCATGGAAACCATCGAGCAAGTCCGCGAGCACGATCCCGCGCCGCCGCGCTCGTTGCAGCCCAAAACGCCTCGCGACCTCGAAACCATCTGCCTCAAATGCCTCGAAAAGCAGCCGCGTCGCCGCTACGCTTCAGCCGCCGCCCTGGCCGACGACCTGCAGTCGTTCCTGCACGGCGAGCCGATCAACGCCCACTCGCTCACGCTTCTCGACCAGGTTGCCCGCACCATCAGCCATCACGGCTTCGACGCTCGCTTTCGCGGCTTTGCCAACCGCATGCTCTTCTTTTCCCCGTTCCCGCTCATCATTCACCTCATTGCCTACGCTCTGTTCGCGAACAAGACGTATTATCCAGCCGCGATGGTCGCGACGACCACCTGCATGCTCTTCACGCTCTTGCCGGCACTGATGATCTCCGGCACCCTCTCGCTCCAGCACGTTCCCAGCTGGCAGCGGCGGCACTTCATGACCGTCTGGATCGGTCACATGATCGCGATGGCCGTCGTGTTGCTGGTCGTGATCGTGGCCACTCCGCGCGACAAGCCCGAAATGCTCCTCATGGTCTATCCGCTCTGGGCCACGACCGCCGCCATGAGCTTTCTGGCTCACGCGACCGAAGCCGGAATGTATTACATGGTCGGCGGCATCCTGTTTTGCGTCGCCATCCTCATGGCCCTCACTCCCACCTGGGCCCCGCTCGAAGTCGCCTTCTTCATGACCGCCAACATGGCCACGCAAGCCCTCTACCTCCGCAACCTCACCCGCCCCGCACCGATCCAATCCTCGCCCATTCTTGCAGCCACCGCGACGACGATTCGGTCCGAAAGACGCAGCGGCTAACCGCGGACCGATCAACAAGCCCCGCTGAAAATTCCGCCCCGCGCTGATAGACTCGTCGCGACACAATTCTCGCCCACAAAGTCGACTCGCATGCCCGATTCGGCCGTCAATCCGTACAATGCTCCCCAAACAGCGAATCAGGTGCCAATCCCGACTGCGCAGAGCTATCCAATCCTGCCTGGCGAAAACGCCGTAATCTGGACACTCTGGCTCACCTACGGCGCGTTCTACTTCTGCCGCACGAACATCTCCGCCGCCGTACCCGGCATGAAAGCCTCGCTCGGAGACGGCGGCCTCGGCCTTTCTGCAGCCGAGGTCGGCTGGATTCTCGCCTCGCTGAAAATCGCCTACGGTGTCGGTCAATTCTTCAATGGACAACTAGCCGAGCGCTTCTCGCCCCGCGTGATGTTAGCCATCGGCATGTTCGGCTCCGCGGCGCTCAACGTGCTCTTCGGTTTCAGCTCGGGCTTCTACTTCCTGTTGTTCGTCTGGGCCTCGAACGGCTTTTGCCAATCGCTCGGCTGGACGCCCTGCGTTCGCGTCGTCGCCAATTGGATTCCCATCGTTCGCCGTGGCCACGCCATCGGCATCATCGGCACAGGCTATCAAATCACGCTCGGATTGACGTTCCTTATCGCTGGCCAGGCCGCCCAGCGGCTTGGCTGGCAAGGCGCTCTCTACGTACCCGCCATCCTTCTCGCCCTCACCGGTCTCTTCATGCTCGTCTGCCTCCGGGAGTCGCCCGGTGGGGCAGACTTTCAGCCGGCCAAAAACTCCCCCTCCTCTTCGGCCTTGGGCACACCACTCCGCCTCCCTTTCACCGAAACTCTCCTCCTCACCCTCACCAACCCCGCCCTCTGGCTCCTCGGCCTCTCTCTCGGCCTCCTCAACGCCTGCCGCTACGGATTTCTCGACTGGGGGGTCACTCACCTCATGGAGACCAAACAACTGCAAGTCGGCAAAGCCACTCTCCAGTTCTTTGTAATCGCCATCGGCGCCGCCGCCGGATCGTACATCGCCGGTTGGGCCACCGACCGCTTCTTCGGCAGTCGCCGAGCGCCGGTCATCTGCGTTCTGATGGCAATGCTGGGCGTGTTGGCGTTCGTCTACGATTCCGTGTCAAAACAGGGCCCCGCCGGGACCATGCTCCTGCTCGTCGTCATCGGATTCTGCATCTACGGCCCGCAAGTGCTCCTCGTCGGCACCGCCCCGGCTGATCTGGCCCGCCGCGGCACTTCCGCCGCGGCCGCCGGATTCGTCAATTTCCTCGGCTACATGGGCGCCGCCACCGGCGACGTGGTCACGGGTTACTTCGCCACACCCGAGCGCGGCGGCTGGCAAGTCGTCATTTATATCTGGGCCGCCTGGGCCTTCGCCGGCGCTCTGCTCATGGCCATCTTGTGGCAGAAAAAAGGGGATCGATGAGAATCATCGTCATCGGCGCCGGCCGCGGTCGCCGCCTCATGCCAACCACAGCCGACGCCCCCAAATGCTTCGCCGAAGTCGCCGGCCGCCGCCTGATCGACTGGGCCGTCGATGCCTTCGCCGCTAACGGCCTGACCGACATCTGCTTCATCGGCGGCTACCGCCTCGACAAGGTCCAGGCCGAATACCCTCGCTTCACGTTCCGCGAGAACGCCAACTGGGAGCACAACAATATCCTCGCCTCGCTGATGTGCGCCGAAGACCTGATGGACCAGCCCTTCATCTGCTGCTACAGCGACATTCTCTTCACCGCCGACGTCGTGCGCCGCCTCGCCGCCGCGAAAGACGACTGCGCCCTCGGCGTCGATACCGCCTGGCTCACGCGCTACACAGGCCGCACCGACCATCCGCCCGACGACGCCGAAAAAGTCACCGCCGCCAACGGCCGCGTCACCCGCATCCACCGCCAAATCTCCGAATCCGACGCCCACGGCGAGTTCATCGGCGTCGCCAAATTCTCCGCCGCCGGCGCCGCCCGCCTCCGCGACCACTACCACAGCTGCCGCCGCGAATTCGCCGGCCGCCCCTGGCGCGAAGCCACCGTCTTCGAAAAGGCCTACATGATCCTCCTCTTCCAGGAAATGCTCGAACGCGGCGAAACCTTCACCCACATCGACACTCCCGGCGGCTACATCGAAGTCGATACCCAACAAGATTTCGAGTACGCCAGAAGCCATTGGATCGACCAACACATGCGCAAATAATTTCTAATCTTGCTCCTGCTCGTTCTCTTACTCATCTTCCTAATCCTAATCTTGCTCTTGCTCTTATTCCTCCCCAGCCAGCGAGCAAGATTAGGAGCCCGATTAAGATTATGAAGAGGATTAAGATGATGATTACGAACAAGATGATGACTCGAAGCATTCCATGAAAACGAACCCCCTCTTCCCCACCTCCGTCATCGGCTCCCTCCCCCGCCCTCAGTTCGTCAAAGACCTGATCGCCGACGACTGCCCCATCCAGGGCGAGGAATACCGCCGCCTCATGGGCAATGCCATCCGCGCCGCCGTCGCCCTCCAAGAAGCGGCCGGCCTCGACGTCATCACCGACGGCGAATGGTGGCGCAAAAGCTACATCGGCGTCATCGCCGAGCTCGCCCACGGCTTCAAGCTCAGCAAAAACCCCGCTGATGGCCGCCCCTGGACCGTCGTCGTCGATAAGCTCGCGCCCAAATACCCCGGCTTCATCGCGCAAGAGGTCAAGTTTCTGAAAAAACTGACCAGACGCCGCATCAAAGCCACCGTCCCCGCCCCCGCACTGCTCGGCGAGCGCATGTGGGATCCCGTCAAGTCCGCCAAGGCCTACCCCAAGCGCGAAGATTTCGTTGCCGCCTGCGTACCCATCCTCCGCCGCGAAGTCGAGCTACTCCGCGACGAAGGCGTCTCCATCATCCAAGTCGATGACCCGCATCTCTGCCTGTTCGTCGATCCCGATGTGCGCAAGCAATACGACGACGCTGAAAAAGCCTCCGATTTCGCCGTCGATATGGACAACCAGATCGTCGAAGGCGTCACCGGCGTCGAGCTCGCCGTTCACCTCTGCCGCCGCGCCGGCGCCCGCGCCCGCGGCGAAGCCGACCATCGAGGCGGCTACGACCCCATCCTCAAGCAGCTCAACCGCCTCAAGGTCGCCCACATCACCATGGAGTTCACCTCCCCCGGCGCCGGCGACATGTCCGTCTTCCAGCAACTCCCCGAACACGTCCAGATCGGCCTCGGCTGCGTCAGTTGCCAGCCCGGCCAGATCGACTCCGCCGACACCATCGTCTCCCGCGTCGAAACGGCTCTGAAATACCTCCCCCCCAGCCGCATCACCCTCAACCCCGACTGCGGCTTCGCCCCCGGCTCCGCCGCCGACGTCAGCCTCGACGAAGTTTACACCAAGCTAAAAAACGAAGTCGCCGCCGCAAAAGTACTTCGCGAGCGCTTTTCATGAGCATCGTTCCGGCATCATTTTGCCATTGACTTCCGTCGATTCTCAAATAGACTAGTCTTAGACCAGTCGAAGAGACCGTGAGATGGATTCCGCCAACACGCTTGGGGCGTACGACGCCAAAACCCGCTTCTCCGAAATCCTCGAACGCGTCGCAGGTGGCGAAGAGTTCACGATCACCCGCCATGGTTCACCCATCGCAAAGCTCATTCCGGTCAAAAAACAGTCCACGCTCGAAGAGCGCCGTATGGCAATCGAGCGAATGCGGGAAATTGCGGAACGCACAAGTCTCGGCGGTCTGAAAATCAAGGACCTGATCAACGAGGGGCGCCCGTGAATCCCTCGCTGGTGGTCGATTCATCCATGACTGTGGCGTGGTGTTTTAAAGAGGAAAGGACGCCAGCCACGGATGCGATTCAGGATAGGCTCGTCGTCGAAGAAGCGCTGGTTCCAGAACATTGGTTTCTCGAGGTTGCCAACGCGCTACTTGTAGGCGAGCGGCGAAAGCGAATTAAGGCTGCCGACGTCTCTCAATTCCTTCGGGAATTAAATAACTTGCTTATCCGGGTTGATGACCAACTGCCAATGCGGGCCTTTGACCACATCCTCCCGCTCAGCCGCACTCACGCGCTCACCACCTACGACGCCGCCTACCTCGATCTCGCCCTCCGCCGCCAACTCCCCCTTGCCTCCCTCGATTACGACCTCCGCCGAGCCGCAACCGCTCTCGGCGTGCAGGTGCTCGGCAAGTGACACTCACGCCGAAGGCGTTACACCCACAGCCTAGGGTCGCCGCGTCCGCGCGTGACAACGTAACGCCCAAGACCTGCCCAGAATCCCGTCACCACTCCCTCATTGCGTCTCCGCGCCTTTGCGCCTTTGCGTTAAACACCAAGGCGCGGCCTCACCTAATCTGCCTGCTCCACAAACCGCTAATCCGGCGCCCGCGGTGCACTACTTCCGAGCCGCCGCAAACCGAGCCCCGGTCCCGGCCCCGGTCAGCCGCTCCTTGATCTGCTCACACACTTCCGGCTTCAGCCGCAGACCATGAGCCAATTCGCGCAAGTACTTTTCCTCGCGCTCCGAATCGACATCGATCGCGATCAGCGACATCGAGTACACCTGCTGCTCCAACCCCACAGGGACCGACCACGCAAACTCGCGCACATCGAGCGGCTTCGAGAATTCCTCGCGCAAGAATTGAATCGCCTCCTGCGACGGATTTTCGAGCTTGCTCACAATGGCCTGCTGCTCGGCCTGGCTGATTTGCCCGTCGCACTTCGCCGCATTCACCATTGCGCGGATCAAGATCATCGCTTGTTCCTCCTGCCGTGCAGCCGCGTCGTCCAGCGGCGAATCCATGCGCCGACTCGCCGGACTCTCTTGCCCCCAGCCACCCGGCTGACGCGCTTGCGGCTGTTGCTGCGGCTGCGGCGTCGGCCGG
>Ga0137431_1000508_pt1 | contig 13930 bp, 19 predicted proteins | sample EasRivERMZT800_2_FD_104646 | JGI IMG/M metagenome (GOLD analysis project Ga0137431, IMG submission 104646) | Soil microbial communities from meander-bound floodplain in the East River, Colorado, USA - East River MetaG ERMZT800_2 | ecosystem: Environmental > Terrestrial > Soil > Floodplain ... | reverse complement strand
GGAGCCTCGATGCGTTTGTGGGTGCGATAGTTGATCGCATACATCAGCTTCGCATGAGCCCTAACAGCACGGTTGACTCCGACGCGCGCAAGAGCGGCGCGCGCGGGTCACCGTGAACGTTAGGCACTGCACGTGAAGCCGAGCCAGAGGATCCCGAGCATGCTCTTCGGTCTGCTTGAGCCGCTGGCACACTTGGTCTACGTCTTCGGCATAGCCACGTTGGTGGCGTTCACTAAGTTCCTCGCAGCAGGCGTGTTTGCCCTGGTGGGTCTTGCGATGCTGCTGCGTTTACGCAAGTGGTTACGTCGGATCACAGGTACAGCGCCTGGAGATCGCAGTGCCTAACAGCGCGTTGTTGACCGACGCCTTCAGTTCGCTGCGCCGCGCATGCGGCACGGCAAAACGCGGACGTTAGGGCTCACCATGCGGAATTTCCTCGTTACATCGCCATTGTTCGGCTTCGTGCTGGCGCTTGTCTTTCCTTTCTCCGATGCGTGTGCCGATGCGCGAGCAGGGGAGAAGAAAGCGCAGGTCTGTTTGCTGTGTCACCGTGTCGAATCCACCGTCGGCGCCCCAACCCTTGAGCAGCAACCATCCAAATACTTGGTAACGCAGACGCACGCGTACAAATCTGGGAAGAGAGTCTTCTACCAAATGCAAGCCAACGTTGAACGGCTGTCCACGAAGGACATTCAAGACATTTCAGATTATTTCTCCTCCCAGCGAGCCAAACCAGCGCGCTTTGCCACCGAGCCAGATGCTAAGACGATTGCACTAGGCGCGGCGAGCGCCAAGCAGCTGAACTGCGCGAAATGCCATTCGGCAGATTATCGAGGTGGAAAGGACTTTCCAAGACTCGCCGGTCAGGTCCCGACTTATTTGGTGCGTCAAATTGATGAGTTCAAACGTGGCGTGCGGCCGCACCCGGCCATTTCTGCATTGGCTGAAAAACTTGACGACGCGACAATTGAAGCCCTTGGAGTGTACTTCGGCAAACTTGAGCCCTAACCGCCCGTTCGAGACCGACGCTTGTCAGCGGCGCGGTGCGCCGTGGCGCGCGGCTTAACGGGAACGTTAGATGGCATGACCTGATGAGCCCTTTCGAGCAACGAATGGTCGAGAAGTACGGGTTGCGCATAGCCCCCTGGAAACGCCCGGTTCTGCTCGTGCTCAGCTGCGTCATACTCGCGATCTGTATTGCCGCTGGCTATTTTCAATTGCAGTATCACTGGACGAACAATGGCGTTTGGCTCGTTATCGTCCTCTTTGGCGTTCTCAGCGCGGCGGGTCTCGTTGCATCGCTTTTCCTAAATGATGCGTGGGTTGCGCTGTTCCTCGGCGGGGTATGAGGACTGACCAATGTGCGGCTTCGTGTCCCATGCCATCTAACCCCCCCAGTCAACGCGGACGCGCGCGCGAGCGCCGTGCTTCGTGTAGGTCATTGGGCGCGCGCCGGTTACTGGGAACGTTAGCGTCACTATTCATTGCGAGCACCGCGACAACAGAAACGGAGAAACATGCGTACTGGCCTATTTCTGCTCTCCGGGTTCCTCTTTCTTGCCGCGTCGCTCATCGTCGGCAAGCTCTTCTCCTCGAACTACCCAGGCGGCACCACCGTCGCGACCGTGCTCTTTCTAGTCTTGTGGCTCGCCATCGCTGCAGCCAACATGTGGGTCGGTGTCGCCAAAGCGGGGTACTCTGTGGCCGCAGAGCTACCCATCTTTGCGCTGATATTCGGCGTTCCCGCAGCCGTTGCCATCCTGGTGCGCTGGAAGGTCCTATGAGCTGGCACGTTGTGACGCCTCACAGCGCGTTGTTGACCGACGCGTTACGCTCACGGCTACGCCGCGCGCATCGCGCGGCAGAACGCGGACGTCAGAGGGAGGCACGTGAAGGTCGTTCGCAGCAAAGAGTTCACTGGCAGCAGGCCGTGGGCCGCAGTCGACATCGCCAGGATGAGTGGCATAACGACGCGCCTGCACCGGACCAATCAACCGTATAAGTGGCACGCGAACGAAGGCGAGGAGGTGTTCGCAGTTCTGGACGGGACGGTTGATATGCACTACCGAGAAAATGGAGCAGAAAAGATCGTCACGCTTTACGCAGGAGATGTCTTCTTCGCCGAAATTGGCTGCGAGCACGTTTCTCACCCGCGCGGTGAGGCACGCATCCTGGTTGTCGAGCGGGAAGGCAGCGTTTGAAGATGGTCACCGCGACGGAAATCGGCATTGGTTGCGCAGTAGCGATCGGCATTGCGAACTTGGCCGTCTCCGTCGCACTGGTTCGTTCCCGGTTCTATTCACGCCTCCAGAAGCTGGCGCAACTTGCTATCGTCTGGTGCATCCCGCTCTTTGGAGCTGTTGGCATATGGGCCTTCTTGAGAGCACAGTACAACTGGCAAAAGTTTGATACCCGAGAATTCCCCGAGGGCTCGCAGAAAGGCGTAGCCGTTGAGGTGCAGAACGCAGTGCACGGCAGTTTTGGCGGCGGCGGAGGGTCAGCCCCTGACTAGTCGAGTGAATCAGGTGCGCCCGCGCGACGGGCGCGCGCGCCGATAACGGGAAATGGAGGGCTAGAGCAACATGGCTCACAGCGGCGAATCACGGTGCTGCGGCCCGGGTTATGCCTCGCCGGCCGAGGCCATGAAGGCTCCACGCGAGAAGATCCTGTACACGGTCGCGCTCTATGTCGGCACCGGTATCCAAAGGCCGGACTACCTGGCGACCATCGACGCGGACCCGGAGAGCCGCACCTACAGCCAGGTGATCAGCCGGTTGGAGATGCCGGGCATCGGCGACGAGCTGCATCACATGGGGTGGAACGCCTGCTCGTCGTGCCACCACGATCCGAGCAAGCAACGGCGCTATCTGATCGTGCCGGGGGTGCGCTCGTCGAACCTGCACATCGTCGACTGCATCGAGCCCAAGGCGCCGCGGCTGCACAAGGTCATCGAGGGCGCGCAGATCAAGTCGAAGACGAATCTGTCGGCCCCGCATACCGTGCATTGCCTAGGGTCCGACATCATCATCTCGATGCTGGGCGACGCGCAGGGCAACGCGCCCGGCGGCTTCCTGCACTTGAACGAAAATTTCGAGATCCTTGGGCGATGGGAGAACGATCTCGGGGGCATGAAGTTCAACTACGACTTCTGGTATCAGCCGCGCCACAACGTGATGGTCTCGTCCGAATGGGCGGCGCCGAACACGTTCATGCCGGGCTTCGACCTCGAGGAGGTTGGCCACCTGAAGTACGGCCGCGAGATCCACTTCTGGGATTTCAAGGAAAAGCGCGTCGAGAACACCTTCTACCTGGGCGAGGACGGGCTGGTGCCGCTCGAGGTCCGTTTCCACCACGATCCGGATTCGAGCCACGGTTTCGTCGGCGCCGCGCTCTCCTCCAACATCATCCACTGGTACAAGAAGGATGGCCGGTGGATCTGGGAAAAGATCATCGACGTCGAGAACCAGCGCCACCCGGAATGGCCGATCCCGGTGCCGGGCCTGATCAGCGTGATCCTGATCTCGATGGACGACCGGTTCCTCTATTTCTGCAACTGGCTGCACGGGGACATCCGTCAATACGACATTTCGGATCCGTCGAAGCCGAAATTCACGGGCCAGGTCTGGATGGGCGGTCTTCTGAACAAGGCTCCGGTGGTCAACGGTCGGCGCATCACCGGCGGTCCGCAGATGATCCAGCTCTCGCTCGACGGCAAGCGGCTCTACGTCACCACGTCGCTCTTCTCGACCTGGGACAACCAGTTCTATCCGGATATCCGGCACAACGGCGGCTGCATGGTGATGGTCGATTGCGACCCCGAGAACGGCGGCATGTCGATCAACCCGGATTTCTTCGTCGACTTCGGAAGCGAGCCGCACGGCCCCGCCCGCTGCCACGAGACGCGCTACCCGGGGGGCGACTGCACCTCGGATATTTGGCTCTAGCTCTCGGGATGGAGCGGGTCACGATCACGCTCGCCAACCGCAGCGGCGCGTCGTTCCAGGTCGACCGGCACCAGCCGTTGCTTGGCGAGCTCGAGGCGCAGGGCGTGTCGCTGCCTTACGGCTGCCGCTACGGGGGCTGCATCTCCTGTGCCGCGAAACTGCTTTCGGGACGGATCGACCAGCGCGCAGGCGTCGCCCTGAACGGGCGCCAGCTCGCCGATGGCTACGTACTCCTCTGCGTCGCGCGGCCCTTGACCGACTGCACCTTCGACGTCGGCGTCGAGAGCCATGACAAGCTCTACCGCAACCCCTTCGCCAGCCCGCTGGCGCCGCACGAGCTGAAGCCCGACATTGCGAGCGCGCTAAAAGGATGCGCCATGACCGCAGCCAACCCCATCGACCATGACCAAGCCTACCCGGCGGACTATCTCGCCACCATTCTGAAAGAAGTGAAGACCATCGCCATGGTGGGCGCGAGCTCGGACCCCACCAAGTTCAGCTATGGGGTGCTCAGGGTCCTGCACGAAACCGGCTACGACATGATTCCGGTGAATCCCAATGAGGCCGGGACCGAGATCCGCGGACTGCGGGTCTACGAGTCGCTGGCTGCGATCGGCCGGCCCGTGGACATGGTCCAGGTGTTCCGCAGCTCCGATGCGCTGCCCGAGATCGCGCGCCAGGCGATCGCTATCGGCGCCAAGGTGCTATGGGCGCAGCTCGGCGTGCGCAACGACGAGGCGGCCCGGCTGGCGGAGGCTGCGGGCCTGAAGGTGGTCATGAACCGCTGTCCGAAGATCGAGCTGTTTCGCCCGTTCTGGAAGCCGAAGCTGCACCAGACGATTTGACCCACGCGGGCGCGACCCGGGTCGTTGTCGAGCGGTCGAATCCGGCCGCGGTTTCGCGCGAGTTGTGGAAAGGGCTCGTGAGGTTCAACCGCGAGCACGCGGGGCCGCTGTCCTATGCGCGCACAGTGATGAGCCTCCGAGACCGCAAAGGACGACTGCTGGGCGGGCTAATCCTGCAGTCGTACTGGCGGGAGAGCTACATAGAGCTCCTCTGGGTGTCGGCACGAACGCGCGGCGCAGGATTCGGCAGAAGACTCCTCAAGGAAGCGGAGAAGCGCGCGCGGCGGCGCGGCAGCCGCCTGATCCACCTGAATACGTACTCTTTTCAAGCGCCCGGCTTCTACGAAAAGCAGGGCTATCGGCGCTTCGGCGAAGTGTCTGGTTCTCCGCAGGGTGAACGCCGGCACTTTTACGTGAAGCGTCTGCGCGCCACTTAGCGAAAAGCCAAGCAGGTGATGGACGGCGCAGGAATGTTCTGATATCCATGCCGCAGGGGACAAATCTGGAGATCGCAATGAGATACGGCAGATCGCTTCTCGTAGTGGCGCTTGTAGTTGCAGCGGGCTCGGCGCAGGCGGCCGGAATCGGCGTGCGCGCCGGCACGACGGGATTGGGCGCGGACTTCGGCTGGGGCATTGCGCCCACGCTCGGCGGGCGCATCGGCCTGTCGGGGATGAACTTCAATACGGACGTCGAAACGAGCGACGTCAACTACGACGCGAAGGTGAAGCTCGCGAACCTGAATCTTTTCCTCGACTGGAGCCCGCTCGGGCCGTTCCGGCTCACGGCCGGCTTCATCGCCAACAACAACAAGGTCGACCTCACTGGCCAGGGCTCCGGCAGTCTTTCGGGCACCACCCTGACCGGCACGGTGAAGCCCGACAAGGACTTCGCGCCGTACCTCGGCGTCGGCTATGGCAATGTCTGGACCAAGGGCGTCAACTTCTACTTCGACCTCGGCGTGATGTTCCAGGGATCGCCCCAGGTGAGCCTGAGCTGCCAGCCGGCGGGTTCTCCGCAATGCGCTCAGGTCGGAGCCGAGCAGCAGAGGGTCCAGGACGAGCTGAACAAGTACAAGTATTACCCCGTGCTGAACCTGGGGATCACCATCGGATTCTGAGCCATGTGCCGAAGCATCAAGACGCTGTTCAACTTCAAGCCGCCCGCGACCGGCGAGGAAGTCCGGGCGGCGTCGCTACAGTTCGTGCGCAAGATCTCGGGCTACCACAAGCCATCGCACACCAACGAAGCGGCGTTCGATGCCGCGGTGGAGCAGGTGGCCGCGATCGCGCACAAGTTGCTCGAGTCTCTGCAGACCAGCGCCGAGCCGCGCGACCGCGAGGTCGAAGCCGCGCGCGCCCGGGCGCGGGCCGCCGAGAGGTTCGGAACGTCCTGAAAGGATGTTTCGCGTAGTCCCGCTCGGCGAAGAGCACATCGAGGGCTTTTGCGCGGCGCTGGACACCGTAGCTCGCGAGCGCCGCTATCTGCTTTTTCTGCAGGGGCCGCCGCCTGAAGACGTGGGCAAGTTTGTCCGCGGCAATCTGCGCAAGAGCTACCCTCAATACGTAGCGCTGGCGGATGACAGGGTCGTCGGCTGGTGCGATGTCCTGGCGATCGACCGTCCGACCCGGGCGCACAATGGCGTGCTCGGCATAGCCGTCTTGCCGGAGTTCCGCGGCCGCGGCATCGGTACGGCGCTGCTGCGCGAAGCGCTGCAACGCGCCCGGGCCTTCGGCTTCACGCGAATCGAGCTGGCCTATCGCGCGGGCAACGCGCGGGTGGCTGCGCTCTACGAGAGATTCGGCTTCGTGCGCGAGGGAGTACAGCGCAACGCGGTGCGAGTCGATGGGGCGTACGAAGACCTTGTTTGCATGGCGCTGCTTGTCGCCTGACCACCTTGGAGCGAAACCACCATGATCGTCGGTGCGCATCTGGTTATCACCAGCAAGAAGCCCGAAGCGGACCACGCGTTCCTGCGCGACGTCCTGAAGCTGCCGCACGTCAACGAGGGCGGGTACCTGATCTTCGCCCTGCCGCCGGCGGAGGTGTCGGTGCATGAGGGGAAGAAAGACAGCGTGCACGAGATGTTTCTGCTGTGCGACGACGTGAAGACGTTCGTCGCCGACATGAAGAAGCGCCGCATCGCCTGCAGCCCGGTCAAGGACCAGGGCTGGGGCCTGCTCACGCAGATGACCTTGCCCGGCGGCGGCAAGCTCGGCGTCTATCAACCGCGGCACGCGCGGCCGAAGATGTAGCGGTGCAGGCAGGCGGCAACGTGTTCGTCTGCGCGCACGGCGCCGGCGGGCACAAGGACGACCGGGGCATGGTCGCGGCTGCCGCGGCGCTCGGCGACGCCGGGTTCGACGTCGTGCGCTTCAACTTCGCCTATCGAGAAAGAGGCTCGAAGCGGCCCGATCCGATAGCCGACCTGAAGGCCGAGGTCGCCGCGATCGCCTCGCGCGCCCGCGAGGAGCTCAAGCCTCGAAAGCTCATCCTCGGCGGCCGCTCGATGGGCGGGCGCGCCGCCTCGATGCTCGCGGCAGATGGCTTCGAATGCGACGGACTGCTGTTGCTTGCCTATCCGTTGCATCCGGCGGGCAAGCCCGAGAAGCTGCGCGACGCGCACCTTCCCAAGATCCGCGTGCCGGTGCTGTGCTTCAACGGCACGCGCGACGAGCTTTGCCGGCGCGACCTGATGGAGAAAGCACTGGAAGGACTTTCCTGGCAGATGCACTGGCTGGACGGTGCCGGGCATTCGTTCCGCGCCAAAGACTTCGAGGCGATCGCCGAGGTCAGCCGCGCCTGGCTATCGCGTCTCGGATGACCGCGAGGAGGGCGCGCGCCTCGGCCCGGGGAGCGACCATTGGCCGCAGCTTTGCGATCTGGCTCTTCAAGGTTCCGTAGAAGGCGCGATCGACCGCAGCGCGGGTCACCAGACGGGCGAGGGCACGCTGGTCTTCGACGGGAAAATAACCTCGATAGCCCGCGCCCAGCAGCCCGACGTTGCCCGGGATGCGCGAGGCGAGGACGGGAACTCCGATGCGCAGGGCCTCGCACACCACGTTCGCGCCGCCCTCCATGCGCGAGCTGATCACCATGACGTGGCTGGAGGCGAGCCAGCGCAGCGCCTGCGCATGCGGGACGCTGCCGAGCCAGCGATAGCGCGGGTCGTTGGTTCTGGGCACGAGCTCGCGATCGAGCGCCGCGCCCAGGTGGACAACTTCGAGGGGCACCCCTGCTGGAATGAACTTGAGGGCAGAGAGTGTCCGCAGCGGGTCCTTTTCTTCGCGCAGATGGCCGATCACGCAAACCCGAAAAGACTTCGCGACCGGCCGGTGGCGCAGCAGCGTGGCCGAACTCTGCACGACCACCCGGACTTTCTTCCGCAACCTCGCAGCCAGCTCTTCGGCGGCCTTCGGCTGCAGCACGACCAGCCGGTGCGCAAGCTCGAGCGATTCCTGCGCCTCCTTTGAGGTCCGCATGTCGCGGTAAATGTCCGTGCCGGTCAACGCGACCACAAGGGGCTTTCCGATCGCAAAGCTGCGGATCGAAGCGTGACTGCGCCGGGCGTGCAGCGCGAGCATCAGGTCGGCGGCGGAAGAGGTCTCTTCCGTGGAAACCGACACCGTGTGGCCCGCGGCACGCAGGAACGCCGCCCAGCGCAGCGCGGTGTGGCGGTTGCCGTTGCGCGTGCCTGGCCCCGCCGGCGTCACCAAGGCGATTTTCATTCGCTAGACTGGAAGGTATGCAAGAGCCTTCGCTCCGGTTGAAAAAAGCACGAGAGCACACCCGCCGCGTAGCCGACGATCTCGCCGGCGAGCGCGAGTTCGGGCCGCAGCTCGCGATCGTCAATCCGCCGCGCTGGGAAGTCGGGCATGTCGGCTGGTTCCAGGAGTTCTGGTGCCTGAGGGGTGGCTCGGAGGAGCGCGCGTCGATTCTGCCGAACGCCGATCGGCTGTACAACTCGGCGACGGTGCCGCACGACGCGCGCTGGGGCCTGCCGCTGCCGTCGTTCGCGGACACCGTTGCCTACCGGGACGAGGTCCTCGAACGCGTGGTGCGCGGCCTTGAGGACATCGATCCCTATTTCGTCGAGCTTGCCCTGCGCCACGAGCTGATGCATGCGGAAGCGTTCCATTACACGCGCCAGACGCTGGGTTATCCGGGACCGGAAGCCCCGGAAGCAAGGGTGACTGAAAGTAAGGGTGACTTCGCGTGCCCCGGCGGCGTGTTCCGGCTCGGCGCCAAGCCCGGCGAGGGCTTCGCCTTCGACAACGAGAAGTGGAGCCACCCCGTCGTGCTCGAGCCGTTCCGGATCGCGCGGCGTCCCGTGACTTACGGCGAATACCGCAAGTTCGCGCAACCGCCCTACTGCAAGGACGGCATGGTCCGCCGTTTCGATCGCTGGATCCCGATCCCGGAGGACGAGCCGGTGCGCCACGTGAGCTGGCATCAGGCCAACGGGTACTGCGCGTTCGCCGGCAGGCGCCTGCCGACCGAGGCGGAATGGGAGTGCGCGGCACTGTCCGGGCTGGAGAACATCGGCCACGTATGGGAGTGGACTTCCAGCACCTTCCTGCCCTATCACGGATTCGTGCGCGACCCGTACAAGGAATACTCCGAGCCCTGGTTCGGCACGCACAAGGTCCTGCGCGGCGCGAGCTTCGCCACGCCTCCCGGCGTGGCGCACGCGCGCTTTCGCAACTTCTATACGCCGGAGCGCGCCGACATGTTCGTGGGCTTCCGGACGTGCGCGCTCTGACCTACCAGGCGGGCGGGAGAGCTTCGAGCGGGATCGCGTCGTTCGCCGCCCGGATGCGTGCATCGAGCGAGGCCGGGTCGCACGGCGCGACCGCGTCCCCGGCCCGCACCACGCCCCCGACGATGATGCGGCAGTTGAGGCCAGAGCGATTGAGCAGCGGCTTGAACACCTTTTTCCCGACCAGGTCCTCGAGGTAGCGGCACGGCACGTTGAGGCGCCCGCCGAACAGCACGCACTCGCCGACGCGGAAATAGCGCCCGACCAGATGATTCAGCGGTACGCCCTGCGTGGTGAGGTTTCGCCGGTGCTCGCCGGGGGCGAACTCGATGCCGTGGTCACGCGCCAGCGCTTCGAGGGTCTCGGATTCCATCAGCGTGACCTGGCGGTCGATGTGATGCTTCGCCGAGTACGTACCGGTACGCGAGGCGTAGCGGTCTCCCTCGAGGCCAACGCCGGCGACCAGGCCCGCACGCTCGAGGCGCTGCATCGGCCGGAACGCCGCAGGAGCGATATGGATGTGGAGCAGCCTGCCGTGCCACATGGACGAGCCCTTAGACTACAGACTCTGCCATGAGCGTGCTCACGTCGCGCGACAATCCGAAGGTCAAGCATTGGGCAATGCTGGCGAAGGACACCCGGTATCGGCGGACCGAGAGGCGCGCGCTGATCGAAGGACCGCATCTCCTCGCCGCCGCGCTCCAAAACGGCTATAAGCCCGTGGCGGTGCTGGCGACGGAGAAGGCGGCGGCCGGCGAGGAAATCGGCGCACTCATCGCCCGATGCGGCGTGCGGGCAGTCATGCTGGCCGAAAGCCTGTTCGGCGCGATTTCGGACGTGGAGACCCCCCAGGGAATAGCAGCGGAGATCGCGATTCCCGACGATGCCGAAGGGGAGGGCCTCGATACCGTGTTCCTGGAGGGCGTGCAGGATCCCAGCAACGTCGGCGCGATCATTCGCAGCGCGGCGGGGTTCGGCATCGGAAGGGTCCTCCTGGACCGCGACTGCGCCGACGCCTGGTCACCCAAGGCCTTGCGCGCCGGCATGGGCGGGCACTTCGCCTTGCGGGTTTACGAAACCGGCCGCCTCGCCGCGGAGATGGACGCGTTCAAGGGAACGCTGGCCTGCGCCGTAGCGCGGGGCGGAGTACCGCTTCGGGAGGCCGCGCTGAGCGGCTCCGTGGGGTGGATCTTCGGCGCGGAGGGGCGGGGGGTCAGGGAAGAGACGCTGCGCAAAGTTGCTCTGCGGGTCACGATCCCAATGAAGCCAGGCACTGAGTCGCTCAACGTCGCCGCTGCCGCGGCGATCTGCTTCTACGAGACCTTCAGCAAATCTGGCGCTTGAGGTGAAACTCGAAATTCGGGGACGGAGCCCTAACCGAGTTAGGGCTCCGTCCCCGAATTTCAGTAGATCTGGCGCTTGATGCGCAGCTCGCGCAGGATCGTGGTGGCGATTTCCTCGATCGACTTGCTGGTGGAGTTGATCGAGCGGATGCCCTCGCGCCGCATCAGGTTCTCGGCCTCCTCGACCTCGAAGCGGCAGTTGTCGAGGTCGGCGTAGCGGCTGCCGGGCCGGCGCTCCTTGCGGATCTCGTGCAGCCGGTCGGACGCGATGGTGAGGCCGTAGAGGCGGGTTTTCTCTCCCCGCAGCGCCTCGGGGAGCTTCATGCGGTGGAAATCCTCGGGGATCAGCGGGTAGTTCGCGGCCTTTACGCCGAACTGCATCGCAAGGTATAGGCTGGTCGGCGTCTTCCCGCTGCGCGAGACGCCGACCAGGATCACGTCCGCCAGGCTAAGCTCGCGGTGCGAGGCGCCGTCGTCGTGCGCCATGGCGAAATTGATCGCCTCGATGCGCTGCTGGTACTCCTTCTTGTCCATCGCGCTGTGAGAGCGCCCGATCGTATGGCTCGACTTGACCCCGAGGCCGGCTTCCAGCGGATCGATGAAGCTTTCGAAGAAATCGATGAATAGCGCATTGGCGCGCCGCACGACCGCGCGCACGTCGTTGTTCACGAGGGTGGAGAACACGATCGCCTGGCCGTTGCCCGCTTCGGCGGCGATGCGCGCGATGCAGTCCTCGGCCTTCTCGGTCGAGTCGACGAACGGCAGCGTGACCTGGTTGAACTCGACGCCCTCGAACTGCGTGAGCAGGCTGTGGCCGAGCATCTGCGCCGTGATGCCGGTGCCGTCGGAGACGAAGAACACGGTTCGGCGCTGAGCCATAACGATAAAATACCCAACAATGCGCGTAGCGTGGCTTAAAGATTTACGCATGGCCGACCTCGAGCAGGTCGGCGGCAAGAACGCCTCGCTTGGCGAGATGATCGGCGGCCTGGCCGCGGCCGGAATCCGCGTTCCGGGCGGGTTCGCCACCACTGCGGATGCGTTCCGGGAATTCATGGGGGAGCTCGCGCCGCGCATCGACGAGCGCCTGAAGAAGCTCGACCCGAAGGACGTCGACGCCTTGGCGAAATGCGGCGCCGAGGTGCGCTCCTGGATCCTGGCGAGGCCGTTTCCCGCCGACCTTGATCGAGAGATACGTTCAAAGTATCAAGAGCTTACTGCACAGACCTCAACTGAAACCTCCTTCGCCGTGCGCTCCTCCGCCACGGCCGAAGACCTGCCCGAGGCTTCGTTCGCGGGCCAGCAGGAAACGTTTCTCAACATCCGCGGCGCCGACAACGTCCTCGAAGCGATCCGCCATGTCTTCGCTTCGCTCTACAACGACCGCGCGATCTCCTATCGTGCCCACCACAACTTCGACCACGCTGCCGTCGCGCTGTCGGCGGCGGTCCAGCAGATGGTGCGCAGCGACCTCGGCGCGAGCGGCGTCCTGTTCACGCTCGATACCGAGTCGGGCTTCCGGGACGTGGTGTTCATCACCTCGTCCTATGGCCTGGGCGAGCTCCTGGTGCAGGGCGCCGTCAACCCCGACGAGTTCTACGTCCACAAGCCGATGCTGGAGAAGGGCCGCCCGGCCATCGTGCGCCGCGGGCTGGGCTCGAAGCTGCAGAAGATGGTGTTCGCGAAATCCGACAAGGCGGGCAAGTCCACGCGGACCGTGGACGTCGCCGAAGCCGACCGCCATGCGTTTTCGTTGAAGGACGGGGAGATTCTCGAGCTGGCGCGCTACGCCGTCGCGATCGAGCGCCACTACGGCCGCCCGATGGACATCGAGTGGGCCAAGGACGGCGCCGACGGCCGCCTCTACGTGCTGCAGGCGAGGCCCGAGACGGTCAAATCCCGCACGCGCGACGTCGAGGAGCGCTATGCGCTGAAGGGCAGCTCGCGCGTGATGGCGAGCGGGCGCGCCATCGGCCACAAGATCGGCAGCGGCGCGGTGCGGATCGTCCCCGACGCCTCGCAGATGTCGCGGGTGAAGAAGGGCGACGTGCTGGTCACGGACATGACCGACCCGAACTGGGAGCCGGTCATGAAGCTCGCCGCGGCGATCGTCACCAACCGCGGCGGGCGCACCTGCCACGCCGCGATCATCGCGCGCGAGCTCGGCATCCCCGCGGTCGTCGGCTGCGGCGACGCTACCCGGCGCCTGAAGGACGGCCAGCCGGTGACCGTGTCCTGCGCCGAAGGCGACACCGGCAGCGTGTATGAGGGCCTGCTGCCGTTCGAGGTCTCGACCCGCGAGCGCGGCGAGATGCCGCGCATCCCGGTGAAGATCGCGATGAACGTGGGCAATCCGCAGCTCGCGTTCGAATTCGCCCAGATCCCGAATGCGGGCGTGGGCCTGGCACGGCTGGAATTCATCATCAACAACGAGATCGGCGTGCACCCGCGCGCGTGCCTCGACTACGAAGAGCTGCCCAAACCGCTGAAGGCCAAGCTGGACGAAAAGACCCGCGGCTACGCCGATGCGCGCAGCTTCTACCGCGACAAGCTGGTCGAGGGCGTGGCGACCATCGCCGCCGCGTTCTGGCCCAAGCCCGTGATCGTGCGGCTTTCGGACTTCAAGTCGAACGAATACAAGAAGCTCCTCGGGGGCGAGCGCTACGAGCCCGACGAGGAAAACCCGATGCTCGGCTTGCGCGGCGCCTCGCGCTACCTCTCGCCCGACTTCCGCGCGTGCTTCGAGCTCGAGTGCGCGGCGATGCGCACGGTGCGCGACGAGATCGGCCTGACCAACGTCGAGCTGATGGTGCCTTTCGTGCGCACGGTCGGCGAGGCCCGCGAAGTGGTTTCTTTGCTTGAAAAAAATAACTTGCAGCGGGGCAAGAACGGCTTGCGCGTCGTGATGATGTGCGAGCTGCCGTCCAACGCCATCCTCGCCGAGGAGTTCCTCGAGCTGTTCGACGGCTTCTCGATCGGCTCGAACGACCTGACGCAGCTCACCCTGGGCCTGGACCGCGATTCGGGGCTGGTCGCCGG
>Ga0137431_1000507_pt1 | contig 13976 bp, 5 predicted proteins | sample EasRivERMZT800_2_FD_104646 | JGI IMG/M metagenome (GOLD analysis project Ga0137431, IMG submission 104646) | Soil microbial communities from meander-bound floodplain in the East River, Colorado, USA - East River MetaG ERMZT800_2 | ecosystem: Environmental > Terrestrial > Soil > Floodplain ... | reverse complement strand
GATCGTGGTTCCGATCCGCGGCCAGGACTGGAACGACAACGGCCAATGGATCGATCTGCACAACCAGACCTGGTCGCCTACCAGCATCGCGACTTCGAATTTCTTCAATGGGGCCTGGAATAGCGCGTACACAGGCGTCGCGCGCGCCACTCTGTTCATTTCCGCGCTACAGAACGTGAGCGTTCCGAACAGGGCAACCTACATCGCCGAGGGCCGGGCGCTGCGCGCGTTCTATTACTACATCCTGATGGACCATTTCGGCGGCGTGCCGATCGACACAACCACTGAAATCGACCCGGGCGCCCGCAGCACGCGTCGTGAATTGTTCGATTTCATCGAAAGGGAGCTGATTGCGGCGCGCGACTCAGGGCTGCCGGACACCTGGGACGCCGCGAACCACGGGCGGGTCACCAAGGGCGCCGCGGACGCGATCCTCGCCAGTATGTACATCAACGCCGGTGTGTTCACGAAAGACGGTGCCGCGGGGGGCATCCTTGCCGCCGCCTACAACACCTGTTTGGGCGTATTGGTGAGCGGCGGCCAGGATGCCTGCGCGGCCGCCATCGCCGCGTCGGATCGCATTCTGAATTCCGGCAACTATCAGCTGGCCGACTCGTTCCCCAAGGCCTTCCGGCACGACAACGGCAGCTCGCCCGAGAACATCTTCGTCGTCAAGTTCATCCCGGCGGACGGCGTGGGCATCGGTGTCACGATGGCGGCGCTGCACTATTGCCAGTATGCGCCGCTCACGCCCTGGAACGGCTTCTCCACCCTGGCGGAGACGTACGGCGCGTTCGACGCGACGGACAAGCGCCGGAATGTGATCCTGATGGGACCACAGAGGGACGTGCTCACCGGTGCACTGGTGACCGTACGCGTCTCCGGCGCATGTCCCGCCTATACGCCGGCGAATGCGCTGGTTTTCACCGACACCATCAACAACATCACCTCGGCGAGCGAAAGCCAGGGTGGTCGGTTGTATAAGTGGCCGGCCGACCCGGCCCACGTGCAGCAGAACAGCGGCAACGACTTCGCCTGGTTCCGGCTCGGTGAGATTTACCTGATCAAAGCCGAAGCCTTGAACGAACAGGCGGCGGGTAGTGCTGCAGCACTCACGCTGCTGAACCAGCTGCGCGCTCGCGCGCCGGGAGAGGCCGTCAACGTACCGCTCGCAGCGGTCGACCGCCCCACGATCCTCAGGGAGCGGCTGTTCGAGCTGTTCGGCGAGAGCAAGCGGCGGCAGGATCTGATCCGGTTCGGGGGATACACCGGCCGGACCGACGCCGCATCAGGCCTGGTCGGGGGCAAGGCAGCCAGACCGGATTACTACGTGCTGATGCCGATCCCGCAGACGCAGATCAACGCGAATCCCATGCTGACGCAGAACCCAGGGTACTGATTGCTGAAGCCGTACCACGGAGGGGCGCAGACATGTGCGCCCCTCCTTTTTTTTCTCCTGGCGCTGAGCGCCGCCTGCTCCGAGAAACCACACGACACCGCTCCACCTCAGCCGGGCAGAGAACTCTTTACGCGCATGCCCTCCGGCTACACGGGCGTCGCGTTTGCCAATCGTCTGAGCGAAACGCGCGACTTCAATGTCTTCACCTACCGCAATTTCTATAACGGCGGCGGGGTAGCGCTCGGTGACCTGACCGGGGACGGCCTCCCCGAAATCGTCCTCACCTCAAATCAGGACGGCCCGAAAGTCTATCTGAACCTTGGCCAGTTCCGATTTCGAGACGTGACCGAAGAGGCGCGCGTCGTGGAGCGGGACCGCTGGACGACGGGCGTCACGCTCGCCGACGTGAACGGAGACGGGAAGCTCGACATCTACGTGTGCCACGCCGGCCTGAAGCCCGGCTCGGCGCGCGCGAATACCCTCTACATCAATCAGGGCATGACCGACGGCATCCCGCATTTCACGGAGATGGCAGCGCAGTACGGCCTGGCCGATACCGGTTACTCGACCCAGGCCGCCTTCTTCGACTACGACGGCGACGGCGACCTCGACATGTTCCTGATTCGCAACTCCCCGCGGCCCGTCGCCAGCATCGCCGTCAAGAACCAGCGCACTCAGCGCGACCCGTTAGGCGGCCACGAGCTCTACCGGAACGACCACGGTCACTTCGTCGACGTCAGCGAGCGGGCAGGGATCTACGGGCCCACGATCGGGTTTGGATTGGGAATCGCGGTCGGAGACGTGAATCGCGACGGCCGCCCCGACGTGTACATCGCGAACGACTTCTTCGAGCGCGACTACCTCTATCTGAACAACGGGAGCGGGACGTTTCGGGAGGTCCTGGAGGACGCGCTGCCGGTCTCCAGTTATTTCTCGATGGGCGTCGACATCGCCGACATCGACAACGATGGCTGGCCCGATATTTACACGAGCGACATGCTCCCCGAAGACGACTACCGCCTCAAGACGACGCAAGCGTTCGAGCCGTGGACGGTCTATGATGCCAAGGCACGCGACGGATTCGGCTACCAGCTCATGCGCAACATGCTGCAGCGCAACAACGGAAACGGCACGTTCAGCGACGTCGCCTGGCAGTCAGGGGTCGCGCGCACCGACTGGAGCTGGGCCGCGCTGATCGCCGACTTCAACCTCGACGGCAACAAGGACCTGTTCGTCGCCAATGGTATGTCCAGGGACGTCACGTCACAGGATTACATCGCGTTTCTGTCGAACGATCAAACCCTGCTTACGGCGACGCGCGGTGGGGAGCAGCGGGTCGATTTCGAGAGCCTGATCGCCGCCATGAGCTCGACCAAGCTTCCCAACTACGCGTTCCGCAATGACGGCGCGCTCACCTTCACGAAGGTCAGTGCGGCCTGGGGGCTCGACCAGCCCAGCTTCTCGAACGGCGCCGCCTACGGCGATCTCGACGGCGACGGCGCCCTCGATCTCGTCGTGAACAACGTGAACGACGAAGCCTTTGTCTATCGCAACAACGCCCGCACGCAGTTGCCAGAGAACCGGTTCCTCCGGGTTCGCCTGACCGGCACCGGAGAGAATCCGTTCGCGATCGGCGCGCGCGTGACCATCCGTGCCGGCGGGACCCAGTTCGAGCAAGAGCTTCAGCCCACGCGCGGGTTTCAGTCGAGCGTCGATTACACGCTGACGTTCGGCGTCGGAAAAGTGGACACGCTCGAGTCACTGATCGTCGACTGGCCCAACGGGAAATCGACGATCCTCTCGCCGGTCGCGACGAATCAGCTCCTGACGGTCTCCGAGGCCAATGCCCAGCGGACCCGGGGCGCCCTGCGCCGCGACCGGACCGTGCTGCTGCGCGACGTGACGAGTGAGGTGGGGCTCGATTTCGCCCACCACGAGAACGAGTTCGTGGATTTCGACCGTGAACCTCTGATGCCACACCTGGTCTCGACCGGGGGACCGATAGTGACTGTCGGAGACGTGAACGGCGACGGACTGGACGACTTTTTCATCGGCGGCGCCAAGGGTCAACCCAGCGCGGTGTACGTGCAGCGCCCCAACGGCACGTTCCGGTCAGCCAATCCGGCGCTGTTTGCCCAGGACCAGATCGCCGAGGATCTGGGTGCAGCCTTTCTGGATGCCGACGGCAACGGCACGCTCGATCTCTATGTCGCCACGGGAGGAACCGAGTTCTCGGCACACGCGCCCGCCCTCGAGGACCGGCTGTACTTGGGCGACGGGCGTGGAGGGTTTACAAAAGCGCCGGACCGCCTGCCGCCGCTGTTCAACAGCAGCTCGCGTGTGGCGGTGTCACGCGAGTTCGTATTCGTCGGAGGCCGCGTGGTGCCGGGCCGGTACGGCGTAGCCCCGTCGAGCACCCTGCTCCGGCGTAATGCGAACGGGCGGTTCACGGACGTCACCGCCCAGGTCGCGCCGGAGCTCGCGCACGTCGGCATGGTGACCGACGCGCTCTGGGCCGACGTGGATGGCGACCGCCGCGACGACCTCGTGATCGTGGGCGAGTGGATGCCGATCACGGTGTTCCACAACACCGGCGCCCGGCTCGAGCGCGCGACGACGCGCGGCCTGGAGCGCAGCGCGGGATGGTGGAACCGGATCGTCGCAGGAGATTTCACGGGCGACGGCCGCGTGGACTTCATCGTCGGGAACGCCGGACTGAATTTCCGCCTGCACGCATCGGCCGATGAGCCCACGCGCATGTACGTGAGAGACTTCGATCACAACGGATTCCCGGAGCAGATCCTCACCACCGTCGAGGACGGACGCGAGACGCCCGTCGCGCTGCGCGACGAGCTGACGGGCGTCCTGCCGTCTCTGAAACCGCGGTACCCCACGTACGTCGATTACGCGCGACAAAGTGTGCGGGATGTCTTCGGCACAGCGCTCGACAGCGCCCTCGTCAAGCGCGTCGACACGTTCGCGTCAGTGCTGGCGCGGAACAACGGCGACGGCTCGTTCACGCTGGTCCCGCTCCCGGGCGAGGCCCAGATTGCTCCAATCTATGGGATCCTCGCCGGGGATTTCGACCACGATGGCCGGTCCGACGTGTTGCTGGGCGGGAATCTGGCCGGCGTGCAGCCGGCATTTGGCTCGATGATGGCGAGCTATGGACTGCTGTTGCGTGGGGATGGCCGCGGGGAATTCGCCGTGGTCCGCGCTTCCGAGAGCGGGTTCATCGTGCCGGGACAAACGCGGGACATTCAGCGGCTGCGCACCCGCCGGGGCGACCTCTACATCGTCGCCCGCAACAACGACCGGCCGCTGTTCTTCAGGCCGCTGCGCTAGCTTTGCTTGGTGCGGATGACGATCACGCCGTTCGAACCGCGGACCCCATACGCGGACGTTGCGGCGGCATCGCGCAGCACCTGGACGGTCTCGATATCATAGATGTTGATGGCGCTGAGATTGCCGCCCACCGCAGCACCCAGTGGGATGCCGTTGACGACGAACAGCGGCTCAGTATCGCCGACGAGCGTGTTCTTGCCGCGAAGGATCAGCTTGGAACTACCATCCGCGGCTCTCTCGATGGTGAGACCGGGGACCCGCGCGAGCAGCAGTTGCTCCAGGGACTGGCCCGGGGAACGACGGATGTCATCGGCCGTAAGGACCGTTCCTGGCGGGCGGGCATCTGTCTGAGAGGCAGGCGCGGCCTTGCGATGCGAGCACGAGACGAGCAGAAAGCAGGCGAGCCAAGCGGCGCGCGTAACGGTCTTCATGAGCACCCCTTTGAAAGAATGCGCTGAACCCAAATATCGGAGTAACTCATGCGAATGCAATCGATGCTGCTCGTCCTCGCCGGCTGCGCCACGCCCCTCGTCGCGCAGACCCGCGTCACCTCGCCCGACACTCGCAACGCGGTGCAGGTCGGGATTCACGAAGGCGGGCTCTACTACCTGGTGCAGCGTGACGGCAAAACACTGCTGACGCCCTCACGACTGGGCTTCGTCTTCCGCGGGCAGCCCCCCCTGCGCGACTCGCTCAGCATCGCCGATTCCAGCCGCAGCACGTTTGACGAGACCTGGACGCAGCCGTGGGGCGAGGTGCGGCGCGTCCGCAACCATTACAACGAGCTGAAGGTCTCGGTCCAGGAGACGACGGCGCCGCGGCGGCAATTCGTGCTGGCCGTGCGCGCCTTCAACGACGGCGTGGCGTTCCGCTACGAGTTCCCCTCCCAACCGTCTTTGAGCGAGTTCGAAATCATGGACGAGCTGACCGAGTTTGCGTTCTCCGACAACGCACGCGCCTGGTCGATTCCGTCCAACCGCCCGCGGCTCGACCGCTCGGAGCAGCTCTACTCGTCGCAGCCCATCAGCACGCTCGACAGCGTGCAGACCCCCATCACGATGGAGACGCGCGACGGCAAGACGTTCATGGTGCTGCACGAGGCGAACCTCGTCGACTACGCGCGCATGAACATCAAAGGGCCGCGCATGGAAAACCGCACGCTGCGCGTCGATCTCGCGCCCTACGCCGACGGCGTAAAAGTGCGCGGCCGTACGCCGTTCAACACACCCTGGCGCACGATTCAGATCGCGGATCGCGCGGGCGACCTGGCCCCATCGGTGCTCGGCCTGAACCTCAACCCGCCGAGCGTCATCGCGAACACGGACTGGATCAAGCCGATGAAGTACGTGGGCATCTGGTGGGGGATGCACATCAACACGATGACGTGGAATTCGGGACCGAAGCACGGTGCGACAACCGCCAATACGAAGCGCTACATCGATTTTGCCGCCGCCAACGGACTCGGCGGTGTGCTGGTCGAAGGCTGGAACATCGGCTGGGACGGCGACTGGATCCAGAACCGCAACGCGTTTTCGTTCACCCAGCCCTATCCCGACTACGATCTACCAGAGCTGGCCCGCTACGCGCAGTCCAAGGGCGTGAAGCTGATCGTCCACAACGAGACCTCGGGCGGCATTCAGAACTACGAGCGCCAGATCGACAGCGCCTTCTCGCTCTACGAGCGCCTAGGGCTCGACGCGATCAAGTCCGGCTACGTGACCGACCTGACCAGTGAAGGCCATTCGCACTGGAGCCAGTTCATGGTCAACCATTACCGGCACGTGATCGCGAAAGCCGCGCAGCATCACATCATGCTCGACGCGCACGAGCCGATTCACGACACGGGCGAGCGCCGGACCTACCCCAACATGATGAGCCGCGAAGGCGCGCGCGGGCAGGAATACAACGCGTGGAGCGGCGAGGGCGGCAATCCGCCCGAACACGAGACGATTCTGTTCTTCACACGCATGCTCACCGGACCGATGGACTTCACTCCCGGCATCTTCGACATCCTGCGAACCAAGACCGGCCCGGCGCGCAGCAACGAGGAGTCCCGTGTGCGGACCACGCTGGCCAAGCAGCTCGCGCTGTACGTGGTGCTGTACTCGCCACTGCAGATGGCCGCGGATCTCCCGGAAAACTACGAGGGCCAGCCGGCCTTTCAGTGGATCAAGGACGTCGCGGTCGACTGGGACACCACGCGCGTGATCGACGGCAAGATCGGCGACTACGTGATCGTGGCGCGCAAGCAGAAGGACAGCCCGCAGTGGTTCCTGGGCGCGATTACGGACGAAGAAGCGCGCACGTTCGACGTGCCGCTCACGTTCCTCGACGCCGGCAAGAGCTACGTGGCCGACATCTATGCCGATGGAGCAGGCGCCGATTGGCTCACGAACCCGACGCCGGTGCGGATCACGCACCGCACGGTGACTCGCGCTACGCGGCTACGCATCGCGCTCGCCAAGGGCGGCGGGCAGGCGATCAGGATTCGGCCGGCGACCGCACCCAAACCGCCGGCGACGCCGGCGCCGAGGACAGCGCCGTAATCAGCGGTTTTTGAGGGCGGGGGTGGGGGGGGTCCGCGTGTTGTACTCGCGCAGATAGCGCTGGCGCGCCGAGTCCGCCGGGTAGCCGTCGCCCGGGCCGTATGGGTACGACTTGATCGCGTGATACGGGAGCGGCTCGACCGTGGTCCCGTACGCCGTGTTCAGGTCGGAGTCCTTGATCCAGCCGTCGCTATATAAGAAGAAGGTGCGGGTCCACCCTGCCGTGGGGGGCGGCTGCTTGGCTGCCGCCGCGTCGAACTGAACGGTGGCCTCGTCCCCGGGGAGCATGACGATGTAGCGGTCGTCGCTCTCGTCGAGCAGCGGCCGCACGTCCCCGAAGCGCGTCGCGGCACCCGTGATCGGCCGCCACGGCGACTCTTTGGTGACGTCCTCGTAGGCAAACCAGTGCGGCCCGTAGCGCCCACCGCGCCGGTACATCCGCGAGAACCCGCGGTAGTGTAGATCGGCGGACTGTGGCGTTAGCGTGGTCACACGGTTTTCTGCTCCCTGCTCCCCGCTCCCCGCTCCCTCAGCCACAAACGCCTGATCCCAATACACCTGCATGCTGGTGCGCACTCGGATTTGGTGATCCTTCGTGGGGAAGATGCCGCCGAGATCCAGCACCATCGTCTTGTCTTTGCCCGCCGGAAATCCGATCATGCCGCGCGACACCCACTGCCCGCGGGCGTCGCGCACTTCGATCACCGGCATCTCGGATTTGAGCGTGTGCTGTTGCGAGAGGGCGACGTTGATGCTCGCGTCGCTCGGGAAGATCCAGCCGCGCAGGAACAGATGGGTACCGGGCTCACCCGCTCGCTCGTCCAGCTCGAGCACGAGCGCGTGCGGCTCGGTCAGTCCCTGATACTTGAGCGGCGTGAGGTCCGAGACGTAGTGGTAGTCGTTCTCGCGCAGCGCGTCGAGCACGTCGATTCCGCGCTCGTTCACGGCCGACAGCGGCGCGCGGCGCTGTACGACCTGGAAGAGCCGCAGCGCCGGCCCGCGCATCGGTGGGAAGCGCTCATCGACGAACACGTCGACCGAATCGGGATGGTCGACCGCGAGCAACCGGAGCTGGTCGAGGTACGCGGTCTCCCACAGCTCTTCGGTCACCTGAATGACGTAGCGGCCGTTCTGTGGCTTCAGTGCCTCCCCGGGGATTCGCACGTATTCGAGCGAAGCGCCCGCCGGCGCATACGCCATCCCTGCTCCCTGCTCCCTGCTCCCTGCTCCCATGATTCCCACCGGCATCCCTAGCGCACTCTGCCACATGATGTCCGTGACGAACCGGAACTGCTTCCCGTCCCATGTATAGAGGAAAGCGCACGAGCCCTTGAGCTGCTGCAGCTCGAGCACGTCGGCATCGGTGCCGGGGAAGTAGATCGTCTGCGGCACGCCGTTGGGCCACTGCACGCGCAGCACGTCGGCCTTGAGGTGGGTGCCCAGGCCGATCTGCGTCAGGCGGTCGGTCACGACGCGCGTCTGATACAGCTCGCCGGCGCGCACCTCGACCGTGGAGCCGATGCCGAACGTGTTGTTCTTGCTGCTGCCGCTGCGCAGCGCGGTGAGTTGGATGCGCATACCGAGGTGTGTGTTGCCGCCGTCGTTGCGCAGGAACCGGGCGCCGTGGCTCGTGCCGAGCAGGATGTCGGGATCGCCGTCGCCGTCCAGGTCGCTGACGAGCACCGGCCCGATACGACCGTGTCTCACCTCTTGAGGCAAGATGGCCGAGCGATCCTCGAACCGGCCGGCGCGATTGTTGTGAAACAGCGATGCGCCGCTGTCATTGGCCGCGAACAGATCGAGCCAGCCGTCGTTGTCGTAGTCCACAAAACGCGCTTCTCCACCGTAGCGCGCGGGAATCCTCCGCGTGTCGCCGATGAACGTCCCTGTTCCGCTGTTGTGCCACAGGCCGGTGTGGCCTAGGTAGACATCGATCGCGCCATCGTTGTCGTAGTCACCGACGGCTACGGGCCTGCGTCCATTGATTGTATCTGGGGCGTTGGTAAAGCCGTGTACGGCATCATTCAAGTAGAGCGCCTGACCACTGGTCTCGCTCACGATAAACACGTCGACGCGGCCGTCGTCGTTGACGTCCGCAAACCCGGCGTCGCTGCCTACGTTCGTGAGCCCGGCGGCATCCGCTAGCCACGCGAATGTGCCGTCAGCGTTGTTGCGGTAGACCCCAAGCGACTCGCCGACGAGCAGCAGATCCAGATCGCCGTCATGATCCAGGTCCACGAAGACCGCGCGCTGAGTCCCGGTGACGTTACGCACCCCGGCACGAGCGGTAACATCCTCGAACCGCTGGCCCTCGCGATTACCCAACAGGTAGCCGCGGTGGTCCGTGCCAATGGCGAACAGATCGAGCCAGCCGTCGTTGTCGTAATCGGCGAACGTGGCGAACACCGCGCCGGCGGGGAGCGGAACTGGGACTCGGCTCGTCACTTCGGTGAAGAAGCCCTGCTGCATGGCATACAGCCCCACCTTGTTGCCCGCGGCCAGCAGCAGATTGTCGATGCCGTCACCGTCGTAGTCGCCCAGCGCGAGCGCGGTTGGCGCCTGCCCCAGCTCCGGTAGTCCGCTCTCGTTGGTCACGTCGGTGAATTGCACTAGGGCGGCGGCCGGCGGAGGGCGAATGCCGCGCATCGTGATCAAGGTCTGCGGGCTGAACGAAAACGTCTGATTGCCGGCGATCGGCCCTTCGGTCCAGTTGACGAGCGCCAGCGCCGCCTGGTACGGCGCGGTGACCTCGATCGCGCGGCGCAGGGGGTCAAAGGCGAGGCGTGCATCGGCGCGGCGGCCCGCCCGCAGCGCCTGCATGGCGGCCGAGAGGTGCGGCTGGGCGTCGGGCGGCGGTTCGGGGCGCAGCCGCCGCATGTCTTCCAGATAGCGCAGCGTGCTGTCGCTCTCGCCTAGGCGCAGGAGCACGTCCGCGAGCTCGACGCGCACCGCCAGATTCGACGGCGCTTTCTCCAGTACCTGACGCAACCGCCTGACGTAGGCCGTGTCGCCACCAGTCTGGCGGTCCAGCTGGGCGAGCGTGTACAGCACGCGCGCGTCGGGGGGGGGCTCGACATCGGCGAGCACGCGCCGTGCCTCTTCGGGCCGGTCCGTCAGCGCGTACAGCCGAGCCATGATGAGCGCGATCACCGGACTGCGCGAATCGAGCTTGCGCGCGCGCTTGAGCTGCGCTTCGGCATCAGCGAGCCGGCCGGCGCGCAGGTAGGTGAGGCCCAGGTTCGCGTAGCCGTTGGGGTCTTTCGGCGCGAGCGCGATCACCGTCTTGAATTCCTGCTCGGCTTCCGGGAGGCGACCGCGCTCGAGCTCGGCGAGTCCGACGGTGCGCGCCGTGAGCAACGCACCCTGGTCGATGGGTTTCTCGCGACAGCCAATGAGAAACACCGCCGCGAGCACGACTGCAAATTCAACGCTATACTGCGTCCTCTTGCGTCGCACTGTTCTCGTTTTTCTCCTCTTCGTCGCGAGTTGCCGCGATCGCTCCACGCCACCGCTGTTCGAGCGTGTCGAGCCTGCGGCAAGCGGCGTGAGTTTCTCCAACACGCTGCCGCGAGATTCCGCAGTCAACATCGTGAGTTACCTGTACTACTACAACGGCGGTGGTGTCGCGGCGGGCGACGTGGATGGTGACGGTTTGGTGGACCTGTATTTCACATCGAACCTGGGCTCCAACCGGCTGTACCGCAACCAGGGACAGTTTCGATTTGAAGACGTGACGGATCGCGCCGGTGTGGCGGACTCGGCTGGGTGGAAGAGCGGCGTGACCATGGCCGATGTGAACGGCGATGGCCGTCTCGACCTCTACGTATCGGGCGTGGACGATGAGATGCGCGGCCGCAACGTGCTCTACATCAACAACGGGAACGGCACGTTCACCGACCGCACTGACGCGTACGGCCTCGGCTTCGCCGGATACGGCACGCAGGCCGCGTTTTTCGATTACGACGGCGACAGCGACCTGGACATGTACCTGCTGAACAGCTCGACGCTGCAACGCATTTCGCGCGCGCCGAGCACGAGCCGCACCGCGCGCGACGCCGCGGCCGGGGATCGGTTGTACCGCAACGACAACGGCCGCTTCGTAGATGTCAGCGAGCACGCCGGTATCTATGGGAACGTCGAAGGCTTTGGGCTGGGGATTGTGATCAGCGATCTGAATCTCGACGGCTGCCCCGACATCTACGTCGCGAACGATTTTCCCGAAAACGATTTTTTATATCTGAACAAGTGCGACGGCACGTTCCGGGAAGCGATCACCGAGACCACGGGGCACACGAGCCGCTTCTCTATGGGCGTGGACGCGGCCGATTTCAACAACGACGGCCGGCCCGACATCGCCGTCCTGGACATGCTTCCCGACAGCGAGCCGATCCTCAAGACCGCGGCCAGCGCCGAGAGCTACAGCCTGTTCACTCTCAAGATCGCGGCCGGCTATCACGCGCAGTACGCCCGCAACACGCTGCAGCTGAATCGCGGCGCCCGAGGCGGAAGGCTGCGGTTCAGCGAGATCGGGCAGCTCGCAGGGATCTCGGCAACCGATTGGAGCTGGGCACCGCTGTTCGCCGACCTCGACAATGATGGCTGGAAGGATTTGTTCGTCACGAACGGGATCTACCGGCGGCCCAACGACCTCGATTACATCGCATCGCTCGACAGCGGAGGTCCACCCAGGCTGGACCGGATGCCGAGCGTGCCGCTGAGCAAGTATGCGTTTCACAACAACGGCGATCTGACTTTTACGAACAGGGCTCAGGGTTGGGGATTGGGGGATAGGGGATTCTCGAACGGCGCTGCGTACGCGGATCTCGACAACGACGGCAATCTCGATCTGATCGTGAACAACGTGAACGCGCCGGCCTCGATCTACCGCAACCTCGGGGCAGGCGGGCACTACCTGCGCGTTGTCTTGCGGGGCAGCGGGGCGAACACGGCCGGCATCGGCGCGAAAGTCACGGTCAGAACGCAGGCCCCCCCCCGTACGCAGTTGCTCGAGCAGAGCCCAACGCGCGGCTTCCAGTCGTCCGTAGATCCGGTGCTGCACGTTGGCCTGGGGGTGGCCACGCGGGTCGATACACTCACCGTGATCTGGCCCGACCGGCGCGTGCAGGTGCTCACGAACGTTGCGGTGGATACGACGATCACGTTGTCGCAGGACGACGCACAGCACCGGCCGTCCGGCCGTCCGGCCGCCCGGCCGTCGCTCTTCACCGACATCTCCACCCAACTCGGCATCACCTACAAGCACCGCGAGAACACGTTCTTCGACTTTGGTCGCGAGCCGCTGATGCCGCATTTGCTCTCGACCGAAGGGCCGGCGCTAGCCGTTGCGGACGCCAATGGCGACGGGCTCGACGACGTCTACGTGGGCGGCGCGAAGTGGCAGGCCGGTGAGTTGTGGCTACAGCGTGCCGACGGCCGCTTCCGTCCCAGCGCGCAACCCGCCTTCGCCGCCGACAGCCTGCATGAAGACATCGATGCGGCGTTCGTCGATGTCGACGGGGACGGCGACCGCGATCTCTACGTCGTGAGCGGCGGGAACGAATTCTCGGAGGGCGAGCCGCTCCGCGACCGGCTGTATCTGAATGACCGCGGCACGTTCCGTCGCGGCGAGCTCCCCGACTTCGTCCACAACGGTTCGTGTGTGGTCCCGGGCGATTTCAATCGCGACGGGCACGTGGATCTGTTCGTCGGGAGTCGCGTGGTGACGCGGCAGTACGGCGCGACACCGCGCAGCCACCTGCTCCAAGGCGATGGGACGGGACACTTTCGCGACGTCACACCCGACTTGATCGCCAGGGCCGGGATGGTGAGCGGCGCCGCATGGGTGGACGGCAATCTGATCGTCGTGGGCGAATGGATGCCGGTGCGCATCTTCCACCAGCAAGACGGGGGCTGGGTAGAGGACTCATTGCCCGGCACCACGGGATGGTGGAACAGCATCCAGACCGCGGACTTGAACCGCCCCCCCGACGGCCGGCCCGACCTCATCCTCGGCAATCTTGGCCTGAACTCATTCCTCCGCGCCTCGGCGCGCGAGCCCGTTCGTCTGTACCGGACGACGCCGCCGATTCTCACGTCATACCGTCACGGTGTGAGTTATCCGCTCGCCGGACGTGACGAGTTACTCCAGGCGGTGCCGCAGCTGCGGCCCAGGTATCCCACGTACAAGTCGTTCGGCGCGAGCCGGATCGAAGACATCGTCCCCGGCAAGACGTTGCGGCAGGTACCCGTGCTCCGCGCCGAGACGTTTGCGAGCGCGATCGGGCTGAATCGCGGCGATGGCACGTTCGAGATCCGGCCGTTGCCGATCGAGGCGCAGTTCGCGCCGATCTATGCCGCGCTCGCGGGAGATTTCGACGCCGACAGCGCGACCGACATCGTCATCGCCGGCAATTTCTACGGCGTCACACCGGTACGCGGCCGCTACGACGCGAGCTACGGTCTGCTTTTGAAGGGAGACGGCACGGGCAACGTTGCGCCGGTCGACATGAAGCAGAGCGGGCTCGACATCGACGGACAGGTGCGGCGCATGGCCTTGCTGAGGAGGGCGAACGGCGAGCAGGTACTCGTCGTCGCGAGAAACAATGACCAGTTGCTGTTTCTACGTACGACGCACGACGTACGACGCACGGCCTTCTAGATCAGGTATCCTCTTCGCATCAGGTTGT
>Ga0137431_1000505_pt1 | contig 13998 bp, 14 predicted proteins | sample EasRivERMZT800_2_FD_104646 | JGI IMG/M metagenome (GOLD analysis project Ga0137431, IMG submission 104646) | Soil microbial communities from meander-bound floodplain in the East River, Colorado, USA - East River MetaG ERMZT800_2 | ecosystem: Environmental > Terrestrial > Soil > Floodplain ... | reverse complement strand
TAAAGCTCAAAACTTTATTAATACCTGTACAAATCCGGCTTAAACGGGCCTTCTTTCTTAATACCTAAATAATCAGCCTGGGCAGGCGTCAGCTCCTCCAGCTCAACACCGATTTTAGCCAGGTGTAAACGGGCAACTTTTTCGTCGAGCACTTTGGGCAATACATAAACTTTGTTTTCATAATTCTTATGATTTTTCCAAAGTTCTATTTGGGCCAATGTTTGATTGGAGAAAGAATTACTCATAACAAAGCTTGGATGTCCGGTTGCGCAACCCAGATTTACCAGGCGACCTTCGGCAAGAATGATTATGTCCTTATCATCCACATTGTAGATATCCACCTGCGGTTTAATGGTATCTTTTGTATGACCATAATTTTGATTCAGCCAGGCAATATCAATTTCAATATCAAAATGGCCGATATTACAAACAATAGCTTTGTCTTTCATTTTTTTGAAATGGGCTCCTGTGATCAGGTCGCGGCAACCGGAAGCAGTTACAATGATGTCTGCCTCCTTTACTGCATCGATCATTTTCTTTACTTCATACCCATCCATGGCTGCCTGCAATGCACAGATCGGATCAATTTCGGTTACTATAACACGGCAACCCGCACCTGCCAGCGATGCTGCCGAGCCTTTACCCACATCGCCATAGCCACCAACAACGGCAACCTTACCGGCCAGCATTACATCAGTAGCGCGGCGTATAGCGTCAACCAGGCTTTCTTTACATCCGTATTTATTGTCAAACTTTGATTTGGTCACAGAATCATTCACATTGATCACGGGAACCGGTAAACTGCCCTTAGCCATTCTCTCATATAAGCGGTGAACACCTGTAGTAGTTTCTTCACTGATGCCTTTTACATGCTGCACCAATTCAGGATATTTATCAAGTACCATATTTGTCAGGTCGCCGCCATCATCCAATATCATATTCAGGGGTCGGTCAGCTCCCCCAAAAAATAAAGTTTGCTCAATACACCAGTTGGCCTCTTCGATGCTTTGACCCTTCCAGGCAAAAACACCGATGCCGGCTGCAGCGATTGCGGCAGCTGCATGATCCTGTGTGGAAAATATATTGCAGGAACTCCATTTTACTTCAGCGCCCAGAGCGGTCAATGTTTCGATCAGTACCGCAGTTTGAATGGTCATGTGCAGGCAGCCTGCAATTCTCGCCCCTTTCAATGGTTGAGACGGCCCATATTCGGCACGGATAGACATCAGGCCCGGCATTTCAGCTTCGGCAAGGCGTATTTCTTTGCGACCCCATTCAGCCAATGAAATGTCGGCTACTTTGTATGGAAGAGAAAAGTCAATTGATTTAGTTACTGTTGACATATTTTGTATTTATTTATTTCGGCGGCAAAGGTAGGTTTAATGAATTAATGTGCCAATTTGGAAATCTGCAAATGTGCAAATTTGCAAATGTGCGAATGTGGGACGTGCAAAAAATGCGTTGATTAAATTCGGTATATGATTAATTAATTAACAGTAATTTTAAGATTGATAAACCAAATTTATGTATACATACGAAACAGTATCCGACGCCGTCAACGGGTTAAAAAGCAGGGGCTATACGATGGACTTCAATCTTAGCGAGAATTGTATCGTTTGCCATGAAGAGAAATTTGATCCCGAAGACTTTGAGATTGTTGAAGTGTACCGGTTTGAAGGTAATACCGACCCGGCAGATGAAGCAGTGGTGTATGCTATTGAAAGTAACAAGGGTCTTAAAGGAGTGCTGGTAAACGGGTATGGGCCTACTTCGGAAACTATGAGCACGGAGATGGCGAATAAATTACATATTCACCACGCCAATTAGAAATAATGAACATGCACTTATTCTGCCCCAGGTGTTTTTTGCTGATCCTCCTGTTGTTACCTGCCTGTTTACTGGGCCAAAAGAAAGATAGCCTCAAACTTGCTTGTTTACTGGATAATGCTATTGAATCAGCGCCCGAAAAGCCGGCTATTAGCACAGGAGCCATTGAATTAAAAATAATACTGAGCAGTGCAACGGATACGGTAGTAAAGGCCTGTACGGATGCACGGATCAGCAATGTGGAAAGAAATGAAGAGGGAAAATGGGAAGTTGTGTTCTTTCAAAAAGATTATTGGTTTTGGTTATCAGGTCTTTCTAGGCCGGCGGTTAAGAAAAATCAGAAAATAAAAACCGGCGAGACAATCGGCTACCTGGAACCCGGAGAAAAGATAGAGCTATTGTTATACGACTTTGAAACGCCCATCGATCCAAAAAAATATATGAATTGTGGCAAGTAGGTGAGAAGAAGGGAAGTCCAAACCTCAAAGCTCAAACACCAAACATCAAACCTCAAACTTCTTCTCCATCACATAATCATTCATAAAATACCCGTTCCCGATATCAACGTCTTCTTCGCGGGTAACCACAAATCCCAGTTTTTCATAAAACAATTTTGCATTGTTGTGGCGGTTCACATTTAACTGCAGGGTTGTTGCGCCTTTTTGTTTCATGGCTTTAACGAGCTGATCGATGATATACCGGCCGGTACCTTTTCCCTGTTGTGATGGCAATACATATATTTTATGCAGTTTATAGATCCCTGGCTGAATCATACTGAAAGAAGCAAATCCGGCAGGGTGGACGCCATCATATACCAGGATGAATTCAACACCCTGCCCCATTTGTTCCTTTAATGTATTTTCATTGTAGATCAGTTCAAGCATATATACTAACTGGTCTTTTGATAGAATGTCGCCATAGGTTTGGGGCCAGGTTTCGTAGGCCATATGTCGTATCAGGGGCACATCTGCGGGATAGGCTTTGCGAATTAACATAGATTCAAGAGGGTTGAAAGTTTGCTGCGAAAGTAAACGATGTTGCTTAATATGCTTCAGGCTCAGGTGAATGGCAATAACAAATGCAGCGACCGCACCGATGAATAAGAGCAGATCAGAAATATAGTTTTCTATATAGGGGTTGCCCTGGAGAAACAGGAAGAAATCAAACAGGCCATGAAACAAGACGGCCCACACTAATCCCAGCAATAAAAGACGATGCGTGTTGGGCTGGTCAAATTTTGCTTTACCTACATGATAACCCATCAATATACCAAATGAGGCGTGAGCGGGAACCGACAGGAACATACGCAGGAAACCGGTTTCCATGCCGTATTTCTGTATATACAAAATGTTTTCCAGGGTGGCGAAACCCATTCCAATCATTACTCCGTAGACAATTCCATCAAGAGGTTCATCAAAACTTTTTCGGGGATAAGCATAAAAACGAAGAACCAGGAATTTTCCCAATTCTTCAGTGAGGGCGACGACGACAAAAGCGCTGAGTGCAACTCCGGCAATTGTGTTATCCGGAATCTGGTTTAGGAATATCTCTATAAATGCAACAGGAAACACGATGGCAGCACCAAGAATGAAACTTACGAAAAGATTCAATTTGGGTTCCCGGTTATACGCATCCCTGTGAAAGATAAAGAGGCAGATGGCAAATCCCGGGGCTATGGCCAGCGCAATAAGATCCATCTGGCAATTTTAAGGGAAAGGTAAAGAATATGTAATTTGAAATTCGGCACTTAAAGTCATAAGCATTTCCGGCTGAACGCAGCAGGCTGAGATCAGTTGTATTGGCGAAACCCTCAACACGAAAAGCGAAATAAGGGATTCCTGGTATTCAATCTTTGGAAAAATATTAGTTTCGCCTTACCCGGAAATACTCCTTTTATCGGCAACCGCTTAGCGGAAGCAGGAACCTGGCACGGCTAAGTGCTCTAATAAACAAATTCGGAATGTTGTTGGACAAACAACTCAAAACTCAAAGGTTATAAAGGCACCTGCTCAAACTATTTATGAAGCTTTCACTAATCCGGAAGCCTTAGAGACGTGGCAAGCGCCTGGAGGCATGATTGGCAAAATTCATGAGTTTGACTTAAGAGAAGGCAGAGGATATAGAATGTCATTGTTTTATCCTGACAATGAAAACGCAATGAAAGGTAAGACTTCCGAAAAGGAAGACAGGTTTATCGCAAAGTTTATTGAACTTACACCATCCAAAAAAATCATTGAGGCGATAAACTTTGAGACTTCTGACTCAAAGTTTCCGGAGAGATGATTATGGAAGTTACATTTGAGCCAACTAAAAACGGGACAAAAGTTACTTTTTTATTTAAAAACATTCCGGTGGGTATAAGTCCCAAAGAGAATGAAGCAGGAACAATTTCTTCACTGGAAAAATTGGCACGATATGTTGAGTGAACCGTTACCGCATTTGAACAAAAGCATTGCGATAAGCAATGCGGTGATGCCGATAAAAGGTTGTAGGATTGCTGGTTTTAGCTTTTAGGAAAGGTTAAATTGTACCTGAAAAAACAAAATTCATGGATGAAGTAAAAAGCGGTACTAAGTCAAAGCGAAATTTTTTTGTTATAACACTTTTCGTTATTGCAACAGGTTCCTTTGGTACACTTTATTCAATGCCACCGTCCAAAATAAGTATGGGCAAACTGCACGATAGCCTGCTCCTGGACAGGGATGGCAACAGGTATCCTATAAAAAAAATGTTGGATGATAACTGGTGGATGACAGGTAACCTGAAATTAAACATTTCGGATTCTTATTGCTACGAAAATATAAAGGATAATTGTGAGCAGTATGGACGTTTATACACGTGGGAATCGGCACAAAAAGGATGCATACTGCTGGGTGAAGGATGGCGATTGCCAACACATGATGATTGGCGACAAATGGCTAAGTATTATGGTGGGTTTCCGGAGGATTCCAGTGAAAACCGGAAGAAAGCTTATAAAGCCCTGCTATATGGAGGCAGTGCCGAATTTAATGCGCTATTGGGTGGTGGTCGCGAGACTGATGGTAAGTATGCACGCTTGAATGCCCATGGATTTTACTGGACAGCAACAGAAAATGATAGCAACACAGCCTGGTTCTGCAATTTTGGAAAGGGAAGCCAATCTCTTTACCGCCAAAACGATGGCCAAAAGTCAGAAGCACACTCCGTAAGGTGTGTGAAAAAAATGGACCTATTGCAATAGATGGGCAAGCCTGTGATTTTTCAACTAATGCACATTTTTTAAATTTCAAAAGATTAATGCGATCCGACGATGAGCGCTTCAGAAAATAAACTCAAAAATAAGTACGGGTTTGAATATCCTTTCAAAGCTGACCCGCTTACTGCAAAGGCATTTCATTATTTTAGGAACAGCAAACGTTTGCTTGACGTTGGTTGCGGAGAAGGGGCGGATACTGTGTTCTATGCAAAGAAAGGATTCCAGGTTACCGCAATAGATAATAACAAAATATATTTAAATCGTTTACGTGAATTTCTTAGTGACAAAGGGCTTACAAATATTTCGATAAGATGCGGTGATGTTATAGATTATCCTTATCGTCAAAACTTTTATGATGTGATTAATTGCTTGCTTGTTGGCTGTTGCATGAAACGAAGCGAGTTTGAAAGGTTACTTATCGTACTCAAACAGACGATAAAAAAATCAGGAGTAATCATTATGTCATTACGGAATTACCTTGATTGGGAATTTACTGATTTTGTTTCGACCGAAACAATGATTGAGCCTAATACTTTCAGAAAAAGGGAAGACTGTTGTAAAATCAGGTATTTTATTGAAAAAAACAGACTTAGAGAATCTTTTTCGGATTTTGAGGTTTTATATTACTATGAGGGATATGCAGCGGATAAATACAGGGAAGTTCCGAAGCATGGAGATTCATATATTATTTGCAGGAAGAGTTAAATGAGATCTTCAGCAGGAACGCATAAATTAACCAGGCTTTCGTCAAGCCCAGAACGTTGGAGTGCAACTCTAAAAAGACAATTTTTGGAATTCATAATTTAAAGTAAAGAGATAAAAATATTATTCTTCATAACAATTGTTCTGTCTGCTACTTGTTTTGGACAGGCTACCAAACAACGAATATTTCTATTTCTACACGGAGCGTGGGGCGGCGGTTGGGAATATGCTAAAATTGATTCCATTTTAACCGCAAAGGGAGATGTTGTATTTCGACCTACTTTAACAGGCCTTGGGGAGCATATCCATTTGGCTGATACTGCAATAAACTTGACAACCCACGTAAATAACATAGTTAATCTGATAAAATTTGAAAACCTGCACGATATAATTTTAATTGGTCACAGTTATGGGGGAATGGTAATTTCAGGTGTAGCAGGGCAAGTGCCTGAACGAATCAAACACCTCATATACTTAGATGCCTTTGTCCCCCAAAATGGGGAAAGCATTCAGACGATAATCGATTCTACCCGCTGGAAAGAGGCGATTGCCCCTATGATAAAAGACGGTTTCATTTCTTACCCATTTGGGAAACCCAACCCTAATCCGCCGACAGACGTCCCCCAGCCTTTAAAAACATTTACAGAAACAATTAAAATAACCAACTTCCTCGTAACAAAAATTCCGAGCACATATGTTTTGATGACAAAAGACGGCAACGCTCCTTTTGAGAAAATAGGTGCAAACAGAGCAAGTGAGCAGGGTTGGAAAATTTTTACTTTTGAGGGCGGACATTATCCTATGCGTGATCAACCTATTGAATTGATAAAAAAACTGGAAGAAGTTTTAAAATAATTTCAGATAACCAATCCCGGCTGGATGAAAGACCTCTGTCTGATCCGACAGTTGTTTAAAGGGCGATTTTGGTTGCAAAATATAAGCGGAAATCTATTTGAACGAATAAGAACATGCGAAAAGCGATTTTGTCGATTTTATTTGCATTTCTTGTCGTCATTGGTTTTGGTCAAGCAAAACCAAATGAGCCATTAGTTGCCTTGCTTGATACCATTTACAATGAAGACCAGTCCGACAGGTTAAAAATTGACAGCCTGGCAAAACAATTCGGATGGCAATCAAGACAAATGGATTCATTATTGAGAAAAATGGGCTCCCAGGACTCCATAAATTTGGTTAAGGTGAAAAGAATTATTGACACTTATGGATGGCTGGGGCCAGATGAAGTTGGAAAGCAGGGTGCACAAACAATTTTTTTAGTGATACAACACGCGGATTCACTGACGCAGACAACCTACATCCCTATATTACGTGACGCTGTAAAAAAGGGTAAAGCACGACCCCAGGACCTGGCATTACTTGAAGACAGGATCTTAACAAAGCAAGGAAAAGAACAGGTATATGGCAGCCAGGTGAGGGTAAATGAAAAAACCGGTAAGTATGAATTCTTTCCAATTAAAGACGAAGCCAATGTAAACAAAAGACGTGCTTCTGTCGGGCTTCCCCCATTAGAAGAATATGCAAAATATTTTGATATTAACTATGTTTTGCCAAAGCCAAAGGAGTAGAAATGGTCCGCAGGCTGCGTTGAACATGACGATGGACAGACGATCCTCCTTTCGCAATCGTTAAGCGACTAAAGTCCCATCTTCTTTTTCAAGTTAGCATCAATAGCATCTAAAAACTCTTCGGTGTTTAAATAATGCTGGCCGTGGTTTACTTTATTACCATGTATGCAAACTGCCAGGTCTTTTGTCATCTTGCCTTGTTCTACTGTTTCAATACATACTGCTTCCAGCGCAAGGCTGAAATCAATCAAAGCCTGGTTATTATCTAACTTGCCGCGAAAGGCGAGGCCTCTTGTCCATGCAAAGATGGAAGCTATTGGATTGGTGCTTGTTGGTTTGCCGGCCTGGTGATCGCGGTAATGCCGCGTAACTGTGCCGTGTGCGGCTTCTGCTTCCATTGTTTTGCCATCGGGCGTTATTAATACTGATGTCATCAAACCTAAAGAACCAAATCCCTGTGCTACGGTGTCGCTTTGCACGTCGCCATCATAATTTTTGCAGGCCCATACAAAATTGCCATTCCATTTTAATGCACTTGCCACCATGTCGTCGATCAGGCGATGTTCATAGGTTATTCCTGCTGCATCAAACTTTGCCTTGAATTCATTCTTATAAATGTCTTCGAAAATATCTTTGAAACGGCCATCATATTTTTTCAGGATTGTATTTTTAGTAGATAGATACAGCGGCCATTTTTTGTTGAGGGCCATATTAAAGCAGCTCCTGGCAAATCCCATGATACTTTCATCTGTATTATACATGGTTAACGCTACGCCATCGCCTTTGAAATTGAATACTTCAAAGGTCTGCGCCGCTCCTCCTCCTTCAGGTGTGAAGGTCATGGTCAGTTTTCCTTTTCCCTTAATGACAGTATCCGTTGCCCGGTATTGATCACCGAATGCATGACGGCCTACGATGATTGGCGCCGTCCAGTTTGTCACCAGCCTTGGAATGTTGCTGATAACGATTGGCTCCCTGAAAACGGTTCCATCCAGGATATTGCGGATGGTGCCGTTGGGGCTTTTCCACATTTGCTTCAGGTTAAATTCTTTTACTCTCGCTTCATCCGGTGTGATGGTAGCGCATTTAATACCTACTCCATGCTCCTTGATAGCATTGGCTGCATCAACAGTCACCTGGTCGTTGGTTTGGTCCCGGTGTTCTATACCGAGATCGTAATATTTTATATCCAAGTCTATATAAGGCAGGATGAGCTTGTCTTTTATGAACTTCCAGATTATCCGGGTCATCTCGTCGCCATCCAATTCAACCACAGGGTTTGCTACTTTGATCTTCTGCGCCATAAAGCTCATTTTAAGTTTAATATTCAATGAACTGCGAAAGCCCGCAGGGCCGCAAATCTACAATATATTATAACTATTTTCTACACCCGCAACCGGTCAAATCAAAAAGATGTGGAAAGGAATTTTTGAACCCTTCTTGATTTTGGTCAATAATTTTACGTATCTTTTCTTTGGCTTCAACATTATGGATATTACCAGGCTTTTCTTCGAATTTATCAACAAGTTTGTTAACTTTTCGAATGAAGAATTCGAACATTACATTACACCCATAATTAAGGTAAGACGGTTTGGCAAGAAGGAATACCTGATCAAAGCGGGCGATGTAGAAAATTATTTCAACTTTGTAGTTAAGGGATTGATCCGAAAATTTTACATAAAAGGAAACCACGAAATCATTACACAGATCTCGACCGAAGGGCAAATCATTATGGGCCAACAATCTTTTCTCGGACGTATTCCTTCGGAATATTATATTGAAGCCATTGAGCCTTCAGTCGTTGTTTCCATCAGGCACGAACACCTTGATGAGCTTTATAACAAATCAAAAAAAATGGAACATCTTGGCCGGCTGGTAGTGACATATATGATGGTGATCAGTGATCGCTGGCAAATGCAAAATGTCAAGATGACGCCGCGTGAGAGATTTATCAATTTTGTATCAAAGAATCCGGAGCTGATGCAACGTGTACCTCAGAAATACCTGGCTAGCTATCTGAACATTAAGCCCGAAACATTCAGCCGCTTCAAACATTTGCTGCGTAACCATTCCAAAAATCATGCAGCCTGAGACAATTATCAATGGGCAATAGGCAAATTGAGGCCTTACTGGTCAATGGTCATTGCCAATTGACCATTGTTATTGTTTGTTGTCACAAATGCACTACCAGGACGGGAATTTTTAACTCATGTCTTACATTATCGATGGTTTCGCCATAAAGCCAGTCTTTAATGCCGGTATGTCCGTGGGCGCCAACCACAAGCAAGTCGCATTGTGTTTCCATTACGATACGCACAATTTCCTTAGCACGATGACGAAAGCCTAATATTCCGTCAGCTTCATATCCCTTCTCCCGTAATTGGCTTACAAAAAAATTGAGCCGCTCCTGATCTTTATTGGTTTCATAATCGTCGGTTTCCTGGCCCAATAAAATGCTCGTGGCTGTTTCAACAATATGTATCAAAACAAACCGGCTATCTCTATTGGCCTGGCCTATTGCAGAAGCAAGCAATTTTGAATCGTTTTCGCTAAAATCCAATGCCAGGGCTATTTTATTATAGCTCGGGATTTCTAAATTTTGCAAACCCGGCATATCCGGATGCATTTGTATAGAAGCTGTTTTTCGACTCTTGCTCATCAGCGGATAAATTACAGAATAGGCCAGCAAGATAACAAACGAAAGTCCCGCGAGTACAATAATAATTTTTACGATAATATTGTCAGAGTCGATAAAGAAGCTCCCTGCTTCTTCAGTAAGCATTTTCAGATTCAAGTAGACAAGTATTGATGCAACTACCCATGCCAGGAATTGCAGAAAAGGCTTGATGGCAAACGAACCCATTGTTTTCTTATCACTGACAAAATGAATCAGGGGTATCACCGCAAATCCGAGCTGCAAACTCAGCACGACCTGGCTAAATACCAAAAGGCTGTCCACCCTGTCTTCACCAAAAATTGATATGACTATGATCGCCGGGATGATTGCTACCAGGCGGGTGATCAGTCTGCGCATAATTGGATTGATGCGCAGCCGCAGGTATCCTTCCATTACTATCTGACCGGCTAAAGTCCCCGTTACAGTGGAGCTTTGCCCCGAAGCAATCAGCGCAATAGCAAAAAGTGTGGAGGCAATCGTGGAACCCAGCATGGGGGATAGTAATTCATGGGCCTGGCTTATTTCAGCTACTTCTGTCTTCCCCGTTTGAAAAAATAAGGTGGCCGCCAGTATCAAGATCGCGGCGTTGATAAGAAAAGCTATATTGAGCGCAATGGCGCTGTCTATAAAACTGTATTTCAAAGCTTGCCTGACTCCCTGGTTTGTTTTTTTGATCTTTCTCGTTTGTACCAGCGCTGAATGCAGGTATAAATTGTGCGGCATGACGGTAGCGCCAATGATGCCGATTGCTAAATACAAAGCAGTCTCGGGCGGCAATGCACTTGTTAATCCTTTTGCTTCATACAATTCTTTTGCCTCAGGTAATGAAGGGATAAAACCCTTTATCACTTCGTGAACCTGCGGGCTCGCCATAATGATATTAACAAGAAAACAAAGTCCAATCACGGCAATCAGTCCAATGATAAATGCTTCCATTTTACGGATACCCAGCCGCTGTAAATAGAGTAATAGAAATGTGTCCAAAACTGTAATAGACACTCCCCATATTAATGGCAATCCCGTAAGCAATTGAATGCCGATGGCCATTCCGAGTATTTCTGCGAGGTCCGTGGCGGCAATAGCGATCTCTGCCAACAGCCATAAAATGAAATTCATTCGTTTGGGATAAGTTTCGCGATTGGCCTGGGCCAGGTCTCTTCCCCTCACTATTCCAAGCCGGGCACTTAAACTTTGAAGCAAGAGGGCCATTAGGTTGCTCATCATCAGCACCCACACCAGCGTATAGCCGTACTTACTACCACCTGCAAGATCGGTTGCCCAATTGCCGGGGTCCATATAGCCCACACTAACTAAGTAAGCAGGGCCAAAAAAGGACAGGATTCTTCGCCAGGCAGGCTTATTAAAATTAGTGGTATCAACGCTCTGGTGTACCTCGCTTAACGATGCGTCAAAATCATTTTTAAGAGCCATACTTTACAAAAATATTTTTAGCCAGCTGGTCACTGATGGTTATCGAAGCCTGGTCTCCGGCGGGCTTTCGGGGCTGACGAATTTTTATTTCCATAGAATGATCGTAGCTGAATTTTCTTTTCACTTCAATTTTTGTCCCGATCGCAATTTTCTTATGAGCCAGCAGATCCAGCATTTCATTGGATTGATCGCTTACATAACATACCAATGCCGTAGTATTCAGAGGCACATCCGTAAGACAAATTTGTTTGCTGGCTTCAATTTTGCCGGCAGCATCCGGTATGGGATCGCCATGCGGGTCAAAACGGGGAAAGCCCAAAAACTCATCCAGCTTATCAATCAATTTTTTGTTGCTCACGTGTTCCAGGTGTTCGGCAACTTCATGCACTTCTTCCCAGCTGAATTTTAATTTTTCGGCTAAGAAATATTCCCAAAGCCGGTGTCGCCGGATTATCACAAGGGCCACTTTTCTGCCTTCGACTGTAAGAGTGAAGCCGTGATAAGCCTGGTAATGCACTAATTTTTTTGCATTTAATTTTTTTAGCATATCCGTAACCGACGCGGGTTTGGTTTGCAATTCTGCCGCCAGTTCATTAGTGGTTACGATTCCGTCTTTCTGTAAATGAAAAATAGCTTTGATATAGTTCTCTTCACTTGTAGAATAATTCAACACAACTAAATTTATTTTTAGACAAATCTAAAATATCAAAGCGACATATCAAAATTTTCTATTGATGATAAAACAGGAAACGCTTAATTTGCTTAGCAATACCAACATCATGGAGTTATTCAGGCGGTACAAATTGCTGCTGTTTGTGGTCATCCTTATGATAGCGTGCAAATCAAAAAAAGTTTCCCTTTCAGGAGATGAGCCGGTAGAGGTCGGCGATTTTATTGAGTTTTTTCCCGATGTGAAATTGCCATTCCAGGTTGCCGACAGTAACTTGTTAAAAAAGGAAAAAGATTCGCTGCTGATCAGCTATAAAGTGTTTACCCAGTTTGTGCCGGACTCCGTCGTAGCAAAAATTTTTGGTAGGAATGTAAAACCAAAAATTTACCCAATGGGAAAGACCGAGCAGGATGAAAAATATCTTTTTGCTAAAGCCCTGTCGGGAAATAAACGGACGGCTTTGTTGATTTGTTTCGATCAAAAAGATCAATTCTTAGCTGCCATGCCCCTTCTGACACTGGACCAATCAGCCAGTACACAACAAACAGGAATTGTGGACAGCCGTTATACAATTAGCCGTAGTGTGATCCGCAGAAACGCCGATGGCAGCGCCAGTGAAGGGAAAGAGGTATTTGTGTTAAACAATGCTGCAAAAAATTTTATGCTCATCATGACCGATGCCCTGGATGATAGGGTCACGGAGCTTACCAACCCGATTGATACTCTTTCGCGGAAACAGAAATACACCGCAGATTATGGCAGTGGGAAACTGAACCTGGTCTCGATACGAGACGGAAGAAAGAGTGACCGTCTTAGCTTTTTTATCCATTTTGAAAAAGACAAAGGGCAATGCACGGGTGAATTGAAAGGGGAGGCGATCATTAAATCTGCTTCGGTGGCCGAGTACCGTCAATCAGGTGATCCCTGTATATTGCGTTTTAATTTTACCTCTTCGACTGTCACTATAAAAGAGCTGGAAGGGTGCGGATCGAGGCGTGGCCTGCGTTGTTCTTTTGACGGGGTCTATCCGAGGCAAAAAGTACAAAAAGGCAAAACGGTCAAACCAAAAGGCAAATCGGGCAAATAGTCCTGCCAAATATTCATTGCCAAATACTTAGACATTTTCAAATTTAATTTTATCTTGTGACCGCCCTGTAAAAAAACACTGTATGAGTTTTACAAAATATTCGGTTCCATACCCTTTTGATCCCAATTATTCCAAACGCGTAGCCTACTTTTCGATGGAATTTGCAGTCCACCAGCCGCTAAAGATCTATAGCGGAGGTCTTGGATTTCTTGCCGGTTCCCATTTGCGAAGCGCTTATGAACTAAAACAAAACCTGATTGGAATAGGTATTCTCTGGAAATACGGTTATTATGACCAGGAGCGCCACCAGGATCAAACGCTGGATGTAGCCTGGAATGAGAAACAGTACAGTTTCCTGGAAGATACCGGCCTCAAGTTTCAGATCAATGTACATGAGCACCCCGTTTGGATAAAAGTATTTTACCTGAACCCGGAAACCTTCAAATCAGCTCCCTTATTTCTTTTGTCAACCGATATACCTGAAAATGATTACGTTTCGCAAACGATAACCCACCGGCTTTATGATGCTAACGTGGCCACGAAGGTGGCTCAGTACATCCTTTTGGGTGTTGGGGGTGCCAAGCTTGTAGACGTGCTGGGTTTCCATCCCGAACTGTATCATTTAAATGAGGCACATGGGTTATCGGCGGCATTTTACCTATACCACAAGTATCACCATAAAATTGAGGAAGTAAAGAAAAGATTGGTGTTTACCACGCATACACCAGAAGAAGCAGGTAACGAAAAACACGATATTTTCCTGTGTCATAAAATGAGTTATTTCTG